>Ga0179591_1293424_pt1 | contig 20958 bp, 20 predicted proteins | sample CZOMad2_1_08_16f_FD_182891 | JGI IMG/M metagenome (GOLD analysis project Ga0179591, IMG submission 182891) | Vadose zone soil fungal communities from Angelo Coast Range Reserve, California, USA - CZOMad2_1_08_16fungal (PacBio error correction) | ecosystem: Environmental > Terrestrial > Soil >... | reverse complement strand
CAGGATCTCGGGCTTTCCCCGTGTCCTTGTGTCTTTCCTGGGGCTTTCTTTTATGTTCTGAAAACCGTCAAGGGGAGCGTCTAGCCCTCGTCGGCAGCTGTCTTCCTTTCTCTGCGAAGACTTGGACCGCCCAAAAGGGAGTAGGAGTGTTGCCTTTTTTTTTACCTCCCCACTCATTAGGTCTCAAGGCCCCCCTACATTTTTGTGACCACGGCTGCTCTGACCATCCGACAATGAGGTCTCTGTCCTGTTCGTTTAACGCACGATCATTGTTCTTTTTGAAAGACGTGCTTTTGTCGGATTTGTTCTATTACTTTTTCTGCTGCACTCCCCCAGCTGATGCGGCTCCGCCTGTGATCATTGCCTTTTTTCTCGGGTGAAGAGCTGTGTAATGCAGCACCCCTCCCTGCCTGTGGCAGACAGCGTTACCCACTGCTCTGCAATACCTAATTTGGGATACATTCTGTTCCTCGAGATTCGAGTCTCCACCTCCCTCGCCCTCGACCAGTGCTCGGCCTGGAGGCTCCTTGTACCTTTATGCCCTCCCGATCTCTCTTCCCCTTTTAGTGAATCCGAATTTCCCTCCCTTCCAAACAGGCAATCCTCCCTGCCCCTTCCGTTTTGAGCACTTGTTCACGCAGATTCTCTTTTGAACCATTCTGCGCTTCAATCAGTTCGAAGATTATTACCTCCTAGACTTACCACTTCAACATCGTTCTCGTCCCTTATCTCCTTGGGGGTTTTTTGGTTTGGGTGTGTGTGTTTTGGTGTGGTTGTTGTGTTGTTGTGGTTTTTTGTTTTTTTGTGTCGGGTGTTCTTTTTTGGTGTTTTGGTTAATGTCTTGGCTTTTGCACCTTTGTTTTCGACGTGTTCCCTATGAACCCGGGAGTGTTTATATCCTCCTGTTTTTACGGTAATTGTAGTGTTCCTACTGATTTCCTGAACCACTCCCTCCCACTTCCCCCTCCAGATGTTCGCGGGTTACGATCCCTTTGAGTTTTTCCTCCGGAACCCGTCAATACCGTAAACTCCTGTATCCAGCGACTCTATCTTCTGCGTCCCCATCATTTGTTCCCTTGAACCAGCAATCTTTCTCCTGCACCGAATTTCCCTCTCGGACAAGAGCGGTAGCCTATCTTACACAGGGCTCGAAAGGATCTCTTTTGTAGATCCAATTTTTTTCCGCCGTCCCCTCCTCTCACCTCAGCAATTCAGTCCCCTTACTGCAAAACTTGCTAGCGGGGTTATATCGCTTTGAGCCGAGCGACCACTTTGTAGATGTTAAGCACGGTACGGCTCTTCACTCGACGTATCGTCAGTTTTTCCTCTGCCTAGCTTCAGGCCTCAAGTCTTCAACTCCCTAGACACCCCTCCGCTGTACCCGTTGCGTTCCATGAGCGCCAAGTACCATATTTGCGCCCCACTTTTACTGCTTTTTTAAACGGTTCTGTTACCATTTCCTGCAGTTGCCATACGAAGTCGGCGTCCACGAAGACCAAGGCATCTCGTCCCGCATTATTGCGTGCGATTACCCTCCCTTGAATAAATGGGTAGCATAGCGTGACAGGATTTTTCGTTTCACCGTCTCCCCCCCTTCTTCCCCCCGAGGAAGTGATGCTGGTATGGGCCTCTCCTCTTCGGCCCTGCAGATCCCGAAGTCGAGAATAGAAATTTTTGCGCTAGCAAATACCGTGAGGCGCGACTGCATTTTTGTTTGAGACTGCATTTTCGGACTTCCCCCAGAGGATCTGAACACCAGGTTAGATCGGAATTGCCCAGTCGGAAGAGGAGCTGTGAGTGCGACAGCCATCGCATCATCTCCCTTTTAAAAGCCCTCTCTCTCTCAAACGTTTTGCTCAGCGCGCCTTTTTCAGTTTCCCTTTCTCGACTTTATTTTCTTCCGAAATTGCGGAATTCCCTAAGATCCCGCATAACCACGGACTCATTTACCCTTTTGAAACCCCCCGACTAGCCGACCCAATCTCCAGCTAATCCCTTTTCGGTTTTTTCCACATTCTCCCCAGAATGCAGCTGTCTCCAACAGGGTTTTTCCCGCAACCTCCCTTATGCTAAGGCCGTCTTGCTTTCGAACATTTACGGCCTACTCGGCCAGAGCGGATGTCTTTCCACTTTTATAGCTTTGGGATTTGTGACATAGTAGCCTGGCGCGGAATAACCTGGTGTTTGGGTTCCGTTTATCCTCCTTCCCTTCTTTCTTTCCCCAACTGGTCTAGGAGCGAAGGATAACCCAACAGTGCGATCGCTGCAGAAATGACACCAGGGAAGGTTTTTTCTCAGACAAGCCTGCCCCGGTTTACTCCCGGCGGTTCTTAGGGTGTTGACTAACCTTCTGCCCGAGAGGAATCACCCTCAAACATATGGGCAGTTTGGTCGCGCGCTTGTTCTTTCACTCCTCGGGCGACGTGCGAATTTTCAATTTCCCCCTTGCCTCAGGGTCACCCAACCCGGGGAGCGGCCAAACTTCACACACGTTTTGCACAGATGCGACTTGGACATTTCCCTGTTTTGGCTTTAGTTTTTTTTTTTTTTCTCACCTTCTGTGAACTCCCATCGTTCTTGTAATTGCTTTCACAAAGATCGCCGTTAGACCCCCTTTTTTCTGAAGCCGTTGATTCCGAGAGAGTTCTCTTTTATATTTGTTTTGACCGACCCCGCTATGATTCCCTTCAACGTGTCGATGTGAACGCTTTTCGACCCCTTCCCGTTTTGGCACGTTTACCATTCAGAGACGATCGGCCAACCTGACTCTCGCAGCTTGGTCCCTTATACCACCCACTCAGATTGGTCTTTGCTGACGCCCCGCGAGAGGATGCCCGGTCAGAAAACACCCCCCCCCCCCCCCCCCCCCCCCTCCCCTCCATTCCCTGTTGATATGTTTTTTGTGAATGGAAGACTGCATCCTATCGCCCCTCTTTTTCCTCCACCTACCTGCACGCACCATCAAGAGGACCATGAGCAACAAATCGAGGCGCCTTTTTCTGAGGACCAACATCCACCCCAGGCCGCCCACGATTTTCGCTGACTTCGATCACCTTCCTGTGACAGACCCAAGTCAACGGAGACGGCTATTCCTCCCCATCCGATCCAACACTTTTTTTTTTTTCCATCGCTTTTTTTGGGTGCTGTCCCTACGCATTCGCCGACCTCATGCCTAACATGCCATCAAGAATGACCCTCGCCGCTCGTCTTTCCATCTCTTTCACAACGACCCGTCGATTTAATCGCGGTTCCTTTCACTAGAGCTGCGGCCTCCGTTTTCTTTTGCCTGGTCCCTTCCCAGAAGTCCTATTCTGCTGGCTTTACTGCTTCTGGCCCGCTCACGCCTTGACAGACGACCTTCCGCAGGAATCTTCTTGTTGTTCTTCCTTTTAGTTTGAGCTCCTGCCCGCCTGGTTTTTCCGGCCTGTTGATCTTTCCGGTCTCTCCCGTTTGCAAAGCCCCTGTCTGGATTCGGTTTGTGAATCCTGCTCTTATTCATCCGCCCGTCGGTTGCAGTTTTAGGCTTGCCGATTTGTGCCGACCTGAGCACCATTTTTAAATGCAGCGCAAACCGGCGCGTGTCGCCGGAGGGAAGTTTTTTTGTCCTGCCTTCTTATGGGCGTTTACGTATCCTTAAGAATTGAGGCTGGCTGGTCCGCCCTTGGCCGCGCGGCAACCGTCCAACAGTTCCCGGTACGTTCACAGTAGCACGCCGCTTCTCTGATTCTTCGTTCATCATCCTCCTTGGTGGTTTTTGACTATACATTCCTTTTTTTTTTGGCGGTTGTTCGTACCCAACGACGCCTGTTCTTTACCGCGTCGGCCAGCGGGGTCTCATTGACGGCATAATTTCGGTACTAGGAATCAACGCACAGCGCTCCTCGGACTCAAGCCTTTTTCCCCTTAGTAAGCGAGGTTGCTGAATGCTCAATGGTCTACTGAGGCCAAATCGGCGAAAGCAAGGATTACCTTTTTGTGCTATCGAGCAGGCTCCCCCCCCACCCTCGAGAATTTCCTTAAAGGAGTCTACCGGCCTTACTCCCACCTTGACACCGGCATGTGATCACCCCCCTTTTGAAGCAGCTTTCTATTTCACTGTGCGGGTTTTAGGTGAGGGCTGTTCGCTTTCTGACCCTTTTTCTGTACGACAAGCCTCCGGGCTTTCCGGGTACCAGGGGCACACTCACGCGGATTTGACCTTGTTCTAACGCGACTTCAAGTCGACGATTTTCTCTTTGAAGACTTTGTCTTTTTTTTTTAGCTCTCAGCGGTTCTTATTGATTTTGGGCCTCCGTTTCTTTCCCTTTAGCCTCCCGCTATTTTCCATCCCAGCATTGTGTTTTTCCGAGAGTACTATTCCTCGCCTATGCTGGCACATTGGGGGTTTATTTGAAACGCCTATTTTATCCCTTCCTCTCGTCGGCGCCCATCCTTTCGGCCTTGTTGCGGGTTCTCAAGTTGGGGAGAATGTTGTGGACCCGCTCTTGGTCTGCTTTTTGGCCCCCCCTTCCCGCTGGCTTCATTTATTTTTTCTATTACTGATTCGCTCCCTGACACATTTTTTTTAGAATGATTTTTCTGGCAAGTTTTTTGAAGCTTTATTATAGAGGAGTCTCCAACCTTTCCGCACTTTTGTTGGTAACCCCCCCGGTAAAGATTTCGTGGCCCCCGATCAGTTTTCACGAGTAGGGCGGTATTGCAGTCTTTCCATTACCCCCCTTGAAGGGTCGCCCACAGTTCCATCGCTTGTATGGTACTATTTCTGAATTTTGCGTTTTCGTGATGCGTCACCTTAATCAACTCCCCATTCCTCCGGTTGTGAATCTAATGTTTTATTGTTTTTTCCATTAGGTACATTTCCGCGGACTATTTGAATTCTCTGTGGCGGAATTCCTTTCCTTCCACCGGGTAGTGAATTCCCTTTAGACCCCCGAGTGGTTGAGTACTGTTTGTATAGAGGTTTTTCTTTATTTCCCTGATGCCGTTCGATTTCGCCTCTTTCGAACGTTTCTCCAAGGCCCCCCTTTGGTTGACCGTATCCTTTTTTCCGTTACCCCCAACTTATTTCTCACAGGATGTGGCAGAGATTCACGGGGTCCTTTCCATCATGAAGTACTCCCCCTTCTTTCCGGGCGGCATTTCTTCTCTGCCTAATCCCGTTCTACCGTGTTTTATTCCTAATGGATGGGTAAAGGGATCCCCAACCCCATGATGAGGGCTTCCTTTTTTTCGGTTGACTAGGCTTAGTCGTCGCCGAACCCCCAACCCCCTCTTTAGTCCTGGTTCCTCTGAGAGAAGCCTCCGCCTATCCAAGGTTGCGATAATCCTGCTTGGCCGCGTCGGAAGATTCGGTTAGCGCCTTTGGTCTTCGGATCCGATTGGACGGCGCCCTCCCCCCTGGGTCGTCATCGTCATTTTTTTTCTCCCCCGGGGTTTTTACAGGCCGACCGGATATCTGGATGATGTCGCGGTTTTTTCATCGGTCATCATTTTTTCGTCGTTTTTGATCTGGATTTTTATGCTTGTAGCGGACGCTTTTTTCTTTCCCATCGAAGAACTTTTACCCTGAAAATGATTGCTTTCTCATACAAATACGTCGTAAAGTTTAATTCGGGGCAAATGTGCTGATGGTTCTCCCTTTTTTCCCACTAAATTTTTTCAAGAGTCATTCGTTATCTCGAGGAGCTCCAGTTGGTTTTTTTTCTCTTGGTTTCTATTCAACCAGCCCGTCTCCAACACCCCCTGTGCCCATCTTTCTCCCTACCTGGTGAGGGGCCTAAAGCTCTATTTGATTCGCGCAGCTCTCTTAAATACGGGGAGCTTCGGTTAGTTCAAGAGACTGCGGCTTCCATCTCCTAACCCCCGGTCCTTTTTCCGCGCGTGACTTGTTTCAAAACGAACCCTAACTACTCTTTTCCCTGAACTGGTGTGGTGCTTTCTTTATTTGTTTTGCGCCAGCCTCGCCCTGCTGGCGTTTACCTCCCGGGGTACTCTTTCCTCCAGCTGTATTGTATGCGATTTTTAGCGGAATTTTTTGGCATCAGGTTTTTTGTCTTTTATGTGCGCATGACTTTGACCGATGCCGATTTCCCTTTCCTCTCGCGTTTACGTTTCTGGGTCTAGGTCCCCCCCCCGTTCCCCATGAGGCCATTTAGCTGAGGCCAGAGAGATCGTTCCAAACTCTCTCCTTTTTGCGTCGAGACGTGGGCCTCCCCCTGTGACGCGTCGCTTCACTGCGATCAATTGGTCTGGCTCTTCGAGCGCGAGCGTTTGTTGTCGTTCCAATTGGGTTGCTGCCTGTCTGTCCAAGGGCCCTTTTCATTTGGTTTTTCGTCCAGTGGTAAGTCCCCTTTTCTGATGAACCTGCGAGTCGAACTGGGGCCCCCCTCGATGTGCACAATGATCTGTGCAGCGTCTTCTTCCGTCTCCGTTTCTACCGGCTTCTACCCCCCCCCGGCCCTTTTCTCGTACTCCAATAATATCGAGTCGCTTTCCTTTCAACTACTCTTGACGAGGTATTGAGTTCGTGATTTTCAACGGTCTGCCGCCCCCTTTCTTCCCAGACCCGTCGGTCTTTCTGTTTTCCGTTGTAGCTGTCATCACCTCTTCGTTTTCCCCCTCCAATGACAGTCCTCCCCCATGTTACTTCGCTGCTAATCGCGTTTAATAGTTGGGCATCAGACAAGTGCGTTCCCATACTGATCCCCGCATGCATTTCCCTTCCCCCCCGCGGATCCTTTCCGAGACCTTCTTGTTCAACGATTTCCCCTTCCTCGGAGAGTCGAAGATGTTCTCAGACGGCAGGCTGGTCACTATCTCTCTTTCCTAGATCCAGACAGACTTCTCCGTTTCCCTTGCGTCTTGCCTGTTTCCCTGAGGCACTCTTTTTCCTCGAGCTTTTTTGCGTAAAAACTGGATATCGCATAGGTTGCCACTGGTAAGCGAAATTCCGGGTCCCGTCTCGGGAGCTTGTCTCTTTCCCCCCCTTTTTAGTCGACCTCTTAGGAGAGATGTACCTTTTATTGTCGGTGTTGCGATCCTTCGTATTTCTTTTCTCCATTGAAATATTTTTTTTTGACGCATTTCCCAGCTTTCACCCGCGAAAAGTTCCCCCCCCACTGATTTCTGCGGATGAACCGCATCATGCGTGGGGCTTTGCGCCAGATAAAGGGATTGCTCAACCAGCCTCGCTTTTGACCCCCCCCCCTACCCTCCAGAAGTGTTTCCCCCCCTGCAATTGTTGCTTCCTTTTTTTTTTAACCCCCCTAGAATTCAACCCCCCTTGACTCTCCCGGCTTCGCCTAGACCGTTCCACATGTTTTCCGGTTGTCCAGTAATATATTGTTTTTCCCTACATCCGCACGGTCCTTTTGGGCGGTTGGATTTTGTCCAACTCTATCCCTGAGATTCGAGCCCCGCTGTCTCTTCTCGACCTGTATCGTTGTTCGTTCCCTCTTAAGCTCCACTGGCAGAACCCTTCACCTAGGAAAAAGTTTGCACGCCCGGAGATTCCCTCCGATCTTCTAATACTCATTGTGTGTTTTTAGATGCGAAGTCTCTCCGGGCTTGCGCAGTTGCCCTTATTTTCTGTTCGTCTCCTGTTGTATATTGAATCATTCTCTCGTTTAACCCTCTTCCTTTCCCTCTTGACAGTCTTTTCTTCGTTGATGATTTTTGGCTCCGCCGAAGTCGCCTCGGGCAAGCCCCCGTTTTCTCTAGTAGTTGTTTTTTTGATTTTCCGCCAGGATTAATGGTCGTAAACCATGTTGTAAAAAACGGTTCTCTGTTTTCCGCGACAAATATGGTCCATGTTTTTTTTTTTTTTTTTTTGTTTTTTTTTGTGTTTGTTTTTTTTTTTTTTTGTTTTTCAGTTTCTCGGTTGACCCCCCCTCAGAGCCATTGTCAAGTTTGAACGACGTGTTTTGTTTGTTCTGGCTTATGCTGTTGGGCTGATTTCTCCTTCTTCACAGAACATTTTTTTATTATTTTTTGAATTCCTGATCATTTTTTAGCTTTTGGTTTTCCGTTTGTGGAATTCCCCGATTACTGTCACCACTTCGGGCCGCCCTGACGGGAAACCCGGTCCTGTTTTCAACCTTTCCCCTTCCTCTGGGCCTCGTTCCCTTTGCTTCGAACCTAGCAAAACCAACTCCCGAGGCAGGCTCGTTTTCTCGCGGTCGTACATTTTTCGTCTTCCCCCCTGCCCAGCTTCCTCCCTCTCATCTTCTTCAGCGACAGCATTTACTAGACAAAGGCAATAGCACTCACTTTCCCCCGGATCAGTCTTTAGTAAATAGGGCACTCCTTTCTCGGGTTGCCCGCGTACCCGGCGTCTCAGCCCCTTTGCCATTATGTTCTCTCGAGCCAATCGTTTCCCCCTGCCAATCCGGTTAATTCCATTTCATCTCGGTGGACGGTTGCATTCATGCTGAATCTTGCTTTTGACGTTTTCAGTCAATAGATGCCACCGGCTCTCTGAATCTGCTCCCCGGTAAAGGTTTTTACTGTCTTTTCGTTTGACCATCCGAGGGTCGTTTATCACACGCAACTCAACATCCAGAAAGACTGTTTTTATGTGGTTTTCCTTTTTGGCGTCTGCCTTTTCGATTCCCTTACTCGCAATACCCTCTTAATTTCTGCTCCCCTAGAACGATAGGATGGTCGTTCAAAGACTGTTTTCCTGTCCTTCACTCCTGAATCCTGAAGAAGCTCTTTTACCCCCTCCGACGCTTCCCCCCCCGCCTATCTAAAGGAATTTTAATTCCGACCGGATCTATTGTGCCGAGATCCCCATTTTAACGACGACTGACCACTTGGTCCTTCACCTCATCTCACTGTCCTTGTTAAAGGACCACGCGCTCGCTTTGGTTGATCGCGTTTCTTTGAGCAGAACACTTGATCTTCCTAGGTTCTTAGACGTCCCCGTCTTACCGTAGTAAAGCTACTTTTTTCAGCCTATATTCTCCGATCCAGGCCCCAATGTCGCACCCGACCCTCTCCACCTTCCGCTTTTTTTATTCGGCCCTTTCCCTCCCAATCGCTTCCTCGCACAGGCCTTTCTAGTCAAACCTGGGAGTTTACTTTCCCTCAGCCTTTTGAATTTTCCTTCTCGCGGGACCGGAAGTCCCCGGGCATCTCCGTTTTCCGCCATGTGCTTTTCTCGCTGCAACCAACCTTTCCCTTGACCCTCAGCAATAAAGAAGTTTTCTATATTCTTTCCCGGAGTTCTTGTCAACCATCGTCCGCGTCTATCCTTCCCTTGTCTGTGGCGATTTCCTTCCTGCCTTTCCTGGCTTTTCTGATGCTCCCGATTTCTCTTTTTGCGGAATTCCTACTCATTTTGAAACACCCACCCCGCTTCCGCAATCGCGTCTTGCATTGAACTTGTTTTTTGGCGACTTGTCTTCTATACCCATAGATATTCCCCACTTTTTTTCCACCCCCAGCTCTAACTAGACCTTTTCGCGCGTATTTTTGAGCAGCCACCATTGCCTAACGGTACAAATGCCTTATATCTCCCCTTGGAGACGTTTTCCTCCTCCCCGTGGAGGGGCACCTTGAATTTCAGTAGGCCCCAGCCGAGACGGCCGCCCCCTTGACATCCCGAGCACCACTTCCTTGCATTCCTTCCCTTTCTCCCTCCTTCAAACCCGGGTCAGACATTTTTTTAGTAGAGGCGACGAACCACCCTTCGTACCAGAATGCGATCTCGACAACAGGTTGCGAGCCAAATCGGATTCCCGGAAGGGACCCCTCTCGTCGTACCCGCTTTCCCTCCACGGGCAATCCGGTTCATGATTTAAAACCTTGATATCGGCTGGCTGCGCGTTTTTGCTTCGGACCTTCTCTTTTTTTTTTCTTTCGTCTCTTAAGGCCATCTCCCCCCATCTCGTCGTGGTAACGCCAACACGTCGTTGTAGTCGTCCCTTGATCTTTCCAACCATCAGTTGCGATCGCGCCCTCCACGGATCCACCTGGCGTTCTTTCCTACCCGCTGAACGGTTTTTTCCACTTCGGCTGAGCTGGTAATCCCTGATTGCAAGTTTCCCGACCCCTCCACTCTCGGTCCTAATCTTTTTTTATAGTGATGAGGGTCGGCAAGCAGTTCCAGAGTGTCTTCACGCTGCTGAACCTCTGCCGGCCTTGGTCCTTTTTTCTCTCCCACACCTCTTAAAACCTTTCGCATCGTGCCGCTTCTTTGACTTCCCGGTTGGACTTAATGGCTGAATCACAGCTCACCTCCCATTCTGGCAATGGTGACCGTCCCCCCTCCCCAAAAGTCAGACTGATATTCGTTTTAAACCCAACCGGGTCTCCTTTTATCTTTGATTCTCCTCGTCCTACGCTACGCTTTTTTCACTCCTTTTAGTCGAACTCAAGGCGAACTGGAAGGTTTCGCAATTAACGTAATCGTTTCCGACAAATTTTTTGAACATGATCGACCGCAGCGGCTTTGCCGGATCCCCCACACTCTGCTTTTTTTAGACGAACCCCCCCCCCCCCAACAAGACTTGCCCCTGTATACCCCATTTAACAGCCATTCTTCACTTGTTTTCGATCGCTCCATCATCTTCCTCCCTCGGCAATTTTCCCCCCTCCGACCTTGGGTTAAACTAATAGGTCGCCCGACTTGTATCACGACATTTCCCGACAACGATTTCCCATTCTCTGTAATTCACCTCTTCGGGCCCTTCCCCCCATTTTCCATCTTCTCGGCTCGTCCCTTCCCGATCTCAAAGAGTTGTTCCCCCTTTCGCGGGTGCTGTCTAAGCTTTTTTAACTTCCCGCCAACATTCCCTCCTCCGTCGTCAGCTTCTCTATTACGTTCTGCTGAGGAACACTTTATATTTAGTTTCCTCGCGTTTTTTTGCCAGTCGCTTTGCTTTACCCTGCATTATTGTAAACCTGTATTTTTCAAAAACCACTTGCGCGTCTCCGATTCTCTGGCCCGCTACCCTCCCCTGACCTAATACCTTTACCCTCCAAAAAGGACGTTTCTTGCGGATTCCTTAGTGTGCGAGATCAATCTGTGGCCTTTGCCCCCTGTTTCTTTTGGTAGCCGGACTTGAACCTGTCCACTTTTTTATTTTTTCCGTCGATTTGTCCGATCTTTTGATAGAGACGATCGGCCTTTTTTTTCCATTTCCTTTCGGTCTGTCGGCCGTTTTTATGGCCTACTCTCTCACACCACCTTTCGAAATTGCGTTTTCCAGCGTTTTAGTTCCTTTGAGGGAAGAGGCTGGGCTTCCTTCCTTCTCGCCTGTCGTGATGATAGCTTTGTCCCCTCAGGGATTACCCCTTGCTCGACTTACGGCCTCGCTTCATCGAACCCTTTCTTTCTTTTCGTTTTCCGCCTTTTTCCTCCAAGCCAGATCTCTGTCTTATCTCTTTTTCTCTCCCCCGTTGTGGGTGCTCGAGACTCGCTAGCGTGGGGCGAATTTTTCTACGTCCCGACTCCTACTTTTTTTCCTTCCGATGGTCCTCCCCGCGAAATAGTGTAGATCGGGCACTCCCCTGTTGGTCCTTCTCGAGTTCACCCCCTGACAGCACATGCTGTCCTTCAGTGCCGACCCGCCCTATACCACGAGACCGCGCGGTTTTTGCGACATGGCGTACCGGTCGGCCACAATCTTCCACTCAAGACGCAGGAAATGAACAAAGGGATTCTTTCTTTCGAGCAGGATTCGCCCCCTCGCCCCCCGATCCATTTCCTTTCAAGTCGGGCGACCGTCCAGTCCCCTGTCGCCCCCCAAACTTTTCCAGTTTAACTCCCACTCCTGCCTCAGATCAAGCTAGACAGCTTACTTGTTGGGAAGTTACGTATTTCGAAGGGCTTTCGTTTCCCTACATCTTTTTGCACGAGAAGAAGAGGTAACTGTTGATTTGCCAAGGTTGAACCCCTGCCCGTATGTTTGGTCCCTCCTGAGAGATTTCTTCCCCTCCGCGGACAAGGCAAGATTTTTTTTGATAGTTTGCCGCGTTTTGATCCGGACTTCTCTTGATCTCCTGCGTCGCTTCTTTATTTCCTTTTCTTCTCCTGCTTTTCCCTGGCTGAAATTCTTAGAAAGCAAGCTCGTACATTATGTTTTAGCTCGATAAATATGCACTCTCCCGCTATTTTTTAAATGTGGGGTCTAGGACCTGTGAGGCATATCTGCGGCGAAAATCCGTTGACTTCCTTTTTGTGGGTTTTCCTATCCCTCTACGGGCTCCTTTACTATTAGGCCCTCTGTGGCGATTTATGGGAAATGCGGTGCAAGCCTTGGCTGAGCTTCGATGCGTTCCCTCCCGTCCACATTTTTCTATTCTTGCGGGCCTAGTCTACGCATATCTACGTATTACCCTGGACAGATAGGTGTTTGTGTACGCTTTTGTATGAGTTATATTCCTTATGTACTGAGGCGGTAAGACCCTTTTGACAAGGCATTTGTAATTGTCGCCCTTCGGTTCCCTTGACCGTTTATGGATCCTCATTGTTAAGTGCTTTAGAGGTAAGTTGCCCTCAGCAACGTCCAAGTCTCCCCGGTTGGTGTGATCCATCTCCCGTTATTCCAGCGGACATTCCCCCGTTTCCCCTCTTGGAGTTTTCCTAATTTCCTCACTCCCCGTTTATTCCTTGAATTTACACAGGAGTAGTCCCCTCGTGCGAAGGTTTTTCTCCCCTCGGTTGAGTATGGATTTCCCCCTCGTATTTAGTTCAGCCTCTTTCCTTTAAACGTCTTTTTCAATTTCTTTTTTCTTAATGAATATGTCGTGACAACGGATGTCCCCCTCGGCTGGGTCTTTTTGGCCCCTCTTCCTCGTTTCGGCGCCATTCCCTCCCTCCGTCTTTTTTCTCCTTGGCAGGTATACTTGAGGTGCCCCTCCTCTTTAGTTTCGACGTCACTGGAGTGGTGTCCGACATGATTACTTCCCCCCCTTGTCGTCCCCGAACTCTCTGTTTATACTCCTTTGCTTTACGGAGCATAACCAAAAGTAGCCTCAGCGAAGCTGCCTCCATCTCCTAATTTGGAGCTTCCTTCCCCTCTGTTTTCTCGTCCCCCGTGCCTTCTTTATTGAATGAACTTTGGCGGAGGACTCAACCTGGGCTCTCCTTCCTCCCTTCTTTTGGTCCCCTCCGTTTGTTTCAGTCGTCCCCCTTCTTCTCTTTCTATTTATAGAGTTTGCTTTCTTTTTTGACAAGGTATACTTTGATGTCCCCCCTCCTTCGGGTCTTGTCTTGATTGAGCGGCTCTCTTGTTATACGAACTTCCTCCGTTTCCCCCTTACCTTTCCGGCGCGTCTGACCTTAGCAACACGGCGAGCTCTACTTTATTCCGTATCAGGAAAGGTGCTGAGTTCCTATCCCTTTCCTGCCTCGGACTTCCTTTTCCTTCTCGCTCTTGGTGTGACGTCTATGTGATTCCCCCCCCTTTTTCTCCACCAGTGCCTTTGCGACATTCTACCCCGGTTTCTTTTTCGGGCTCGCTTTTTGTTTTTTTTCTGACAGCTTCTCCTGACAATCTTTCTCTGCGCCTTTCCACCAGCCGGCGTTTTTCTGGGCCCTAGAAAGTTACTCAGGGGAAATGTGAAACCCGACATTCCCAAGGTCTTTATGCTTTTTCCTTTTCTTTTTGAATTATTTCGCACTCTGCCACCACTCTATGAATGTGAATTAGTAAGACTAATATGTGGTCTGTCAACGACTGCTACTTGGTAGGGCATCCCGGTGTCCGCCCCTGAGTCTGTCTTCCTCCTCATGAGCTTCTAGATCGATCCTTTTCCCCTCCCAGTTTCCCGCGTAGTTGATGTAAGTTATGTCTCTTTTTGATGGCATCAGTTCAACCCCTGAATCCTCGCCTTGACGAGACTTGTTCCCCTTCCCCTGTACGCTTCGCTGGAAAAGCTCTCCTCCAGTGTCTCCTTCTCCTCTCATTAGTCGAGGTGGGTTAACTTTTGAGGATTTTTGAGGTGAATACATTCTCTTTCGGCGGGTTACGTGATATCCTATCCTACAACCCCGATACTTCTCCTTCCTTCTCTATTCTTTGACTAGATGATTCCTCTGGAGGTCATTAATTTAATCTTGGTGATGTTCCGTTTCAATTCACAGGGCAGGCTTTCCTCCCCCTACTGTCTCTTTTACTACTTTTTTTTATGAGCTTCTTGTTTAGAGCCCCCTGTTCCCCTACGCTGACGCAGAGTCGCGCCCCTGAACCAAGTCGGTTTTAGGTCATTTAGTTCAGCCCCTCCCCCCATTTCGTATGTTTAACTCCCCTGACCCTCCACCACTTTTCTTTTCTCCGCTTAAGCTCCGAGTTAATAGATTAATTTCTCCCCCCCTTTACCCAAAAGACCCCCGACTCTTAAAACCGATACTGTACGATCCCCCCTCTTTTTCACCTGTGCCTCAATTTTAGCCCTATCTTATAATCTTACGAGTCCCCTCTCGTAGGTATTTTTTCCCCAATATTTAGTGCCCTTTAATCAATCCTGAGTGCCTGCGTTTCTATGTTCTGGTATTCTTTTCTTTTCGGCTATTCCTCTCTTTAACCCCCCCTCTATCTCAAGAGGTTTTTTCCTGAATGTACAGGTCCCTGGAAGAATCTGAGCGGTTCTTTCTGTCTTTCCTTTTTAATTTCCGGCGCTATGTATCCCCCCAAGATGATGTGCGCTTGTGTGCCAATGTTTTTAGGACCCGAAGTTTCATTACGATTGAATCATTATACAGTCTATTGAAAATTTTCAAAGCTTCCAAATGATAACTTCCCCATGCCCCGACCTGTGGCGTGCCTATCTCCCATTCCGAGATCCCAAAGCCTCACGATGCTCCCAAAACTCCCCCCCCTAATCCCCACCGTTTTAGTTCCCCCCCTTGCATTGGGGTTTCTTTTCACACTTGCAACATCGACTCCTTTCGTCTTTTCCCCTCCCCTACCCTTTCCCCCATGTTTCCGTCCCTTGATTTTTACTCGTGGCGGAGTTCCCCTCCAATTCTAGAGTTCTGGGCGTTACTCCTGACCTTCGCGCCCACTCTCCCCTAGCTCCTATCCCTTCTGGCTCTCTCCATTTATCGGGTTTTTTTTCTCGGATATGATCAAGATCCCCACTTATCGAACAGGCCTTTACACCTGGCTAGTAGGATTGGATTATATTTCTCCCCCCCCCCCTTTTTTGAGTTCTCGGTCTTACTGGATTGGCCCGTTAGCCCTGCTTTTCGTAGCCGTGTTCTTGTCCCGATCATCCTCTCCCCTCCTTTTCCTTTTCTCCTCGTTGCCTTGGAAGCTCTTTCTTCGCGGTGAGCGATCCCTTCAGTCTCCCCTTTGCCTGATTGTTTTTGAAAGCTGAGATGTAACCCAAGGTACACCATTTTGGGAAAAGGTGCTGCGTCCCCCTCCTAACCATTCTTTTCTCTTTCTTCTTCTGGTTGAATCCCTCTCCCCTGCCGTTTTCAAAGACGTGTTCTTGTTTTTTTTCGTCGCATCTTTTTCTCTTCTTCCTTATCTGCGCCTCAGGTAATTGCCGCTTGATCCTTTTTGGGTAGTTTTCTTTTCCGGAATCCATGTACTTCAATATTTCCACCTTCTTTGGCTCCTAATTCCCCTTCCGCTCACCCCACTCCATCAGCTTGGGGGCCCCTTTCTAGATAGAAGTCCTCTAGAACGCGTTTTATTTTCGCGAGTCCTGTATTGAGCACTTCTCCCCTACTTTCTAAGTAGTTTTTCTGCTGAGTCGTAGCCCTCTCTTCCCTCACTTGAAACCTTGCACCTTTACTCCCTCCGGATCAGTTGATGCTCCGTGCGTGGCACCCATTGTAGCAGGGACTTCCTTCCCTTGCTTCTGACGCGAACTTCGTTCCCGGAACATCTTCCCTTTCCCCTTTATCTCTTTTCCCTTGCTTCTTCTGATCTTTTTTCCTTGAAGCTGTGTCTATTTCCCCCCCCCTCCTCCCAGTCCTTAAGATGTCATCCAGGGTGTGTATTTGAACCTTACTTGGATTTGATGAATCGCCAATGAACCTCCATTCCCTACCTTTTCTTTCGGCGTCCCCTTACCTTGGCGGCTGCCTTTCTCCCTGCGCGTGTAATACAATTTCCTTTTTAGCCTAGACTACTTTTGGTTCTTTCCCAGCCTCCTGTTCCTTACCCGGAACTCATGATTCTCCTGACTCTCCTCTCACTCGGTACAAGTCAAGATAAAAATAGCTCCCTCAAGGACGTCGACTGATCAGATGTTTCTCTCCTCTCCCTTACCCAAAGGCCCCTTCACATACTCAATAGCCAATTTTCACTGGACACAACTTCCCGCTCTGGCGTTTTGTAGAGTAATTTTCTTTCGAGTTCATCTTTCAGGTCTTTGACTTCCCCTTTTCTTGTCTTCTCTCGCCTTTTCATTTTCCCTCTCTGTCTCAGCTCCATCATAGCCCGTCGGCAACTTCCAACTCCGCGGTTCCCGCCTTTTTTCGCGTAGACGAGTCCCATTCCTGCGCACAGCAGCCTGGAACGAAGGTCTGCCTGACCCCCCATTCCTGCTGTGACCTCCTCCTGCTCTCATTTCACGATTAATCGAGGTTGCATAATTTTCGAGTCGGATAGGCACCCCCGACCTTCCCTCCCCCGCCCTCAATCAAGGTCATAGTTTCCTGCTTTTTGGATAGAGGTTTTTAGTCCTTGATTTCGGATATCTGCCGTTCTGGCCTTGCGACGCATCTTCCCGAATTTCCCGCAGAGCTTGCGCCCTTACTATTTTTTAGACCAAGCCGGCTCCTCCCCCTCCCGTAGTAGGCGCGAGCACTTGGTTTGTCCTGGGATTTCGTCATCAACGAGAACCCCAAAGTCTGGTAAGGACAACTTTCGCTGCTCTTTTCTCCTCCATTCGCCATTGCCGCGGACATTTACAAAAGTTATGATCCTTCCGCCGCCGATTTTGGACTCGAAGTAGTGCCGCACGTGTTTTCTCAACTCCTGACATAACGCAGAACCCTGAGACCGATTTCCTGCAAAAAGCTTTTTTAGCATTTGTTCCGGTTTCTCCCCGGACCACCTTGACCCCTTAATGGATGATCGTCCCCCCATAGGTTTTTTAGTAGACCGTCAAACGCTTCCTCATTACGCCGAGAGATTTTTCCCCCCCCCCCCCCGACCCTTTTCGTCCACCTCCCTTCTTCAGCTCCACTTGATATCGTTTCTGGATTCCCTTAGTTTTGGCACGGTTTTTTTTGACTTAGGTTTGGGTCCGGGAGCTTTAGTATCCTTCTTACACCCCCCGTCGTCGCCAAAAAATTTTTCAAGGTTAGTCTCCCTTTCGAAAATAAAGTGCCGCTCTCGACGCAACGGGATACACCCTGTGATCTTTATTCCAGCTGGAAGGCCCCTGAGAACCGGCGGTCGGCGTTGTTATGGGCAGCAGTCACATGGCTCTGGAGCGTTTGACATTGACCAATCCATTAAATGTTTAACATTGTTTGTCGAAGGAATGAGTTCCCCCGCATTTCGTTTTTTCCTCCCGTGTTCCCTAGACCTCGTCCATTCATCCTGGCGTGCTTCTGGTCAAACCTCGACCAGCTTTTTGCGTTGTTTATTCCCGGTGGTTCGGTGCCCACCTTCCCCCTCAATCCGCTTTCATGCCTTCCCGTCCCCCCTCTCAAGGTGAGATGCAACACCCGGATCTTTTTTTAGAAGGGTCAACGTTTACTGAGCTTTTCCCCCACTTACCAATCGGACATAAACGGCGATGGCAGATGTCCTCATTCTTGGCACGTCTTTCCCTTCTCAGCCCCCTTCTGCAACCTTCGACCGCAGAGTCAGGTTTGCCTTTGATCAACCACAGATTCTTTGATCCGCGTGTCTTCTCTTTACCCCCCCCCCCTCCTTTTTCCCTGTCTTGGAGGCGCATCGATAGCAAGAATATTGAGCCAATCTGACACGCTAAAACGCCCCCCCCCCCCACCAAATAGTAGACCCCCTCGAGTTCCTGCTTACACCCCTTCCCCCATCTCCCTCAACGACTTTCTACCAGTCAGAATATTCCTTTAAGGTCCAGATACCATGTTTTAAACAGCTCGCGATGAAATTCATCTCCCCCCCCCGCTTGATGGCCTCAGTGTTGTCTAAGAATTTCTTTCAGGATACAGGCTATCCTCGACCCAGTCTGGCCCTGGGCACCCCCCGATAATAGTCTCCTTGGCCCATCCCTTTGTTTTTTTTTTGATTCATGAGCTAGAGCTGCTGTCACTGGAGCGTATTGAAATTTTGACTCCAGGAAAATTATGCTCTTGTTGCTTCCGTACACACCAATTCACTCCCTCCCTTCCCTTTTCATTGACTCTTCTCGTCGCTCTTAACTTTTTGAGTTAAACAAAGCCGGTTGCACTCTTCCAGGATCTCCCGACGTGACTCAATTTCCGGATCTATGTTGTCTTTCGCTCTCTATTTTTATCCTTGTCTTCAGTTACATGAGGATGGAGGCCACTCCTGTCACAGGAGCACACTTTCGCATTTCTCCCCTCAATATCTTCTCCTTAGGTTGTCCTGAATTCTTTTCCTTTAGCTCGCATTGAAGAAAGATAATAACAGAGCCACGCGACGCTTTAAGCCCTCCCCTGCCCTTTAGTATTTTCACTGCCTTTTTTTCTTTCCCCCGAAGCTCGTGTAGATATCTAGTTTTCCCCTAATAATGTGAGCTTCTCTGAACTACGATCCTTTCAGGGTCTCCTTCTGTCGCGTATCGAGACTGTTCTCTTTTCCCTGCTCCCTTTTTAGTAGCCTGTGGTGAATACATAGTTCTTTCTCTGGCATTCACTCCCCCTTTCCGCCTTCCTTCCTCCCCCCAGTCTTCCCCCTCCTTGTCGTCTATCCTTTTCCCCTTGCGACAATTTTGATAATGTTACAACTCTCTTAAGTCCGGCGACACACGGACGGATTTTTCTCTTCTACTGCCGTAGCCCCCCTCGATTACGCTTTCACGTCTGCGACGGCCAGATAACATGCCCCCCCTCCGGTTCCAGTGCTATCCACACCCTTGGCCTCCTCCGTCTCATCTTCCATTGTTCTTTCCTTTTCGACTGCTTTCTGTTTTAGGCGGGCGAAATCGGTCGGACGCTGGATGGACCTCGTTCACTTTGGCCTTTTCCCATCCCCCTGTTTCTTTCCCCCGCAGTCTCTATCCCTTCCACTCGAGGACGCTTGATAGGTGTGCGAGCTCAGGAAGTGGATCGTTTCTTTGTACTGTTTTTTTTCTTCGTCTGACATTAGCCCTCCCCCGAGATGCCTTCCTTGTTTTGCCCGATAGAAATGGATAGCTTGCGGACCCGGGTACGTTCCCCGAATATTCTCGTTTCCCCTTTTACAATCTTTTTGCTTCCTGTGTTTCTTTTTCCCCTCCCTCTCCGTTTTGCAAGGACGATGTGTCCGTAGTTGTTTTGAGTGTTCCATTTTGCCTTTGTGCGTCCCCCGCGTTTAATCGACTCCTCCATAACCATTTGCGATTGATTGAAGGAGACAGTCCCTGCCTATATTTTTTCGTCAACTGCCTGTGTTTTGTTACCGTGCACTCCCTTCCCTGGTCGATCAGGTGCCGCTAGTGGCTGCTCCCTGTATGAGTTTACAAGGAAGTGTATGATTGCGTTCCATTTCTCGTTGCTTGGATCCTCTCTTGCTCCTTACTCTTGTTCGCGTGTCGATTTACTTCGCTCTCAGTTGTTTGACACGGCTGAGTCTGTTACGGGAAATCTGCCGCGGTTTCCTGGAGTCTGTCATTTGCGTCAGACGTTTCTTCTTTGGTTGACTTCTGGTCGTTACCTCTGGTCCGAACTTGTTTTTCGCTGTTGGTATTCGGCCTGTTTAACCCCCAGTCGATTTAAGAAGATTCGACCCACGTCGTCCTGTCCCGTATTGCGTTCCGACCCCCCCCCCCCTTCCAGCTCCCCCCCCCACGTCGTCGCACCTTGGATTTCGCTCTTGCGTAGGGAGGATTCAAATAAAAGAAGACCTTAGTTTTCCGGGCCGTCGTTTTTAGTAGACGCCTCTCCCGTTGTATCCGTTTTTCGTTCTCGTTTTGGAGTGTGTCTTCTCAAGTTCTAGCCTACCCTGACAGTTTGTTGTCCTCCCCTGCAGGTTCTCGCGAAGTCTTCTGTGGTCTACCCCCCCCAAACGAGAGCAGCGACGGCCCGCTAACCAGCCGCCTAAATTTTTTGAGATAAGCTGTGGCAGAGCCCTTTACTCTGGTTCTTCCGCTCCCTGTATCTTCTCCCTCCCGATTTGAGTGCGATCAACAAATGGGTAGATTTGGTCCTTTTTCCGGCCCCTCAAAGGAATCTGGATATTTCTGCTCTCCGGTTTTTTCCCTCTTTCAAGGTCCCCCGTCCTCAGGCCGTTTTTCTCTGAATGTCGGAGGAGTAGGCAAGATAGTTTGACTAAGTAAACAGTCCTGACCTGGACTTCGCGCGTGCAACGGGTTCGTCGCGCTACCTCATTTTCCGTCTTGCCAATGGACACTGGCGGCTAAGATCCCTCTTTCCGCTGAGACTCAGTTGCTATTCGCGTCTCGTCTCGTTTTTCATCTTTCCTTTTGGATGCCGAAACTCCCTCTCCAACCCCAAGTGTTTCCACTATTAATTAGTTGGAGTGGAATCGGGAACTGTTTCTGTTTTCTCCCGTATCTCGACAATTCGGGAGTTTCTTGAGGGGCCTTCCAGGCGCCTGTCACGTTTGACCACTAAAGCCTTACACTTGGCCTGCCCGCCCCTCCGTTTGCCCCTCATCGGCCATTAGACCTTGTGCTTTATGTATATTCAGGTATTTGGATCCTATAAGAAAGAGGAGGCCCGCAGTTTTTGCTTTTTCCTCCCTTTACGCTGGTTCATTGTGTGTCTTTTCACGCTTCTGTCTTTACCCCATTTCCCCTTTGTAGAAGCGTGTGGCCTTAAGGACGATGTTTTCCCTATCTTCCCTTTGTTTCCCCTTTTTCTTGTAAATGAGT
>Ga0179591_1299326_pt1 | contig 20959 bp, 20 predicted proteins | sample CZOMad2_1_08_16f_FD_182891 | JGI IMG/M metagenome (GOLD analysis project Ga0179591, IMG submission 182891) | Vadose zone soil fungal communities from Angelo Coast Range Reserve, California, USA - CZOMad2_1_08_16fungal (PacBio error correction) | ecosystem: Environmental > Terrestrial > Soil >... | reverse complement strand
CTGGGTTCTTCAGGTTGATCTCCTTGAGTTCCCCTGTCCTTTCCCTTCAGCTTCCCCTCTTTTGGAGACGTGGTCGTGCTAGGTCAGGGCTCACGCGCCGCAAGCGATCGGGCTCTATCGTTCCTTTCACTTCCTTCCCCCTTTCCTATCTTGACGCCTCCCCCCCCGATCGAAGTGGATTCCGGCCGGGTGCGCTCGCATCCACAATGGACCCCTCATTGCTTCTTTTTCCTGTATTTCTTGCGAAGACACCCAGGACACACTGGCTCTTCCTCTGCCCTTTTTCTCGTTCGCGCAACAGCGCCCTATCATGTCGGAATGGGCAAAACACAGCTCCACCCTTCTTTCCTCCCCCACTTTTTTCTTCCCTCTCCCTTCCCCCCTTCATTCAAAATTCGTAATATCGCGTGAGCCTTAAGACTGCTTTTTGACCCCAACCCCATCCAAGAGACAAGAACTACCCCTCGCTTTTCCTTCTTCCTCTTTCCCCCAAAACTTTAAACCCAAATTCCCTCTTCCAATGTTGAATAAATGAGGATTTTTTGCTGTCTTTGATCTTTTTGGATTGTTTTAAGTACTCCTCCCCTTTCCCCTCGTACTTCCCCCTGCATTTGCCAGGGTGTGGCCCCCTCTTTTTCAGAAGTAAAAACCGTAGAGATGAGGCATTCTTCGCTAGTTGGGAGTTTGAAGGAGATACCTCGTTTTCTTCCCGTTTTTTTGAGGCCAACCCTCAGTCCTTAGTTCCAAGGTTGCCGAAAACAGAATAACCCCTCATTCAGCGACTCGATTGCTTCCCCCCGAGTCTCTGCCCCACTTATCGCCGTCCGTTCTATAATGGGCATTTGCGGCAGCCCCCCTGGACGTTGAGCAGAAATTTAAGCTTTCCCCCCTCCTCCACCTTCTCGTCCCCCTGTTGTTGCACGGCTACCCGAGAGGTTTGCCATTTTCTTAGTTGTAATAAGATTTGTAAATCCGCGCCTTCCTTCTTCCAATGATCTCCCCTTTTGAGCTCTGACCTGGTGCCCCCCAAAATCGATACTTTTCTCAGCGAAATCTTTATTTTTTCTCCGTTTTGAGCGTGACATTCGATTCATAGTCCTTTCCTTTTCTGCATTTTATGCTACCTTCTTCCTAGTTATTGCGTACAGCACGACTCACTCCTAACCGAAGCTTCAGTCAGCCCGCTTTAGACCTTGCAGATAGGAAGACCTCTCTTCCCTCCTTCAATCTCCTCTTTCTGTGTCTGTCGGTTTTGAGGTAGGCCTCCTATTACCAACCTGAGATTAGTAGTAAAAACCCTTCCTGCCCGGCGTAGATACTTGAGAAGGTAGTAATCCGTTCCCCTCTCCGCGCGTATTTTCTTACAGCTTGATCCTGTGACAGTGTTAACGAGAGGTTTCAATCCTTGTACCCCGTGCTTGGAAGGAGATCGTTTTCTCTTCCCCCCCTCCTCTCCCCCCTGGATGCCCCCCCCATGTCCCCCGCGACCGTTTGCAGTTTTATCGTTGATGACTTGTCCTGGGCAAGAAGATCACGTTTTTCTTTCTTCCGTTTCCCCCCTTTACCCACCTATTAATTGGACATTAATTCGAACTGGCTTGTCGAGTTCGGGCCCTAGCTCCTCGATGTCCCCTCATCCCTTTCCTTGAATTCATTTTTCCCAAGATTAACGAGATTCTAGCTCCTTAACCCGGGTCCACTGCCCCGACTCCCCCCCCTGGCGGCGCTCCTGAGCAGCGTATCTTTGTGTGTCGTGATGAGCCTTTGGTTTGGGGTTTATAGTCTCTCCTTTTTTTTTCCCTTCCCCTTTTTTGTTGGTTCTCGCGATCTATAAACCTGTCGCATGTCTTCCCAACAGCCCCCACCTCAGGACAATTGCCTTCTTCTTGCCTTTTGCCCCTTCTTGTTGGCCTTGACACGACAATGCACTGTTCTGGGCTAGCTTTGCCCTAATTCGCGTTCGCTCTTTCTTTCTTCCTTCCGCTGGCCCTTACCCCCCGAGTTTTTTACGAGATGTCCCAATGAATCTTCAAGGGTTCAAGCCGCCTCTTTCAGCCGTCCGTAGCTTCTTCTTTTGCCCCCAGGCCCAAGAACGCCATCTCCGCCCGTGTCGGATACATTGCTTCATTGGTGTGCGGCGGAGTCCTGTGTTGATACACTGTCCCCTTAGCCCAATACCCCAGGATATGTAAGCCTCCTCTATCTTTCCCACTTCCCTGGTGCGCCCCGAGTGCCGACGCTCGTCTTAGGGTCTTTCTTCTTTTACCACCGCGCGATTCTACGCGCGCTCAGCGTGTGATTTGAGAGCCCCCTCCCTCCCGCTCGGTCGAGGTCGTATGGCCGCCAACAATCTCTCCCCAGAGACGCACTCCCAGGGCCTGTCCAGAATTCCTTCCTCCTTCAACTCCATTCTTCAGTGGCTCCGAGTTCTGATCAGCTGGTGCCTGGAGTGAGCAGTGCTCCATCAAAGCCTTGAATTCCCCGTCCATCTCGCGCCCCCGATCCTAAGACTCGCGCAGCTTGATCCAATACCTCCCTCTTTTCCTGTTTTACCCTGGATCGTTTGCCCTTTTTCCCCTCTTTCTCCCCTTCACTGCCCTCTCCCGCGTTGCGGCCGACGCGATCAACTTGCCGCCTCTCTAGTGCAACGATGAGGCGATCCCTCCGGTTGGGGGCTCTCCCATTGCTGTGAAGTTCTGTTCAAGGCGTTGCTCGGAACAACAATGGTTTCCCCCGCGCTGACCCCCCGTCGATGATATTTGAGAGCATCGACTTCCTGACTACAACCGTGAGTCGCCCCGCACTGAAGGATTGAGCTGTTCGCTTCCTCCGCCTGCCCCTCTCTTAGCGAGTTTTTTTGTCAAGGCCCTGACGGCAGGTGATCGCCGTCCTATCCGACGCCCAGATCAGCTTCCCCTCAGCTCGAGGTTTTTTTTCCTTCCGTTGCACTCTTTCTCCTGGGACTGTGCATTCCGCCCCTTTGTCACCGATCGGACGGACGCCAAGAACGATCCCTCCGCTACCAAACCAACATCAGCATGGTCGTTCCAAACTGGTCCGTTCCCTGTATTTTCCGTACTTTTTTCTTTTTTCCTGTTTCAGTGGTATGTTCGGCTTCCGCGTGATTGTATGGTTGGGGTTGCAAAAGGCCGTCCTAACCTTTGCGATTTCCCGCCCTAGCTTTTACGGTTGCAATGAAACCGCAGGGGCAATTGTTGCAGAATGCATTAAAGCCGGGTTTTTGTTGCCCTTTTGGTTTTGATCCATTCGAATTGAAGTAGCTCTTTCTCGTCTCATGGGAAGAAGATCCCCACCTAAAGATCTGATAGAAGTGAATGTGTGTTTCCTTCACGACCTTTTTTCCTCTTCTCCGGCACCCCTCCCTTTTTGGTGCCCTTGCGGCCTTCGCAACCGTGACGGAAAGTTCGCCACCTCTATATTGGCGCCGAGACTTTCTTTAATAATTGCCTATTCTTCCCTCTTACACTCTCCTTTTTTAGCCTCGATTCATGTTCTGCGCACCATGATATCCCGACCAGGAGTAATCAGATATTGCCGGGCAGGACGCCTGGACCCTTTTCCCAAGCGCCTACCTTTCCCCTTTGAGACCGTCCCCCCAAATGTATTAAAAGCCGCCTCGGATTGGTCAGCGTTTCTTTGCTCGGTGGCAGTCCCTCCCTAGGATACTTTGTTTTTTTTGTCTAGGCTTCCCCCTCCCTTCGGCGCGCGCTTTCACGGCCCTAATTCCCTGACCGCTACAGGTCGGAAAGATACCCTCGCGAAAGCCGTCACTAATTTTTTCTCTTCCCTTTCTTTTTGCACCTCAGCTTTGTAAGTTCCACCAGGTAAAACGCAATTGTGCTGGTAGGTTAGGGCCTCTCCTCCTTTTCCGTCCCAGATCCGGCGATTTACGATGCTTTGTCCGCCACCTAGCCGACTCTCGTAGGCGGCGGAATCTTAAGCTTTGTAGGACGACGCCCGTGTGTGGTGCCTTCCTTTGTGTTCCTCATCTTCCGATCTTACTCTTCCTCATAGCGCTGCCTCCGCCCTTTAGGTCTTCAGAAATCTAGACTGCCAACCTTTCCTTTCTCCCCTCCCAGCCTTAAAGCTCTCTTTTTATGGCTTTCCAATCTGTTGGCGCCTGCGATCACGTTGACCATCGTTGCAGAATCTCCAGTTAGGAAGACCTTCACCATTCTCTCCGTTCAAGCTCTTCTCTCCCGTCCCCCTGCCATTTGGCTTCTGGGGTATGCCCCCCCTCCCAGATTGTTGCTACTGATTCAGGGGCGTCGTCTGTGCCCTGACCGGCCGTATCTACTCTGGTTCTTCCGCGCCGATTTTCGAGATCGAAATGTTTTCGACGACTGGCCTTCCGCCCACGGATTCTGGTTGCCCCCTGGTACGGCGAACCCTATGTTCCCTTTCCTTCTCTGTAACCTGCCCATCAGGGGGTCGTCCCGCAATGAGAGATCAGGATCCTGGACCTCCCTGCAGATATCTTGTTCTTGACTCCCCTCCTTTACCGTCTCTATTCCATTCCCGTTCCTTTTTACTTTGTTTCTGTGAGGGATCTTCTTCTATCAGTATAGGTACCGGCTGGCGTGCCCCGAATATCGCGGAGAGCTCCTCCTGATCCTCGCCTGCTTTGTTTTCCCCTGCCCCACCCGTGTGTGGTCCTGCCTTTGCCTTCACTACCCTCGCTTTTTGCGCCGACGATTTCGGAACAGTGTTTAACCATGTCCGACTCCCTTCCCTTTTTCGCTCTCTCCTATAGTCTGCACTGGCGCTCCCCAATGCTGTTTGATAGGTCCGGTCATCATTCCGACGAAGAGCCCTGAGACACGACGACAACAACCTTTTTCTTTTCTCCTCCCCCCCCGCTCCCTTCCCTCAGTTTTCCCTGCGATCTCTTTCTTTTTGGCGCGCCAGAAACTGTTGAGCGGCCAGAGGTCCTCTTGGGATGACAGCCTTCTCCAGTTTCACACGTGTTGGCTTTTTTCCAGGCGCCCCTACCCGCCTTATCTTTTTCCTTCAGGTCCCGTGTGGCAGTAGGCTGAACCAATACCCCTTCTGTTCTTTGCCGGTATTACACTATCTTTAAGTTCGCATCTCCTCCAAGCTAGCCTCGCAGACGACGTCCCCAGACCACCCCAAGTTCGGAAGACCAACGAATTTCGCCTCTACTGAGATCCGTTTCTTCTCCTCTGCCCTCTTCCGCTGCAGGATTGCAAATGAGCAAGAGACGCACCCCAAAGAGCGTTTTGACATTCCGGCGAAGTATTTGGCAGAGGCTTCCCCTTCTCTGCTGTTCTGCTCTCCATTTCTTCGGTTCAGAGATAATTTTTTCCGCTTTTCGTTTCCCGGTGGCAATGAGGGCCCGTTTCCGAGAGCGGGCCTCTTGCGTTCCCCCCCCCCTCTCCGATTTCCTTTCTTTTCCCAAGGAGCCATGACTTACCATGTCCTTACTTGCGTGCCTTCGACATTCCTGTTAAAGCTGTGGTGACGATGGCCATCTTTCCTGCGCTTGAAGGCCAGGCGGCCCTGGCCGCGGGGCAGCTCCTTCGTTTCTCCCGCTGTTCGCAGGACAAGGTGTGTAGCCGCAGCTCCAGTCCTCCTTCGGCCCGTATAGCGACCCTGATCCGATGATTTTTTCGGCGCAAGATCGAGTTGCGAAAAGCCTTCCGGTTTTTTCCCTTTCGACCCCCCTCCCACTTCCCCCCCGCAGCGTTTTTCTACATTCCCCCGCCATTGAAGAACCACCCACCAGGCCACGTGAGATCTTCGGTGACCCTCCTCTTTAGTTGCCCCTAGGACCTTTACGGATTCTCCCCAGGACCGCAAAAAGTCCCCCCCAGGGCGGATCCCCCCTCTTTCTGCAACCTCCCTCTTCCCCCTGCCTTACTTTTCCCCCAAAAGCTTCCCCCCTTCTTCTGACAGCCCTTTCGCCTCTGTGCCCCCCCCACCACCCCCTCGGAAACCCCCTATTTTTTAAAGTTATTTTTTCCACTCCCCAAGTCTTAGATTTTTTAGGTTGGAACGAGCCTGCGTTGGTTGTGGAGTGTTTCTTTTTTTCGTTTCTTTTCGAAGTCCTTTGTCCAATTTCCTGCACCATTGATGTCCCCCTGCTCTTCTTTTGCACGTCCTCCCCAACCCGTCGAGCTGAGCATTCGCGCCCTGTTTTTCTTCGGTATCTTTCCAGGCTTTCGCACTGGCCGCTCGCCCCTGCCTGCGCAGGCGTTCGGCATTTGTCTCACAGCTCATATCCCCCTCCTAACCTGACGTCCTCGGCTTGTCTTCGACGTTCGCAAGATCATCGCCGCAGCCTATCAGGGGTTTGTTCCCAACCCCTTTTTTCTTTCCGTCCCCCTCTTGAGCGAAAGAAGACCAGCGCCACTCGGCCGGCAGCTTGGGTTCCCGATCTCAGCGAGTCTCCGGTTCCCCCCTCTCCTTTCCCCTTCCCGCCGCGGACTTCTTCAATATCTCTGTTAAACGGAAAAAAAAACGTAGCTCAGCTTTGATATCGCCAGTATCTGTGGGCGGTGAGGAGATGTCGTGGGATAGTCGCTCAGCTCCCTTAGCTTCCCTTCCTTTTTCTTTCTTGCTCCTTTAGTCTGACATTCCAGCTTCTCCCCTCAACGCGCCGCCCCTGCTCCTTTATGCGCAGTTCTTTCGCGGACATCCTCCTCTTTTGCGTCTCTTCTTTTCTTGACTTGTTTTCGTTCCTATCATAGAGACAAGCCCCGGCCTGTTGACTTAATCCCATATTCAGGCGTCTGCGCTCTCTCTCTCTCTTTTGATCTCCCTCTCTTTGAGAGACTGATACTGGCTCCCTGAGGTGGGGGGTGGGGGGCTGGTGGTAGGGTTGGGCATGTGTGGGGGGTTGGTGGTTGGGCGAGTCCTCTCTTTCAAGACTTTTTGTTTTCCCAGATCCTGGGTGTGCGACGAGATTGACTCTCTCCACTCCCTCGACCACTCCTCACACACACCATGGCCGCTGTATCGAAGATTTGATCGGGTTCTTTTTCTTTGGCCCCGTTCCTCTTTTTAGTCACTCCGGCTTCAGTGGAAAACATGAAACAGGTTCTGGCCATCCGTCAAAGGCGCAGGTCTAGGTCTCTCAAGGTCGACCCCCTCTTTTCTCCTCCTCTTCCAGATGCTTCATGAAATTAGAAAGAATTTTTCTCGAAGGACCCAGTTCTCCCAGGCACTCTATTCGGAATCTCCTCTTTCCGGCTTTCCTTGTCGGGGGTAGTTGTGATCTGATTCGCATGGAAGCCTGGGTCTTTGTTCTTCGCCCCTCTCTTCCCGGTTTTGGAAAGAGATATCAAAATCCATGCTCTCACCACGACCTTCCTAAGCCAGCTCTGCACGTCTCGTCACTCCATGATCTTCTTTTCTTTTTCCCCCGTGTCAGATCGAATTATGGTACGACTGCGCATCATCTCACCCCCTGCGAGGGGTACTGAGTCTTCTTCTGGCCCCATCTTTCCCCCCGACCTAGACAGGCACAGAGACAGTAGACATTTGATGGACATGAGGTCCAGGTGTCCACTCCCGAACTTCCTCCCTTCGATCTCGTTTTTTACCCCCTGCCCTACTCCTTCTAAATCTTATCCACGGTCCTCTTCATGGTGCGGTGTCGCTGTTCTTGAGCCCCGCACTTTTGTCCCCCCCCGCAGTCACCAAGGATCTGGACAAGCCTCAGCTTTGGTCGAGGCCGCCCGCTTTCGAGATCGCAGACGCTCCGTCTATGCCTTGCGGCCTGCTAACTGCTCTCTATCTACGCGTCTCTGTCAAGTTCTTTTTTCTTGTAACACTCCAGGCCCCCTCTTGCTCGATGATGGAGATTCAAGCTCAAGACCCTACCCCAATTCCCCCATAAGAGCAGATCCAAAATGACTTCTTTCAGCTCTTCCTTGTCAAGACCCCGACTTTCAGACTTTTTGAATCCGATTCCTGTTAGCTCCGCTGCTCACTCCCATTTACGTGAGGAAGTCTCACCTTCTCTCCTCTTCCCATCTACTCCCATTCAGATTCCGACCCACCGACCCGGCGTCCCCCTATAACTCCCGCACACTAGCGAGGGTTTTCCACGTTAGCCTCGCCCCAATTCATCATTACGCGTCCGGTTTGCTTAAGTTCCTCTCTATCTACCCCCCCCCTCGAAGCAGCTTTACCCGCTGGCAGTTCGAGCAGTTTCCTTTTTTTAGACTGTCTTTTAAGGTTTCGCGGGCACCCGGGTGGCCAGATCTCTCTAACGTTCTCCTTGAGGCTCCATGTCCTCCAATAAGAGGGCATTGATGGCGAGTTTCGTCCTTCCCTCCTGACTTATCCGGCCTCTTTGGCGCTCAACGGAGGTTGAAGGAGAGTGATCGCTCTCTCACGCCGCCCAAATTTACGATGCCTGCCTCGTTCCGTTTTTTGATTGTCCTTTCTCCCTTCCACCTCTACAGCCTTTTCGTAACTTCCCCCTTGATGCCCGGACCGAAATTTCACACAGGCACTCCGCCACACAATACTAATTGTTCTCCTGTAACCCCTTTTTTTCCTTTACGGACCTTACTTTTTTCTCTCCTCTTCACCCGGTGAGGGGTTAAGATTGGTTTATCTTGGGGTTTTTTCCCTGCCCGGCGTCCTTCTCCCTTCACTCCGCCTAATGTTGAACAGAATTGCTTGTCATGCTGTTTTGCCAGAAAAATTTTTGATCCATCCCCCCCCTTTTTTCTCCCGTTGCCCATTCCTAAAGTATGAGAGTTCATGTTTTTTCCCCCCTTTTCAGCGAGCCGCACCTTAAACTGTGATAGACCGTGTGGACGGTGGTTGTTAAGCCTTTTCCCTTCTCTCCCCCGTGAAAATCTCAATTCCCGCTGTGAATTTTGGTTCTCTTGCGAGCTGCAACAGGAGTCACAATGGTCCTATCGATTCATGTCCAGAGAAGTCCTCTCTTTCTCTTCGAGACCTTCACATATCGTCCTCCCTCAGAGGGAAATCAGTGCGCCCATGAACATTGATTAGAACAGGCGTACCCTCACTCTATGTCCCCGTCGCTTCCCCCTAGAAAATTACCCGAGAATGACCCCCTTCATTCAGTGAAACAAAATTAGTCAAGCTTTTCTCTCCAAGTCCTCCTGTCTTCATTGCGCCTATATGGCTCCATGCAAGCCCCATTACCTTCCCTCTTTCTTCTGTGTATCGCCCTAGAGGAGCGGTCGAGCCTTTCCTCCCCATCTCGACGGACAAGAGGGAAAAGAATCTTTCATCCCACTCAATATCCCCTGAACGGTCGCACCTCTGAGCCTCACCACTCGTTAACGAAGGTTTTTGCTATGGTAGGTACTGCTCGTCCGTTGGCATCTCTCTTTCCTCCTCTCTTTTATTCTTGCGCTTCTCCTCATCTCCCAGAACTCTCCGTCGTACGCAATCTTTTTGCAGCCTCGGGACGAATCCTTGTTGGTTCGGTGTTCACCTTCGGGGTTGCTGCTCTGAGCTTGCGATCTGCTCTACCTTCTCTTCTTTTCTCTCCTTGCTCCAGCAGCAACTTGGTAGGGTAAGTCCCCTCAGTCTACGGGCATCTGACCCTCGACGCTAAAGTAGATGCTTCCCAGTTCCTCACCTTTATTTTTTCGCCCCCTGTCTTTTTTCCCATCCCCACGCGGACGGTTGTGCCTCCTCCCATTGGCAAATCGCTAAAAGCCCTCACGCGCAAGTGACATTTCGCGGCATGGCTTTGATCTTCCTAATCCTAGCTTTTTTGCTTCTCTTTTAAGGGGCCTTTGATTGCTCCATCGACAGCTGTGTTGCCACGTTGGGCGACTATGATCGAGAGAGCAGATTCTTCTCTACGTCTTCTCCCCTTCTTAACCATCTTTTTTTCCTCCCTCCGGGTCGGATCCCGTACTCGTTTTTTCGGAAGTTTTGGCCCAAAGGACAAACCGTTTCGACTCCACGCCCAAAGCGACGAGCGATAACTCAGCCCTTCTTCTCTCCCTCTCTCTCTTGTTCTCTCTCCCCCCTCAGTCTTCCTGGAATATTCCTACATCCGGTTTCTGTTACGTGGATATGCCGCATGTCCCTTCGTACCGGCTGGAGCGCTCCGGGCACTTTTTTAGCAATTTGTTTTTGACCCCCCCTTCCTCTTCCTGTCTCTCTCCTTCCTCCTTTGGCTTTGACTCCAAACCCTGTTGTTCCATGGTCATTGCCACAACTTCGTAAACTGCCTTGCGCCGCCACCATGCTGCACAGATTTCCGCTCGGTTAAGATCCCTGAAGCCGATCGCAGCGCGAGAATCATCTGCGTTCCTCCTTTCCTCCCCACCATTTGTTTCCTCTTAACGTCGGGCTTATCGACGAAGCGCCTGATTATCGGAACCAGATCGTGTTCTAATCCAAGGTGCCGCGGCTTTCCAGGCGATCCTTTCTCGGCGCTTTTCCCTCTCTTTCATCAACTTGTGGAGTCGGAACACAGGTAGCGTGTCATGATCGCAGCGCCAGTCCAACGAAGGGGCGCATCATCCTCTTGCCTTCTCCCTGTCCCGTCTTTTTCAATGGCTGCCACCCCTACAAGTGATGTGGTCAGCCCAGCGCCCCCGAGATGGAAGGCGCAGCGCAATGCCAGCTGCCAATCGCCCTCCCCCCGACTCCCCCCTCACCAACCAGTGCCGAGGAATCGATTCAAAAGATCGCCGCCTAGTCGGTGATTTCGCTCTTTCCTTCTCTCCGCTCCCTCCCCGTCCCCCTGATTCCTACCGAGATCGTAGCAACACACATACCAGTTCTCGCCAAATTAAGCGACGTTTTGCTTCTCCTGCTTCTGCTTTGTGCGCAACCGGGCCGGCGCGGAGTTTCGGCTAAGGATAATTTTTACAACCTGTTCGCGGTTCCTCCTTCTTTCCGTTTGCGCGTTTAAGGCTACACATGACTCGATATGGAGGTCTTCGCCAAGACCGTCCCTTCCTTCCCTTCGGTTTTCCATTACTGTTCCCCGGTCATGCCTGGATTTTTGAAGGCCAGGAGAGGCCTGGTTCTCTTGCAGCTTCGTGACGCGCTGATATCAAGATTTCGACCCTCCTCCTTTCCGCCCCCGTTTGCGACTCCTTCTTTTGTCGATCATGATGGACCGTTCTCGCCCAAGATCGAAGTGCAAATTTTCCTTCCTGTTTCTTCTCTCCAACCCCAGTGCCCACCCCGCTCCGTGAGTGTGTCCTGGGCAATTGCGTGAAAGAAACACCCCAGACCCAACGGTCCCCTCTCTTCCTCCTTGTACCCTTGAGTTTATTCCAAGGATTGCCGCTACCTTCTACTTTGTTGTCATGGCCTCCAACCAACCCTCTTTCCCCCCGTGCTTACCTCAACCTTGACAGACAGCATCCCCCCCCGGTATATGTTCTTACGCTCCCCCGCCTAGTTCGACTTTTGCTTTCCTGTTCCCCCACCCCTCCATTTTCGGAACCTCCTTCCCCCCCTTGTCCCGATTTTCCCAGAAAAGTCCGATCAGTCAGGACCCGTTTTTTTAACCGATTTTCAGGGGAGGGTTTTGTAGTTTCGTGATGATTTTGGTTTTCTTTTCCCCTTTTTCCCGCTCCCCGCGTTACCTGCCCAAGGCGCACGTTGAGTTTTTCCTATGCAGTAAATTCACCCCTTTCTCTCTTCAGGCATCTTTTCTTTGCTGGGTTTGCGGCGGCTCCCATCGAAGTCCTGGTGAAACTGAAGCCTCATTCCTTTCCCCTTCCAGGTTCCTCCCTTAGGACACCCTTCCGTGACCGCCGAATTTTCTTCGCCCCATTCTATCAGATTTTATCCTCCCCCCCCTTCCCCTCTCCATTCTCTTTGACTTTTCTCGCGTCACGCCATGTTTTTTCTTTTCCATTCAGTGACCATTTGAACCTTCCGGAACGGCCAGAGGTGTGACGCTCAGAGTCCTCGTCCCCCCGCATTGTTATCTCTTCAAGGCAGAGAGGCTTCCATGATATACTCGCGGATCAGCCAGGGAAAACGTTTCTTCATTGTGCCTGAATATTGCGATTCTCCGTGGAGTGAGAGGCTCGTATCTAGCGTTCCTGCCCGCCCTTATTAGTAGCTCTTCGTAATGGGATTGCGAAGATGATAAGAACACGTTCTCCCCCCGCTCGCTAAGAACCCCGGTCCTTTCGATTTTGCCCCAGCTCTTCCCTTCCGTCCACGCATGTTCTTGTTTCTAGGCCTGAGCTTATTTGTGAGTTCGTTCCATTCCTCTCCCCCCCCTCTCTCTGGCCGTCCCAACTCAATAGGCAGTGCGCCTCGCGGTAGGCCCATAGCCAGGGACGATCGCTTCTCCCTACAGCTTCTTCCCCCTCTCACCAGTCGGTGACTCGTCTGCGCATCCTTTTAGTTTATCTGCTGAAGAATCTCTCTCCCTCTGCCAAAGACTCCCCCCCCAATGGCGTACCCCTTCTATAATTCCGAGGCTGGATCGCCCTTTCCCACCTCCTATAGATTGAACTGTTTCCCCCATTTCCCCCCCAAGATCATGTCAATCCGGCGTAAAACGTTACTTCGCGTTTGGCTCAGAGGGATCTCCGATTTCCACCTACTCCCGGTGCCCTGATTGCAACTTCTTCGGCCCCAGCACCTGCCTAATGACCCCCGTGTCCCAATCAGTGGGGTCTACTAGTAGAGGATGGTGATTTTTTTTTTATTTCTCTTTGGATGGGTTGCGGGGTTCATGATCTCCTATTTTACCTCATTGTGAGTCTATACCCAAAAGATGAGACTCCATCCCCCCTTTCCCCACCTACCCCTGCAGCCTTTTGCTCCGTGCCGCCAAGGTTATTTGCTGATCCCACCAGTTGATGTATTACGCATGCATACTTTTTTCTTTCTCCGCTTTTAGTATTGGAGGTATTGTTTTCTCGTCGATTCTCTGAATTGCCCGGCGAATGAGACGTTTTCCTCACCCTTCTGCTCCCCCTCATATGTGTTTCTGTCCACGCCACCTCTCGTAGGCCATCTCCTGGACCAAGGACCCAAGTTAACCGCATCCCCATATTGATTACCTGTCCTCGGGCCTGGTGTTCCTTTGTTGCGAGGAGGTCCCTCATCGCCAAGGCAGACATCCATTATTCGTTAGATAAGAGATTCCCCGACTCGTTTTCGATCCTCCCTCCTTTTCGCCCTATCCCTAAGCAGCTCGTCTAGCCCTCTCTTGCTACTCGCGATATCCGCGCAGTTTACTTTATTGGAAGCACCTTCCTCCCCGTCTTTGTGATGAGTCTCTGGAAGACTAAATCTGCACCTACGTTCGCCATAGATTTGAGGCTTCAGTCTCCTTAAGATTTCTTCATCACTAATCCCCGCAAGGGGGCTCGCGGTTGCAGATGGAGGCCTGTGTATTCGCCCCTGACCTCCCCCAAGGAATTGCCTCCTCAGTCGCAGAATGCCCCGACTGACTGACTTCCCGAACCCCGAAGAAAATCTGCCCCCAGTCTCCGTGCAAATTCTACTCCTTTCTGCGCACGGGTTTGCGTCGCGCGTAGCCAATTTTGATCCTGAAGAAGTCCCCCTTTCTGTCTTTACTTTTATGAAAACGCCCCTGCCGCCAGTCGTCTTTCCAAAGCTGCGGCCTAGAAGCTCATTTTCTCTTCCACCTGTGAACTTTTTTTTCCTTGCGCCCCCCGCAACAATTCCCCCCGCCTTTCTTCGATGACGTCCATTTCCTTAGTTCCTCGAGGGTAGATTCATCCACTCCCAGGCCGTCTCTTACTGGTTGTTGTCCTCTAGCCTTTAGACCCTGGAAGACCTCCCCGAATCTCCTTGCGATTGTTCCTCTCTGGACCCCTACCGAGGGTGCTCTCAGCAAGTCCCCTCACCTCCCCGCCCATGAGCGCTGTGCCATCCTCCGGTTTCCCTGCCTTCCCTTTTCCCCCCCACTCCGGTGTTCCCTGGTTCATTAAGAGTGTTTGCTTTCTTCCCCTTCCCTGCCGTCATACGCCATCTCCTCAAGCTACCCCCCACCATCTCATGGACTGCAACTCCCGTGACGGCTCCTTCTGTTTGGCAAATTCGCCTCCCCGCGATTTTCCCCGTTCGGCTCTCTTGGATTGGATGTTGGGGTTTCAACAGGCCCTTAAAGGGCTCTTAGACTCTCCTCGCTTTTCCTCTCGTGTTGGACCTTTTCATGTTTGGGCATGCTTCTGCACACAGAAAATTTTCTAAAATTTTTCGCGGTTTTTTCTTGCTCCTTCGACTGCTATCAGATTTAGATATATTCTTTCTTTACTCTCCGCGTGTTCAATTCTTTCGCAAGTGTGACCCCCGGTTGTTTTTCCTTCCCCTCCTTGCTGCTCCTTCAACCGGGCCCTTTTTGTTCCCCTTGGATTGACGAGATGCCCCTTGCCCTTCAAATGGTCCCTGACGATACCCTGGCCGCCTCTCTTCCCCTCCCCGATGCCTCCTTCAATCGTTCCCATTATCGTCCCGTCGCTTGAAATGGCGTGTACCCTGACCCCTACCTCGTCAACGCGCGTCTCCCGCCTTCAACAAGCTTCCCGGCCTCTCCCTGATCCCCTTCATTGCCGGCTTTTTTGGAAACCTTTGGACATATCGACCCCGCCTTCGCAGGTCACCTTCTTGGAAGGTTGCAGCCCTTAACTGACTCGAGGGTTTTTTTGTCCAGTAGATCCCGTTGCTGTTAACGGGCCCCATTGCGCATCACGGGCAAGAACTGTCCCTTCAAAAATTCTATCGCTGAGCACTAATAGACGCGTTATCTCAAACCGCCGCTCCCTGCAGCCCGCCCCATTCACCTGTCCGCAGTCATTTGACGACAGATGGTTGGTGCGGCCGCTGATGCCTAGCCGTGCCTCTATATAGACATCGATTTTACGTCCTTGATTCTCTTATGCGACTACATCGTAGCAGGAGGAAATGTGAACTGATCCTCGGCCCGACCCTTTTTGTCGGCCCTGGTTGGGAAGTAGGGTGTTCTCCTTTTGCTTTCTTCTCCTTGAGTGCGCCTTCCCATGGTGGGCGCTGCTGCACGCCTCACTTTTCTTTTTTCCTCCCTCTATCGCTGTCCCCCTTTCCTCTTCTTAACTTCTGTTGGGTCCCCCCCTCTCACACGCTTCGTTGCGTAGCATGCGACCTTCCCACCCCCCTGGGTTTCTCCTCCACTTTCTGCCCCTTTGCAAAGCTCCCGCTACAGCGCTTCCGTCCAGAGCGGACGCGCTTTTTTTCTTTCTCCTCACTAGTTGTGCCTTTTCGTCTGCTTGTTTTCGTCGTGCTGCCGACTGATCCCTCATCTGCTTTTGAGAGACGATGTGCGCTAGAAGCCCCTGAAAGCTTCTTCTGATCTTTTAATCCCACCCGCTCTGTCATGTTGCTCCCCTCCGTTTGCCCGGTCGTTAAGTAGATGGAGGCATCACCACCCCAACTACCCGGTTGTTCGATGCACGACAAGATCATGATCTCAGGTTCAGCTCTTCCCCGACTTTCTTCTTTGTGTCTCCCGCCGGTGTTAAGAGCAGGAGGACGGGAATCTCTTTTTTGCCTCCCCCCTTTGAGAGAGATATGCCGTTACGGGCTTTTATACCGGATGGCCGTCCCCGGTCCTCTCTTTCTCCCGGCCTTTTCCTGATCGTTCATGCCCCCCTCTTCTTTGACCGTTCTGTGTTTGGCCTTTTCCATCTACGTCACTCGGGTAGCGTTGACACAGAGGGCACCAATTTCCTCTCTTTAACCCGGCCATCTTTTTCGAAAACTCGGTCGGCGCTTTTGCATCCCAGGAGAGAATTTGTCGTCTCTCCTTTTTTTCTCTCGACGAAGCGCCCGATTATGGGAACAGTCGTTTTCTATACCCCCGAGCCCCCTCGCGTGGACCGGCCCGTTCTTGTCGATTTGCCGCTTGAGACGTTTGATCGCAACCCGAGGTCGCGCTGTTTAATCCTGCTCCCGCCCACCGAGCCATTGGTCCTATTTTTCTCCCATCCTTCTCGTCTTCGCAGGGCCCGCCCGATTTCATTATAGATGGCTGAAGCCCCTACCACCCGTGCTGGTTTCCAGATTCCTTTCCCCTTTCGGCGTGCGAAATCTCTCGTCCCCTCTCCACTGCAGCAACGTCAAACCGCCCCACCCCTTGTCGGCCTTTAGTCCTTCTCTTCACCAAGATTTCCTCATACTTCGTCTGGCGAGCGGGAGCGAAGCAGTTCGTAGCGGCTCGACTGTTCCCCGGTTTCTTTTGAGCCTCCTTGCACATATGCGCGGCATCGTGCTTTACCGTTCTGCCGTGCTGCCGCTAGGCCTTGGTGTCCCGGGCGAGATTCGGTCCCCCCTTAGCGAATATTCTCCGACATTTCTTCAGGGTTGCTGATTCCACGTTCTCCGCGCCGCGACGTTCGCCCCACCCTTCTCTCTACTTTCCCTTCTCAACTGTTCCCACCTAGGATGTTATCGGCCTTGCTCGACATTACTGTCCAAGGTAATCGGTGGTTTGCTTCTGAGGGAAGGGGCCGGTCGAGGGGCCCCAGCGTGGTATCATCATCTTTCTCGATCAAGTCCTGGTCCCTCCCAGTCTTCTGGCTACGTACTTGCTCATTGTCCTCTCGCTCCACGATGACGCCCTTGCTGCGCCAGCTTAGGCGACCCCTTTCGCGTCCAGATCTCCCTCCCCACGGCCCCCCCATCATTTCTTCCTTCTCAATTCTTTTTTAGAAAAACACTGCCACCGGCGAAGCTCGTCCCCGTTGATCGCCCGAGACCTATTACAGCGAAATCCACTTCATGTCGGTTGCCTCCCAAAACACTTCAACCATTTCATCAAAAAATTCTGTAACGGAGTATTAATTTCATAAATGTCTTCAACCTGTAACGCTAGCGTGAATCTCCATTTCGCCGTTCCCTTTTCCCCCCCCCATACAACACAGCGCCCTTACGCCGACTCTCACACCACTCGCGGGGAACAGGCGATGAAACCGAACAAGTCTTCCTAGAATTCAGGACCCGTTTGAACGTCAGTCCCTTTTGGTTTTTTGTCTTTAAGGATGTTTCTTTCCTTTTTTCCCGCATAGACGAACCTCCTTAGCCCCCTTCTTTCCGTGTGGCCGATGCCTTCCTTTACCTTCTCGTCCTGTTCTTGGCTTTTCCTTGTGGAGGTGATCTTTGGCGATCCGCGCGCCTCGCACTCGCAGCGCATAGTTAGGAAAGGTTTAAGAACCGCTCATTCGCTTAATCCCTTCAGTGCGCCCCTTCCGCCTTTATGTATCGACGCGATGCGTCCCCCCCTCTAAGCTTAAGCTCTCAGCGCGGGTTCACTTGTGCGGGCAGATAAGCTGACCATAACTTTCCCCTCATGCGACAATGCCCTCCAATTCTCGTCCCCAGGAAGAGGTGTGCCAGCTCGAATCCGGCATCTTGCATTAGAGTCTGAGCTTCTTTACGCGGACAATATCCTTTGTCCGATCGCCGACCTGGACAAAATCCCCAGTCTCAGCCCCCCTTAGGATCTTGAGTAGAGGTGGGCGAGTGTGAGGAGATGTTTTCTAGGGGCCTCGTTTCTTACCGTAATGCTCTTTTTTTTCCCGTCTGGGATGAGCAGGATCCCGCCCGGCGCCAGCGGCGATCAGAAACTCGCTTTTTTTCGATTTCTTGACGCGCCTTCAGTCTATTGCCCCTCGGTTCATCTTTCTGTCGGATTTGTGTTCCCGGACACCTCTCTCCTAACCTTTCGAATGCGGTGTGTTCATCAATCTTCAGGCCGCGTAGATATAGCGCATGTACCATAGCAAGGGCCTCTCCTTGCCGGCTTCTTTCCTTCTTTCCCCACGCTCGGTATCGTCCAGTCCTGTCGCCTACTTGAATGAGATTTGACGTAGTAACCGCCTCGCCACCAGCCCAATGGCAGCGCCTGGTTTAGCTTCCGACTGTTATGCGTTTTTATGATCTTTTCTTTTCTACGCTCTTCGACTTGACTTGCTTTTGGAACAATTTCCCAGATTCTGGGCCCATAGGTCAAAAAGGGCTTCTAGGTCCCTTTTTCCCGTGAGGCTTTACGATTTTGCCCTTCGTAACGAGATGCTGAGGTCATCTTCGAACAGTATGCGCGATTGAACTCCGTGTTCCCTCTTTTTCATTTACTTTTCCGGCCTGAGAGCGTGCAGGATGGCTGAGTTGGGGTTTCGTGTGATTATGATCATGCGGTGTTTCTCTCTTTAAGAATCCTCGTTGTTTTTGTTGATCTTCTTTTAAACCCGGTCCCGGCTCATCACAAACTCACCCGACCTCAGCACAGCTCTAAAGAGTGTATTGAGCACACTTGTTTTCTTGGCCTGTGCCCCTTTCTTTTCCTTGCGTCCCTTTTCAGAAGAGCAAGCTTTGCCTTCTCCGTCGCGGGGCCGAGGAAGTTAATAGTCACGGAGACCTTACTCTGGCCCTTTCCCCCTTTTTTCCGCCTTCCCATGCATCTGTGGTCACTTTGTTCACGCAGCCCGGAAGGACTCGAGATCTTTTACCACCAGGCCAATCTCCCCCCTCATCCCTCTTCTCTCCCAATCTAGGCCATGTGTTCCGGCTTGCTGGCGGTGGCTACGTCATTCTAAGAAGATAACCCAGGATCTGGAAAAGACGCCTCAAAGCTTCTTTGAGCCGCTTTTCTTAGAACATTTTTTCTTCGATTCTCTACATGCCTCCCCCCTCCTGAAACTTTGAAAGACCGGAGAGAGTTCCCCGCTGAGGAGAGGCAGTCAACTCACCCCCGTACCCACGAGACGCCCCGAGGAGGCTTGCATTGATAATGTCTCTTCAAGTAACGCCACCTGGTCTATGTCTGATAGAGATTTGAGGATGTAGAGAGATCTTATGTCAATCCCTTCCCCCCCGTGCCGCTCGTGCCTCCTAGATGACGGCCCTTCCTAACGACCTGCGTGCCCCGCCGTCCCACCGATCCGGCTAGTCAAAAATCCTTCCCTCGCCCTTCTCCGGTTTTGCCCGTACGGCCGCCCCGGTAGACTCATTTCGCTCGGCGCGTGGTCCCTCTTGATGCCCCCCCCGCCGCTTTCCCCTCTGTCACCATGCCAGGACGAGCAGTGTCCGATGTTTCGACCTGCTGCTCTGGAAAGTTATGCCAGATTTCGCTTTTATGCCGGCACCAACACTTGGTTCGCCTCTTCTCCCTCTGCTGCTCTCATGAGCGCTTTCGGGTTTTAACCTACAATGGCTTGGCAACTCCCCTTGACTTGGAAGCTATGAGCGTTCCCCCGTTCCACAGGCCTCTTAAAAGATGATTCTCCTTAGTTGGAGCCCGGAGGGAGGAGTGTGATCGATCCCGCCGCCAAAAGAGCGGCTGGACCCCGAGTCTTTTGTGTTCCCCATTGACGTTTTTCTTCCCCCATCCTTTGCCAGGTTTTATCCGCGACCTGAGGACGGTCGTCCCGAAAGCAACAACAATAAATACCACCACCCCATCTGTGTTCCCCCCTTTCCCGTACGTCCTTCCTTTTTTATTACCCCGACTTCTCCACTCTGATTTGCTGGAGGCTCCGATTTACGTATGGTGGGGTCAAAACCGGGCGAAGTGATTCATCGCGCGTCTCCTTTTACTCACACTCTTCCGAGGAATGTTATTTTCCCTTTGTTCCTCCCTGGGGTGTATTTTGTTCTGATTCCGTCCTTGAATTCGGAGATAGAGGTCCATCTATGATCCTCCCCCGCCACTAGATGTAAGCACCGTGTGGGCCGGTGGTTGGTATTACTCCTTGTTTCCTGAGCGACAAAAGCCTGAGCTTGGTGCCACTTGGGTGCTTTCCTCTTTCCCCCCCGGTCCTGTTATTCTCCTTCCCGGGTCACGGCTTCTCCCGATCGATCTTGTGCAAAAGCGAACTCCCTCTCGAAGTCGCTGTTTTTAATGATCTTGCGCCTGACCGCTTCCTCCATTTTCCTTATTTTTAAACCGGTACCAGATGGCCCTTCATCGAACAGGCAGGGCCCCCGACCAATCCGAACCATGTCGAGCACCCTCCTTCTCGTTTTCGCCTGGTTTTTTTTTTTTTGTTTTTTTTGGTCTCTCCTAATTCCAACGATTCCTCCGATGTTTAGAGCACGTCGCGCGAGAGGTGAAGGGAATCACTTTCCCCAGACGGCCGACATCTTAAAAGACCTCTCCTTTTGACCAACGATCTCCCGCTGACTGGTCTGAAAGAACTCTAGGACAACCTGCAACTGTTCCCCCTCCTACTTTTTCCGTCTCGGTCTTCCCTGTTCTTTCTCCTCAATTTTGCTCTCTATCGCAGCGATCGTATGCTTGAGCTTACCCCGGCCGACATTATAGGCGGCGGCTTCCCTTTTTTTTTCCTCTCCATTTCCCCTTAGAACGTTCTTCTTTGTTGACTTTGTGTGTCTCTCTTTGGAGAGATTTTATGTAGCCTCACGGTTTTGCTCTTTTGACCCTCCCCCTGACCTTTTAGGTTCAGTCCCACGCACTCCAGACTGAAAATCGGCTATGCATGAGACGCTTAAATCTGAGCCCGTTTCCCCACCTTCTTCCTTTTTTTTGGCGCCTTTCGATTTCCTCCAACGTTTTTTCTTTTTGTTGCCGCTCCCCTTTAGAGGATTCGTAAAAAAGCGACAGAAGCAATCGCTCCTCCTTCCTTTCTTCTTCATGTCCCCCTTTTTTATGTTTCCTAGCTCTTCCTTCCTTTCGTACCGGTGCGCTTCTATATGCAACCCCAAGGGCCTCTGCTTTTTTTTCTTCCTTGCTCTTATGATGTGCTTGGTTCTTCGCGCCTGAACTTCTTTCGAGACACTTCCCTTCAAAAAATCGGAAAATCTGGTGACTCTCTGGTCGCCCTACTTTTTTTCCGGCAAGTTTCTTCTGTCTTCCCAATCCACAAACATTTCCTTTTCCGATGCCAGCCAAAGCGGCGAGGAGATTAAGGATCCTAGCTCGAAGACCTCCTGGTTCGCGCCCTCCCCTTCTCCCTCTTCAGGCGACCTC
>Ga0179591_1336263_pt1 | contig 20962 bp, 31 predicted proteins | sample CZOMad2_1_08_16f_FD_182891 | JGI IMG/M metagenome (GOLD analysis project Ga0179591, IMG submission 182891) | Vadose zone soil fungal communities from Angelo Coast Range Reserve, California, USA - CZOMad2_1_08_16fungal (PacBio error correction) | ecosystem: Environmental > Terrestrial > Soil >... | reverse complement strand
GGAGGTACCAACTAGCCATTGATCTTCACTTTATTTGGCGTTTTATGAAGCAGAGCCTGCCTGATTACATTTCAGCTTGTCTGGCTCCCCTCTGATAATTTAAATTTACCGGGGGAATGTGAAAAGTGAGATGCGAAGTTTTCTTACACTTTCCGGCAATTTGCGTACACCGCTTAGATCTATTCTTATCTTACAAATTTTCTTCCCCCTTATAGAATACTCAAACCTTATCTTTAGGTCATCCCTCCTCTGGAACCCCAGACGTTTTTCCGAAGTTTAAAAGTTATTTGCTCTGAATTCGCGGGGTGTTCTCTGACAACACCACCCCTGGTATGCCCCACATCCTGGCCTTACTACGAAAACTGCCCCCTCAGCAAAGTGCAAGGCGTCGACAACTCTGTTTTTCACTCTCCCCCCTCCGACCTTTAATAGAAGACCATTCCCTTACCCCCCCCAAATGCACCCATCTACGTGAGTACGGTGGCTTGTCTTGGTTATCACGTGGTGAAGGTTTTTTGATCGGGGACTTCCTCGTTGGAGTGACCTCTCGTTGGAATTTTTTTGCAGGATGGATTTTCTTTGATTTCTTACCTTTCCTGCGTCTAATTGCCTTGATGATGTCCCCGATGAATGAGTCGCCATGTCTTCAGCGCCGTTTTTTTTTTCGCACAGGTAAATCCTCGGTATTGTTTCCCCCCCGTGAGCTTGTTTCCGCTTTTTTGACATGATAATTCCAACTGTGCAACGCATAACCACGAAGTAGTTCAGATCCCTCTCCTCCCAGATCCTTGGAGAGGGCAGGGTTCTTAGATGCTGTGTGCTGATGGTTTTGGACCTAGAGATCTTGGCACGTCCAAAAAGTAGTCCAGTTTCCCTCCCCTCTTTGCTCCCAACTGGCCCGATTAATGGTGTTGTGTGGTTATGCATGTTTGTGCTCCCACCTCAGAGGCACTCACAAGGTCTACTGGCTGGATGTTGGTAACCCGCCCTTGTCCCCCCTTTTGTCACTTTCCCTGGATATGCAATGTATTGTGTTATCTGGCGACTTCTCCACGTCCTACACCACCATCCCCAATTTTCATCGTCTTTCCACCGTTGTTTTTTCTTTGGACCAGCCATCATATCGCCTTTTGGGCTTCCACATGAATTTTTGTTCGGTTTTCCATCGTTATATAACTTGTTAATTCTCGCCCTCCCTCCCTTTTGAGTCCCCCACAACCTATAGCGATTGGCCCCCCCACCCTTCCCCTTTCAAAAAAGTCCGACTTTTTGCCGGTGTACGATTTACCAGTCACCCCCGTGCTTTTACTTCTCCCGATCCAACTTTTTGGTTGTTTGCGCCTTTTAAACAACCCCAATGGTAGATGGTCCGGTTTTCAAGAAAACGAACTTGGCCCTTTTTGTTCTTGGGGATGGTTTCCCAATAAAGAAGGATAATTCATTGTCCTTTTTTTGATTAATTTTCCGGCTCAAGATGTCATTGCTAGAATAACTGGAACGCTCATGGTGCCATTCCCCCCATTCAAATTGACTTCCCAATCTCTCCGTTTACTAACACCCAGCGGACGGCACAAATTAACAACCTGTCTGATTGCGTCCGTTTACACATCGAACTGCCGCCCCCTCCTGAAGTATTCCTCCGTTAACGGCAGCTTGAGTTCCAGGCCGCTACCTTAATGGAAAGATTCCTGCGCAAAGGGCCTTTTCATCTGATTGCCCCACTACTATCCTGTCTAAAACTGCACCACCCTTTATCCCAACTGTTGTAAGAGGAAACCTCTCTTTCCTAAGTTCCCCACTTTCTAACCACTTACCGGGGCGAAGAGGTCAGCGATGAATTCGAGCAGAAATGCACAGAATTTTGTCCCCTTTTCTTATCACATTTTCCTTTGGTGATTGGGTACTAGCACATTTCCTATGCTCTTGAGGTTTTTCCTTCTTTATATGGGAATGGTACAAGTTCCATGCTTAAATCGATGTCTTGTTGTCCTTCTGAAGTGCTTATATGATCTTCTGTTGGTTTCACATCGATTTTCGTCTTCACCGGACGTGATCTATTCTTTCGTTTTTTTTTTTCTCCATCTTGGTCTAAGAAGGAGATTGCGTTTTTTTTCTTTGTACATCCCAGCGGAGATGTGGAACGTCCTTAAGGCCCATCCATTGGGAGTTTTCGGACTCTGTGAAGAGGGGAACCCCCAGCTGGTTGGGGTGGCTCTTTGAGGTGATGCAAAACCAACTGAGGAGTCTTTTTTCTTCGAACCTCCAGTTAGTTTGAGGGGAACCCCAACTTCTTTCGGTGAGAGCCTCCTTTGGGAGTTGGAGATGGTTGGTTCCTCCCTTAACCGAACTCACAACCAGACCACGTGGGAAATACCCTTCTAAAGACGCAAAGCAACTCCGATACAATTTTGACCCTCACCCCCCAAAATACTTCGATTTTGGGGGTCCCCATCTTTTAGATTCCCACGACGCTGCGCCTCCTTCCCACCCTACTTTGTCTGGTCTCCTTTCTTTCCATCCGGTTCTCCCCCCTTCCCGTCCCTAACCTTTCTATGATTTTCCCCAATCTTACCATCCGCGTTTTCCTTTTCGATTCCCTGCCACGAGAGAGGATGCATATCACCCCGATGTCCCTTTTTCATTACATTGCAAAAGAAAAAGAGGATGCAAACTGTCTCAACTGAAATATTCTTTCACTTTTCCCTCCTTTTTAATTCACATTACACCACCCTCCCGCCGACTACTAAAAACACAACTCCTGATACGTTGGTCTTTTCAGATATTACACTTAATTTGCCCCAAGTCCCTTTGCCCCTCCCCTAATCCTGTTGGGGTTGAATGACTGTATGCAGCCACCATTCTTGGGACCCTTTCACTTTTAATAAACCGCCCAAAGCCCGCATCTCCCCCATTTTTTTTTTTCTCCCTTCTGCTTTCGTGCCCTCTTGGGGTGTGGCTATTACAGTTTGAATCATTAAGGCCCCACCTCTGGCTCCACAAAGACTTTTTTTTTGCCATCCTTGCTTTGAAATTTTTCCAATTTCTTTCCTTTTCTTTTCCGTGGATATGAATCCTATTATCAGTTAAAGCAGTTCCCTTTTAGTGCCCATCGGGGCTGTTCCTTTGGTCCCCTGTTCAGGAACCAGGTGAGAGGTTGAGACCGATGGGCTTCCCCACTTTTCGACATAAGACGTTGTTGTCGGGCCCATCGAGTGATGAACTACTCAATAATTTTGGTCCCATCAAGTCTTCATTTGCGGTGCCTGTGTCGTGATTTACTTTCCTTTCAGCTTTCCCCATGGTACGCGTTCCTCTATGAGTAGACCTTAATCAAATAATTCCAACCATCAGCTGGAGGATTCTTTCAATAAATAAGCCCTGGGGAATACCCTCAGCTGGAGCCCAACTTGCTTTTGCCCCCCAACTCCCCTCTTTTTTTTCTAGAAAATCAGCTGGGGGTTAATATTAACAAAATCCACTAAATGGCCTTCCCGCGCTTCAACCCCACTTCCAATATTGAGGACTCTCTTCCAGTCCCCTTCAGCCCCCCATTCACTATTGGAGATTAAAATTTTCCCTTATATTATCTCCCCCCTTGTGTTTTCCCTTAACTAGGATTAAGCCCAAAGTAATCTACACATGATAATCTCCAGAGTCCTTTTCGCCATTCCAGCAGCCATCTCGGATTTCCGTCTGCTCACTTTGTTCTTGCCCTCAATCAAGCGCAGAGTCTCTTTTCTTGGTGACCCTTCTTTTTATGCTAAAGACTTAGTGATGGATTGTTTTTTCCCTTTTCTCCCTATTCCCGTTCTGTGATTACTTATGAATCCAGTAATAGGTCCTTTTTTTAGCCATCTGCCTCTAAATCGATACAATGCCATCCTTGATGCAGTATTTTCAATCTTAGCAGTTTTTTTCGGCAGCCGGTGTACAACTAATCGCGGTCCTTTTTTGGCGTTCAAGGTGCTCCAGGGAATGACCCACGCTTCGCAGGCCTGACCCCCTTTGAGCATGAAAAATGCCATTAGGTTTTGTCCCCCCCCACCTCCTTTATCCTTATTTATTAACAAAACCCCAAAGTGAGGTCCAGTAAGGTTATTTGCTCTTTCCCCTAATAATTTTTCCTTTACCGGGATTTAAGACCTCCCTCACCCCCCCTGTTGCTTTGACCAACGCTCGTACACCTGGCGCCTTCTCTTTCCTGACCCCGGGAGTTTGTAGACTGTGCCACCCTTATGTTTTTCTCTTTTCCCCCCCCCCAGAATTCCCGCGATGGATTCGACTACCCTCTGCGAGGGAAGACACAACGACCCCCCTGAAGGCGTCACGTTGTGCCTCACAACTTGCCTTTTAACCCCCGCGCACCCACAAGATCTTCACGAAGGAACGGCCTGGTATGTGTTGTCCCTCCGCCACAGATACAAGGAGATGGATCTTCCCTTCTCTACTCCAAATGTAGTCCAGACGCGTACCACCCTGACCTGTCCCCCCCCCCTCCCTCAAGTCCGCTTTTATTTCCTGACTCCTTGGACGCCCCCCTTTTTCTCCCCCACCCATAGAATATGGCCGCTATTTACTGCGGGTTCCGAACTAGGGTAGTCAATCGTTACTTTCGTATCGGGGCCACCCTTTCCCCCCGTCAAATATCCATTTTCCATAGTCATTTCAATATAATCACCCAAGCTCCCGCCCAAGTCAAGCAGCGACCATGCTTCGACTTCTTTACCATTGGTTTATCATTTTCCCAGCTGATCCTTCAGCCCCCCCCCATCGAACCCATTCCTCCTTCATCCGACAGACTATTGACTTCACTGTGCGGGCCCACCCCCACTGGCGTAACGACATGTACTTGAGTACCCCATTCTCCGCTCTAGCACCCATCATCACATCAAGTCTCCCCCCTTTTCCCCTCCCCAAACCATCCTGCGTCTCCAGAATCACCCTCCTTACCACCTTTTCTTTTCCCCGCAACCAATTCCACGTTACAAGCATTCCTCCCCCACCTTACTCACGATCGTTTCACTTGGGGTTTTGTCCGTCTCTTCCTGGAGCTGGCTGGCCTGGGAACGCTTTTTTGACCTTTTCTCCTCCTTATTTGCCTTTGTCAATTGTTTTTTTCCCTGAAGTAAGCCCCTTCATCAGGAATTTTTTTCCCGGTGAGACCTCCCCCCTCAGACGGTTTCCAAACCCCATTCTGATTCATCACTCTGGATGGTCGATCTATTCCGTTTTATTGACTATAAATTTCCGCGTAACTTACACTCGGTTTTCCCTTTCATCATATTCTCCTCCGGTTTCCTCACTTGATCCCTCTGATGCCTCTGCGCGTATTCACTTGCCTGATCGAAGTATTCCAGAACACTTTCTCTGCCAGGGACATCAGCTCCACGGAGTTCCCCTTATCCTCCATAAAGTTTTTCCGTACAGGTGTTTTCCTTCCAGGAATCTTCTTCCTCCTCTCTTTTTGTTGATCAGAAATTTTCACTTGAAGTTGCCCCCCCCTACTTCTCATTATGTCGGCCTTGTCCCCAATTCGTTGAAGCAGAGCTTGAATGTATGGAAGGATACTTGTTTGTGTATACTTCCGCCTATCTCTTCTAATTTCTTTAAACCGACGCAGATGCCTACTGCTTCTGTCCTTGCCCAGGAGCGAAAACCGAGGCTGACCTTTATGCTCTCACCCCTCTGGTCAGCAGTCTTATGTCCCAAATACTACACTCCCCTTCTTCGCGCCAATCCCAGCCTTCTGAGGACCAACTTTTCCTCAAAAGTTCTTGTCGAGTTTTTTTTGGTTTTCTCAAGACCCGCCCACAACCTTCTGATCTAAGGAGGCTTCCTCTGAAACACCCCTTGACAAGGAAAGGCAAGGCCTAGCCGCAAAAATATGGTCACCCTTTACCGCAAGTCCGACCAGGACCTGAGTCTCCGACCTTCCAACAAAAACAATACAAGTAGTAATTGGCGCTCCCACTGTGCTTGTAACGTTGTTTCCCTTTTTTCTTTTTCTTTTCTGCGTGATGATAATGGCTTTTGCTGCTCTGCTCGCAGCTGCCGATTCTTGTAGTGTTTCGGGGAAACACTGAGCGTACTTTTCTTTAGTCATGCACTTCGAAGATTCATTAGAATGTCTTCTTTTCGCCATGGTCAAATTTCAAGTTCTGGAGGATTTACATTCTTTGGTTCTATTGTGGTTGTGCAGGATCATTTCCTCCCATGAATGTGTACTTCCTCGAAGTCGCCCCTTTCTACCTCCTCCCCTTTCACTTGCCTGGACGGGCTTCTGTGAATCTGTTATAGGTGTATGGCCTCCTATTCGGAATAGTCAGTCCCCACCTTACTCTTTACGCTTTGAGACATAGTTATGCCTCCAGTCGCCTTTTCCCTCCGGACAGATTCGGTGTTGGTATCATTTTTTTTCGTAGTCACCCTTAATTCCGTTACCCTCGTCTCTGTTTTTTAAAGGGGACTTTTTTAAAACCCTTATTGCTTATCCATTGCCAGTGCCTTTCTCCGTATCCTCCATCCTTCTTGGCCTTTGACACCTCCTTCCCCCAACTCTTCCCCCCCCCCAATTGAATGCATTCTGATCTTGGTGGGTGAAGCTTGGGTCTCCTCTATATTGTTTCTTTTACCACACTTGACTGGAATTCTTTTTTTTTTTTTTCTTCACTTAGTTTTATGGTTCATCGAAAGCATTCTCCGGTCGGATTTGGGTTCATTCCCCCCCATTATCTCCCCAATTGGCACCGTCCAACTTTTTCCCCGTAACCTTCACTCATAAGTGTCCCTTTTTTTTAAGCGCTTCCCCCCCAAAGACCTTTTTTGGATTTAGGTCTCGCCTTCTAAGAGCATGAACACACCAGGTCTTCTTTTTCCCTTTCCCCCCTAAAGAGACTGCGTTTCCCCGATTTGGTGACTTTGGTCAGTAAAGAAAGCCTCTCCTAAGGATGGGTCCTTTTTGTTTTTTCCGATCTACGGCTGACCACTCTCCACGGGAATTAAGGCCCTTCCCGCCTTGTCCTTGCCCATATCAATGAACCTGACCGAACCCTCTCTGTTCTTTTTTAATAAAAAACTGCATAAGGATTTTCAAGCCTCGCGGTGGCCCGTTCATCGATGTAGGTCCCTTGCGCTAAATCTATTACTGGGTCGATCCACAGTAAGTCAAAACTGTTTTCTCACGTCCGCAAGAAATTCCCCCTGTCCTGTTTATGCATATACCCAAGTGGAACAATAGCCCCTTCTTCATGTCGATCCCACGACTTTGGGTTTCCCCCTGACCCGCCCAATTTCCAATTCCACAGATTGTGCTGAATTCTTTTTCTCGGTGAGTGTCCTCCTTTAGAGATGATTGGGTTACACCCTCCTTTGAATTTGACCAGTCCGGAAGGAGACAAGGCTAATGCATCTGTGCATCCCCCGGCTGGTGAAGAATGTTGGAGGAGGTTGCTTCATCCTCTTTTTCTTGGAAGCGCGGGCGCTCCCTTTTCCTTTGAGTGGAGACGGGTTGTCTACGGTGGTAGGGTACCCCCCCAGTGTTGACGAAGCCCCAGTGAGGTTTTTCTCTGGCCCCCCCCCCCCCCCTGAGGTAGGTGGAGTGAGCCTAAGCATCGGATTGGAGGGGAACCCCCAATTTTGAGAGTCTTCTTTTGGAGCTCGGAGGAATCTTCAGGCAGAATCATTTTTCGGGACCCACCTCCAAGTGGAGCCACTCCGAAAGGGCACCACCGCGGCCCTACCCCCCCAAGGTGCCCCTCCAAATGAAGGAATGATGTGTGTCCCCCTTTGAGCCTTCCTCCTCCGAGGCCCCCGCAGAAAAAAAGATTTGTTTTTTTAGGAAATGTTTCTGTCCATCCGGTTCAAACCACTAACTTCTTAAAATGTCCTTTCTTAAAATCCGTGGGCACTCTCCTGAGTTAATGACAGGCTGTCTTTCTTGAGAGGATTCTTTTTACTCCTTCCCGGTCCTCCTTTTTACATTGCAAGGACCCCTTCTGTGCCTATCTTAACTGCAGAGTTGATTACTGCCCCATTCACTGTTCTCCCTTTTTTCAACACCACGAAAGCGACTTGCCACCCCCCCCCCCTGTCCAATATGGAGGCCCTGTTTCCAATATTACACTGCGCACAAATACATTTTTGCCCTCTTCCCTTACCCCCTTTTGTGGTTGTGAGCGATGGAAGACCACCTTCTTTATCTCTTACCTCCAAAAAATTCTCTCTTCCTTTACACGTTTTTTTTTTTGCGCATAGGCGCCTTCGTTTTGTTGGGAATTTTTATTACCGTCTTCCACTTTCCATTTCTCCCAAGAGAGAATTTGGCCATCTGTTTCTAAAATGAGTGACAGCAGTCAGGTCTTTATGCATCATCTATGTGTTTTTAATGCCTCCCCTTCCTTCCCAGCGGGTTCTTGATCTCTTTTTAAGAGTGTCAAACTCATCTACATGTTCAGGTCCCTCTTTTTTTCCCCAGAAACGGATGGACACCCCCACAAGGTGCCAATCCTTTGTTGTCTGCTTCCGCAAGCGGTTTCCGTTTCACCACGTTTTTCTTTTAAACAAAATATAGTATGAATGTGTATTTAACTTGTTCTAGGCCTTGCTTTGACCTCTTTATTTCGTTTCTAAAACTGTTTTGTTAATATGAAGTATTATCATCCCTTCCTTTTTCGACCCAACCTAGAAATCACTTTGGTTTTTCGAATCATTTTTGGTTCCCAGCCAATCCTTAGATGGAGGCTCGCCCTCAAATGTTAAAAGCACAACTAACAAGAAGAGGGTGGTTCACCCCTGTGGTAAAAGAAACAACCCCCCGTATCACATACCCATAGGCATTTCCCCGCTTACAAACCCCCTTCACGGTTCAGATCTATCACACGTCCCCTTTCCCTCCCCCCTACTTCCCTGAGATTCCCTCTGGCCTCTTCCCATCTCCGTCCCTTCTGTGGACAAGTTCAAAAAGCGGCTCCCAACTCCTCCATGAGTATTTAATCCTTCTTGATAAACATTCCAGGGGGGCCAGACATCGGCCTTTCTCTCAGTGCCCATATAAATGTCTGTTTATTGCCACCTTTTCAAGCGCATAGTCTCTTTTGGACCCCTTTTCCCTTTTATGAGCATAGAAATTCCGTCTTTGTTTTTTTTTTTGCACGACCTCTTACCCCTTCCCTGTTTTTGCTAATGTATAATATCCCCCAGAGGTTTCCAAGTTAGAATTCCCTCACATCTTTTTCCTCCTCCCCCCCCCTTCCGGGAATTCTGAAAAGCCTAGCAGTTGGTACGGTAGTCTGTTTTCACTATCGCGGTGGTAATTTCATTTGCATTCCATTGACCCCCAGCCTTCATAATTACTGTTATCGCCCCCGCCGAGAGCCTGAACCCTGATCCCATGCCCCATATCCTGTTCTCCCGTGCACAAAGCCAAATTCCTTTACACAGTCGTCTTTGCCCTGCCACCTTACTCATGGTTTCCCTCTTTCTTTTTGCGGTATGACGCCGAAAACCCGCCCTGTTTTTGATCAACGCTTGCCCTTTTGCACCACTTATATTTTCTGACGGGCTGAATGGAAACTGGCGAAATTTGTGGCTCTGACCCCCCAAGCTCCGACCGATTGGTCTGTCAACCAGGGAGAGGTTTTCCGTATTGGACTCCAAAAACGACAGTTGGCCCCTTCACGGTGTGACCCCCTATGATGGCTGAATGGTCAGAAGCTCCCCCCCCACCTTTCCCGACGATTGATGAATAGGACTTTGCTTTTTGGTGGATTTGTAGAAGTCAAGATTTGAGCCGGATTACGATACAAGTCACTGACAATGGGACACGCACCTACTTGGTTCCCCGACCTGTCAACCAGGCCCCCTCGCTTCTCTGCTTTCCCCCTTTCACCTTTCCACCCCCCAAGTGATTCACACCAACAGTTGCCGAGAGAGAGACTGGTGTCGATGTATGCTTTCACTTTCTGACGTGAGTCTCTTACTTACAAACGAGGGCGCCGTTCCCTCCAAGACAGACTCTTCACAACTTTGAAAGCAAGATCCCATATCCAAGCCCACACATTGACCGGGAGTTATCCCCAGCGGGCCTGAGCGAGGATGTTTGAAACATTCTGTCTTTTCAACGAATGATAAGTCAGACCCCCCACCAACCATCACTGTATATCCCCCATCCAGTTTCAAGTGAACTTTTGCCCAATGGGCTTTGAAGACATCTCTTAGCTTCGTATTGCAGGACCCATCCCCCGCCTGACTTTCCTTTGGTCTACCACCCTCACGCACAAGAACCTTCTAATCAATGAGACATCTTCAACCCCCGCGTCTATACCGCAAAAACTTTTACAAAAGTCCACCCCTTGTACCCCCTCTCCCCTTTTTCACTCCGTAGATTGTTAAACTTTGTTGTCCCTTCTGCCCCCGCGAAGACAGGTCATGGTTCTGGTTTTTGCTACCAGATTTTTACGTTCTTGCCCTTGGTCCTCTTTTTCCCTTTTTCCTTTTTTTCCAGCGGAGTAAGAATCCCAGTCCAAAGTTGTTTGCGTGCATGTGAAGACCCCCCCCCCCCTCTTTCTCTCAACATAACTTTATCGATATTTCTGGTGTTCCTCCGCTTGGTTCTTCCTCTCCAAGGGACAAGTTTTGAGTATTGAATACCCAGCTTTTTACTTACAATCTGGTTGCCGATACTCTTTTTCGTCCCTTGGACGTATTTCAGTTTATTTAAGTCTGAATCCTCCCACTTTGAAAATTTTTTCTCCTTTGCTGCCTGTCTTACAGAACCTCGCTTTCGAGTATCCTCCCATGCTTCTTGATTCACTGAGTTCCCCTGGACCTCACCACAAGGTCAGGAACCAGATCTTTCTTCCAGTGCTTCTTTCTTTCCTCACTCCGTTTTGAGATCACTTTAATATTCGAGACACACACCTTTATTATTCGAAACTTGTCGGCCATGGTAAACTCTTAAGCAGAGCGAATGTCACCTTCTTACCTCCCTGTTCTGTTATAATTTACTTCTGATCAGGCTTTTCCCACCTTTTGCCCCCAGACGCGATGCCCTGATTTTTCTTGACCCTGATGGGTGTGGGTGTTGGGGGGGTCCCTTGTCACGAGTGCCTCCCAAACGTCTTTCCCCCCATTGTAAGATTACAGCCTCCCTTTCACCCTTCAAACTGCCCCTTATTTTCTCTCCAGCAATAGGAAAAACCATTTCTTTTTTGACCAGTTCATAGTCCGATTCGGGGTCTGTTCTACATGACACCCCCCCCAAACTCTCAGGATTATTCCGCGGAAACACTCCCCCTGCTTCAAGGCTCGAAAATTTGGTCGCCAAAAAGAGTTGACAGACAGACCCCCCCCTTGCTCCTCCTACAAGCCTTGGACAACCACACCATTCCCAAACCCTAGTTGCTAAGGTGGCGCGGATGTCAGTCCTTGTCTTGTACTTTGGATTTGACGGTGCGAGTACTCGTTTTAGGATAACGTCTTCGTTCTTTTTCCCCCCGCAGTGAATTGTTAGTTTTTTTGCTTTGGGTCGGGAACACTGAGGGTCACTGATTGCTTGGGAGGACCTGGCCAAAGAGAACCGCCGAGGATTCTTCTTCTTTCTTCTTTATTCTTTTTGGTGCGCCACAGGTCAATCCCTCTTGTTCTCCCCGTTTGGATTGGTTCGCCTTTTTTGTTGTAAGCCTTCGTTTCATGAAATGTGACCTCGTACTCAGGCGCGCATTTGCGAAAGTTCACCCTTTTCCCTTTGCGTTTTTTGTCATGGGATTGTTTTTCCTGAATTTTGGTAACACGTAATCTTCTAGTAGTCCTCTCCCCCCTCTTTTTTTCCCCGATCTCGTCTCGGCCAGTGGTGTTGTGGTGGAATCCTTTTTTCTTTTTAATTTTTGCCCTCCAAAGTACTCTCTTTTTTCTTGGAGGTCGGTTGCACCCGCATTCTCATTTGTAAGTGAATTTTTTTTCCGCCTCATGTATCGCGACTTCTCCAACTCCAAAACACACCCCCCAATTCTTTCATCGCTCGGAACTCTTTGGTTCGATTTTCCGGCCTTTTCACGTGCCTTTCACCTGACGTGGCCATTCGAGTTCGGTTCCCTTCTTCGCATCACTTGAGGGCCGACCCCCATCGCGTTCCCCCTAGTCTTTTTTCCTCCAAACCCTTACCTGCCCAATTGCCCCGTTATAACCACTCCCAGTCACAAAACGGAATTTCGACTTTTGACGTTCCGACTGCTCCAAAGCATTTTCTTAGATACTCCATCCATTCGAAAGAGCCTTTGACCCCAATGGGCTTGGACCTATAACAACCACATTTTTCCGACCTCTGTCTCCTAACTTTTGAGCTTGGTGCCTGGCCCACTAGGTTCTCTGGTCCTACTTGGATCTGTCAGGCTTCTCGCTGTTCTCTTTTTTGAATAAGGCGGACCGTTCGTGGTCACACAGTGCATCCCCCTTTTCCCCCCCCCCCCCCCATCTTGATAGTTATTACCCGCTTCTTTTAACCCCCAACCCCAAGTCTTTTCAATCGCATTGCCGGCTTGGCCCTTTGCTTTAGATCCCTTTTTTCGAAATTGACAAGACATCCTGGTCCTTTTCTCCAGTAATCAAAACGTTCGCAAGAGGAGTTATTCCGCCGCACAGAGAATTCTTTCGGCGACCCAGGTTCCTCCTTTTACTGTGACCCCTTCGGATCCACTATGCGCTTGATTCATTGGCAACTCCCCCCCGATTATATGTTGCACCATGATCCTTCCTTTTGGAACTCAGGCACGTTCTTTGTGCTTTCATTCTCTAGTGCGGCTGTTCTATTCGGTTGGTGCTTACATCCGATTTTACTTGTTACCTTTCCCCACTTCTTAAGGAATGCAGAGTTCATCAGGTTGGTTGGCGAAGATGGATTCTTGGGAGGAGAGCGTTTTTTTCAATTCTCGCGGGAACGGCCACTGTGAGTGGAGAGTTTTTTGGTCTCCCCCCCCCCCCTATGATTTCGGTGTCGAGAAAAAAGAGGCGGGAGGAGGAGGGGACAACCCTGACGGTTCCGTGTCGTCATCTCTTTGAGGAGGTTATGTTCCCACTACTGAGGGATGAAGTTCCTTTCCCGCTTTTTCTTGCTCGGCCGGAAGAGGTGTTCCGCTAGCAGAGAGGAATCCCAGTGGACAAATCTCGCAGGCAAAGAACAGATTAAATGACAAATCCCTACCTCCGACTCTCTTATGGTGTGGCCGAACAGCCTTGTCGACGCTTTTCTGTGTATTAGCGACCACAACGCTGATTTCGACGCGTTGGTGTAAGACTTGTTTTTCGCACTCACAATCTCATGTCCATTCCCCCCTGTAAGCCTCGTTAAATCACCTCCCGCTGGGCCTCTACTGAGTTAATGCCAACTACGAGGCTGAATATTAATCCCCTGCGTTTTTGGCCCCCCCCCCCCCCCCCCCCCCCCCACCCCCCTTTGTCCCAGGCACAGATGGAAAACTCTTTTGTCTCAATATGCCTAATGTGACTTCCCCCTCTCATACACATTAACACACACCCGCCAGCGCCTTATTCTCCACCAAACCAATGTCCCCTCTGCGGATATTGATGTTAAAGATCTTACCTTTCCCTTTTTCACAATTCTCTCCTTTTCTCCTCTTTGTTTTTATCTATGCACAATCTTTGCAACAGTATCTTCACAGCCCAAAAGTATCCGTTCTTTCGGACAATGGTTTTTTTCGACTGGTGGTTGTTTTGAATGTGGGATATTAAAGGTTCTGTTCTTTCAACTTTGAGGTTTAACAAACCCAAAACAGAGAGCAATCCGCCCAAATGGAACCCTTTTTCTTTCTCTTCCTTCGATATCTAATAATATAGTGAGTACCCCCCTCAGTTTTAAGTCGTTCGCGGGATGGAAGAGTGGAACAAACATCTACCTGTTCCCCCTTTTGAGCCGGATGGACAGAAATCCAGGTCTTTTCACCCTCTGTTCGATAAGCGCGTGTGACATCTCAAGAATGGTTCCAAAACTTTACTTTGTGGTCCTGTCTAGTCGTTTCTTGACTTCAATTCATTTCGTTTTCTTCCGGTTAATATATGGTCTGAATGTCTATTTTCACTATACCAACTTCCCCACCGCTGGAGGAATACCCATCCAATCAATTGGGGTTCCCCCCTTTCCTCCGATTGGGATATCCCCCATTTTTCACCATAATCAATAAGTTTTTTATCCCCCCTCCCTAGTCTGGGGTGCCAACTCACCCCTAAAATAACAACCCAAACCATCTTGAGGAACAGAGATTTCAACCCCCCCCCCCCTATTTTTTCAGGCGCTTTAGCTTCTACTCCCCCGCCCAATCGAAAACATCAATAACATTGGAGAAGATTAACCACCCTTTCCTCCGTCCGGTTTTGCAAGGTTCACTCGGCTGTAACCCAACGACTCACTAGAGAACTACGAGAATTTACTCCGCCCCCCTTTCCCCCACCTTTTTTCCTGACCCTTACGAAGACCTTGCCTATTTCCTTCCCTCTGTTCTTGCCATGCAACGCAAGCGGCATATTGTCTCCCAGTTCCCTGTTATGGCTTTCTCCTGGAGTCTTCAGAACTTTTTCCTGTCCCGTGATACTGTATTGAATAGCCCCTCTCCCCTTTTTTTTCAAAGTTTCGGCACTCTATAAACGCCCCTTTACAAAATTTTGGAACCAGTTTTCCCCTTACCCTCCGGTCTTCCGATGTTGTAAATGAACCATAGCGTTTATTCCAAGCTTTTTTTGATATGGCACCTTGCTCCCCCCGGTCCGGACTTTTTTTCATGTCCTTCTCTGCTCTGAACAATGATACCCCCCTTAGAGACAATTTTTTCTCAACCTCCCAATATACCCCCTTCCCTTCGCAGTCGTCTTCTGCCCCTTTAGGAAAAATACTCAGTCTTCTTCTTTATGGCGGGATAATGCCTCCTAAAATCCCCTCCTTTCTTTTCCTTTAAAACCTGGCCCCCTTTCTTTTTTTGACTGAAGGAGTTTTAGCCTGTTGGACATCATTGCTTGCTCACCCAAGCCATCACGAACTGCTTCCCCTCTCTCCCCCCCTCGGTCCGCCAAAAACCGTCAACGCCCTGCACGTCCACTGTGTGAATCATTTTTGGCTGCAAGCGCCCCAACACGTTTTGTCCCTTGAAAGGAGGGTACTGGGTGTTTGATTCTCCCCGCCCCTCCAAGATCCACATTACTGGATGATATGATATCACTCCAAATTTTTAGCCCTCACCAAACCCTGGGCTTTTTTTTCTTCCGACCCCTTAAGCCTCTCTCCTTTTAGTTACTGAATCTTCTAAGCAACCACCTCTTCCACACCCCCCCCCCAAATTATAATGGACAGATCTGTCGGCATACCCTCTGGGTAGATCACCCTTTCTCCTTAAGTACCAGTCTCTAATAACATCCCTATGAACAAGAATCACAATATAATCACCCTCATTCAATTTCCCAGTCGGTTAGACCTACTCCCTGCCGGGTTTTTTCAATTCGGGCAACGATCCCCAACCAATAGCCCCCCCATCACTTCTTATCAATCCCCGTCTTTTTCAGACCCACTTTGCTGAAGACATGCTCCCTTTGAGAATCCTGCTTCATAACTATCCTGTAGACGATCAGTGTTAACCATCCCAACCCCCCCTACAGAACGCATCCTGCGTCATCACCCCCTCTCCGTATCACCTGACCCGCCCCCCAACCATCCACAAGTTACCCCCTGAAAAAGTGTCTTCCTATGCCCTCCTAATTGTCATGGGGGTTGTCCTTTTTTTTTCCCTAAGCGTTCCTGGCTGTCTGCCTCAAGCTTGTTGCGACAAGATTTCCTGAGCTGTGCCTTGCTTCCCATTTTTTTTGTTACGCGGAATCCCCCTTCTTATCATCTTTTCTTGTTTCGTTCTCACCTACCCAGAGATCGGCCTACCTTTCTTCTCTTTTTTCTTTTGGTTGTCCCGAGGCATGGATTGCTATTTTGAGTTCCTTTTGAGTATTGCTCCCATACTGCATGTACCTCGTTCCCTTTTTCTCCTCTTTGTTTCGCTCCCTTGTCTATTTTCAGTTCTGCTTTCCGTCCCCTTGAAACTTTTGATCAGAGTCGGAAGTACCCCTGACTTTCTTCCAGGACCCCCTCCTCTGCTTACTGACCCCACATTCCCCTCCATACCAGGTCCTAATTTCAGTGATTCTTTTCCTTTTTTCTACTTCTCATTTTTGTGTGATCATAGATACTGGCCGTCCCCTCTTCTTATTCCTGCTATGGGCGCCAGGTATCTCCTCCCTCTTTCGGCAGGAGATAGCTCGTTCTGTGTATACGTCACCTTTATCAGGGACCCTGAATTTTTTCCTCTCAGCTGCTGAAGATGCGGCCACGGGTCCAATCGGAACCGCTCTTCCTTTCAAACCATTTTTAATTACAGAAGTACTTAGTTCACCCTTCATCCTTCTCGTAAATCCAGCATCTTCTCCAACCTTCTTCCTTGAACCCCTTCTTTTTCTCGTCGATCGGTCCCATTTTGACACCTCCCCCCGTTGATGCTTCTCAGGGCTTACTTCGTCGTTTCACTGCCCCCTTGCAAAGGCACCCCTTCCCCGTAGAAAAATTGGTCCCCCCCTTTTTCAGCCTCCCCATTACCCTTCGTTTTTCGACCAAGTGACACCCCCCCCCTTTAACACCGTGAGTAAGGTGTTTCTTGATTTCCCCCTGCTTCCCGTTGGAAGGTTCCCCTTTTCTGTCTTTGATCTTTTTTTTGATTTATGATCGCGGTAGGCTGATTTCGGTACTTCCCAACCCTTGAGGTATATGATAGTGATGTTTTCATCCCCTGATTCTTTCTACCAGTAGCATGTCCTTCAAATTTTTTTTCTCCCTTTCAAATTCCATTTTTTGCTGATGATATCCTTAGGGATTTCGCTGGGTCTCATGTTTTTTATAATTTTTCGTTTTCCCGAATGGCAACGCAATAGTCCCCTCCAGTTTTCCCACTTCTTGGGCGGTTAGGCTGTTTGACCTTTTTTTTCTTCTAGGTCTTCCTGATATCGAATGGGCAACTTACTCTCCTACTAGTTTTTTCTCAGATTTATCCCCTACCCTATATCTAGGCCAGATTATGTTTTTTCATCGTTTTTCTCTCACGGAATTCCCTCAAAGTAGATCATTCCTTTTCTGTTGGCCCATTTCGGTGTCACAAGACCCTCTTTCCTGTAAGAATTGAGATTCCAAGGATCCCCTGGCTTTTATATCCCTCCCTCCCAACCCCTACCCAATCCATTCTCTTTTTCCCCCTCCGATTGGTCAATCTTACCCCTTTTGCTGTAACCCCTTTTCTTCCCCAACATTAGGTCGTCTAGTTTCATTCTAATTTCCCTTCTCCTTCCCCCATCGCCCGTCCTTCATTGGGGCATCGCACCCCCTAATTTTCCCTCACCAGTTCCTTCCCCCTTCCCCCCTCCTTTCACCCCACAGAAGAGCAGTTCTCCGTTTGGTACTTTTTTAAGCGGTATCAAAAGTCTTTGTCTTTTTTTATCTCATCATCCATTCCAGGCGAAGATTTCCCCCCCATTTGGTCTTCGGTCCACTATTCGTTTTTTCTTCCACGGCGTGCTTTTGACCTCACTTTTCTCTGGGATTGTAAGTCAACGCAAGGACATGATGTCCTTTTTGTCATTTTCAGTCCCTTCTAGAGGTCTTCCCCTTTCAGACCCTGCTTTTTTCCCCCCTTTTCCATATTTCGAAACATGGAACGCTATTTCTCTTAAACGCGGTAGGTAACAACCCCCCCTTTCCCTCTTTTCAGACTGAATTTCGTTCTTTGACTGATTTTTTCCCTTTTATCGTACAGCTTTACCCTTTTTCCTCCCTTATCATGGGGTCCCTTCCCATACCCAGTTTCCCTTAAAAGATTCGTCTCCGCCTTCCCTTCCCCCTCATTCTTCGGCTCTAAAGGGCTGTCGTCCCCCGACCTCTGACTCTGCGATTGATTCTTTTCTTAACCCTCTTAATGTGCACTCCCCAGTTCTGCGCCAATTCATTTACCTCTGCTTTTTGTAATGTCCCTGACTTTCTCGTGCGTGCTTGATCTTGTATTCTGTTGGGATTTACCCTTCCCTCAGAGTCCCTTCGATAAAGACCTGTCCCGATTCTCCTGGGTGATGGTGGCGAATCGGAGGCGGGGGCGTCTCTCCAAGATTTAGTTGGTGTGGAAGCGCGGGCATTCGATGTGGCTTTCTTCTTTGGTGCCTGGGAAGGGGATGGACCCCCCCCCCCTTAGGTTTTTCTAGTAACCCTTGATGAGGGAGGCTTTGCTTTCCCCAACTCTGGAGGTGGGCCTCGTGAGTTCCGTGGAGGGTCCCCACAACTGTCTTTTGGACTCTCCCCCCCCGTTCTTGAGTCTTTTGATGCGGTGATCCGCAGTCCCTCCTCTCGGAACCTGGCCAAGGCTGTGTTTGATGTTGGCCCTAAAAGTCCGGCCCCCTAGTCTCCCCCCTCCCCCAACGCCCCTAACACGAAGCCACTGTGGTCTCTTGTTTTCCCCACACGTGCTTTTTCCTCAGAACCCCACTCTTTTGGTACAATGCTTGTAGTCCCCCTTTTCCCCCCCCCCCCCCCTTTCCCCCTGTACGTCTTTCCTCGATTTTTCCCCTTACCATACCGGCTTTCCCTTTCTCGTCCCCTCTGAGATTCTCATATCAGAACTTCATCCTGGCCCCCCCTCCCGGACACATCGATGGCAAAAATCCCCTTTGTCTCCCGCCTTTTGACTGTCCTCCCTATGTCCAACATTCCACCACTCCATTCATCAAAAAAAACCATTGTCCACTATGCGGCCATTTGGCTGTAAAGATCCCCCCCTTTTTCCTTCCGTGGAGCCTATATATTTTCCCCCCCCCTTCTTTTTTTTGTCTCGCTTGTCAGCCACAAATCGGGTCCTTTTGTACAGCCCCAGTAATCCGCCCAGGGTATCTTTTACCTTTTTTTTTGTTTACCCTTTCTTTTCGTGGTGTGGAATGTGGATATTACAGTTGATTTCCTTCCCTCCCATGCAGTTTCTTCCCCCAAAAAGAGCCTTTTTTGCCTCGGCCTTGCAATTCATTGTCCCCCAGGAGTGACCCCTCTGACGATGCTACCTCTCTTGCCCCTTTTATTAAGGACCCGGCCCAGCTTCTGTCCGAGTGGACAAATCTACTTCAGGAACAGGTGAGTTTTATCACCGTAGACCTCCCCAAGCCGTTAGCCCTCCCCTCGTCTCCATCAGCGTGTGACGATCAAAGGACCTTGCTTGTGCCACCATCGATAGTCTCCTTTTTATTCATTTGTCTGTGTAGGCTTGCGGTTTTATTATTTTTCTCAACCTTTCTTTGGTTCATATCTGTCGTTTTCTGATTAAGTCATCATATAAACAATCATCCATAAGCGCGAGGCTCTCACACTCCTCCGGGTTCCCCTCCACCAACCCCTCCGCGGGGCCCCCTCATTGGTTGTGAAAATGACAAAGAATCCCCTCAGCGGGGGCCTCCAAATCATTTTCCCAATAAACCCTAACCTCACCCGTCTCCCCCTTGCTTCCCAGCTCCACCTCCCACGCATCTTAGGGAAGCTCTAATAAAACTCCATCTTCGGCCTTCACTGGACCCTTGGCCATTATCTTTTATCTCCGTTTCTTGACGGTACTGAAATAGGATTTCTGCCAAACAGAATCTACATTTCGCAACGAGCATGCCGACATTACAGACTCGTTGGCATTCCGAATTTTGTAATTCATTTCCCATACTGCATGACCCTCCAAGCGACTAGCTCCTGGTCTATTCAAATGACTTTATGCTGACTAATAGTGATGTGCGGCGCTTAATCTCCTAACCGGACAGTTTGTAGAATCTACCCAGTATTCTGTCGTCGCATGATCTACATCGATAGCACTGCCCGATTCAGGAACATTTCTTTGACCACCGTTTTTCCGTCGAGTTGTAATGCATCGAGGTTCACATTGATTCCACCTTTTCCCACCCGCTTGTCGGAACCATTCATGTTAAGCAAGAGGCTTCCCAAAGTAGAAAATAATGACTGGACCACGTTCCAAACCCCCAGTTCAACCGTCGTCTTCTTGCCACGGTATCCCCCCATTGGTTTTCCTTCCTCTCTACTTGATGGTCTTCGATTTCCCATCCCCCATCAAGTTCCCAGATTTACACTGGCTCCCCTTTTTTTGTGCCGGGAGTTTTAGCATTTGGTTCCATTGCGCGATTAGGTTTTCTGACCCAAGATTCTCGATGGTTCTTTTTAACCAAGTTTCTCGTTACACGAAGAAAACCGAAGACCTGTCCGTCAGGTGTGAAGCACCCCCCGAAATGGCGGTATGTACCTACCCACATTCTTCACTGACCGTAGAAAGTCGTGCTTTTTTTTTTGTTTGATTGTGATTCCTCCAATTCTTTTCTCCTTATAGCCTTCTTTGCCTTGAGACAGCCCTCCGGGGCGGGTAACAACGATCCCTCCCCTCGCCTTTCTTTCCCGGACTCCGTTGATACGCCCCCATGCCCCCCCCCAGAGAATCTTTGAGAGATCTAGCTTTCCGTCCTTAGTCCTTACTCCTCGTCGTAGTATTACGTTTACCACCGCCTCGTTCCAAAGAAATGTAGGACACCCCCTCCCTCCCCTTCCCCCAAACGAGACAGCAAAGTAATCGCAGACCTTCGCCTTCGAGGGTAAAGCTGGTGCGGCCCCTTTTTGCACATCATAGTAGACCCCACCCCCCTCTCCCCACTTCAAGCCTTCCTCCTTATTTTTTTGAATTGACCTCCTTGTTGCCCCTTCTATTTGACTTTCGATATGTGTCAGTCTCTACATCTTTCCCCTCTCAAATTACGTCTCCCTTTGTTCCCCCCTAATCCTGGAAAACGCAATCCTGCTCAGGAACTTTTTTCCTGATCTTCTACTTCACGAGCCCCCACCCTTTCATGCCCG
>Ga0179591_1192411_pt1 | contig 20962 bp, 20 predicted proteins | sample CZOMad2_1_08_16f_FD_182891 | JGI IMG/M metagenome (GOLD analysis project Ga0179591, IMG submission 182891) | Vadose zone soil fungal communities from Angelo Coast Range Reserve, California, USA - CZOMad2_1_08_16fungal (PacBio error correction) | ecosystem: Environmental > Terrestrial > Soil >... | reverse complement strand
CTTGATAGTGAAAGGCTGCCTCGACAATCTTCTTCTCCTATCGTTATTTTCTTCTTTTACCGGAGCCTTCACGCGATGACGGATGTTTATTTTTTTTCCTTCTGAGCCTTGTTTTTCCCTCTTCCCTCCCGAAGAGGAGAACCCACTGTTCCGAATGATCAGAGAGACAGGGACTTGTACTATACAGAAAGTTGTCCTCTAAAGTTAGCGGTAACGCGTCCTTTTTTTTAGCTTATTTTTTTTTCGTGATTTTTTCGCGTTGGACCCTTTGTTTTTTTTCTACGCCCCCCTTTAGTTTCCACCCTCGATTTCAGCAGAAGGGCACAGACCTTATTAATCCTCGATTTCGCTACTTGACATTTTTCCCCTCTCACATATGAATCCCCGTTTTTTTTAGGAGGACAATCTAAGAAATTAAGACTGACAACCGTTGGCCTGTTCTTTCTCCTTTCATTTAAAAATCCAGCCTGCCATCTCCCCCAAGAGCGGATGCTTGTTTCTATGCCTTCCCCTTCTTTTCCCTTTTTATTTTTCCCCCCCCCCAATCTCACCTAGTCTTTTTTCTTCCCTCTCGCCCTAGGTTTTTGTATCCTACCTCGAAACCATACTTTGCTTGTGACCTTTGCTAGTCCCCTTTCCTAGTCTTTTTATTACCCCTATTTTTCCAGGGGAACTTCTGTCGTTTCCTATCCCCCTGTCGATGGATTCTTTAGGACCCGTTCGTCCGGCCCTCATTCCTTAGACTGGTCCAACACATTTTTTCTCGGAAAGACTTCAAGCCGCACCTCCGACGTCCCACTCTCCCCCTGCCTCCACCCCAAGGACGGAATGCTTTATTTTTCTTCACCCCTCTTTTCTTCACTCCCTTGCCCTCTCATGGGTTTAATTACGAGGTGATGATGTTCGGCTTCGGAGCTCTCGTCGACGCATAGAACTTTTCACCGGACATCCTTCCCCCCTCTGAGATTTCTGACATTTAACCAACTGGCTTCCCGAAAACCTATAGAGCATCTATTGGTTTTCACTCCTCCAATAATTCTCTCCCAGCAACATAAACGAGATGTTAGCTTGATTTTTTCGTTTCTCGGTTATGAAGCCCCCCTCTGTCACACCCACGATCGTTTCGATAATCGAAAAATCTTGGAGCATTTGCCGCCTGTGGCCCTTCTTTGACGGTCTCGTCATTTCTCTCCATTCACTCGTCCCCTTAGACGGCCCTTTAGCTTCATTTTTCCCCTCCCCCCACCAATCAAATTATTTTCCCCCAGTTCATCGTCTCCACCCTCCCCCTCTGTACTCTTCGAGGTTTTTCTTCCCTTCCGCGACCCCTTCACAGTTCTTTCACTAACCCCAGGCAACTAGCACCGATTCTCTGTCTCCATTTGCACAAAACTTCGACCGCAGGAATCGCCTCCTCCCCCCCCCTTTCCACCTTTAGATGACCGAAGTTAGCTTTGGTCGCAGCCAAACGCTAAAGATGGCCATATCACCGCGGCCCTTTTAATCTTGTTTTCCTCTCGGCTTTTATTTTCTCGTGTTTATTTCCTCTTTCTCTGGCATGCGTTTTTCTCTCCCTGAATCGTCACCGATCGATTTGAAAATCACCCCCATCCTCCTCTCTCAACTTTGCGCTTCGGCGTGTTCCCGTCTAGACCCCCAGTTTACCGACTTTCCTCAACTTTCTATCAATGTTCCCCCGAACGCTCCCCTTCCCCCCGCAGTTCCCCCCCTGTGCCCGGCTTTCGAAATTTTTTTTTTTTTTTTGACGTCCTTTTGGTTGAATACTCCTTTTGTCCAGCGTTCTTTCGCACCGAGGATTACGCGCCTTCTTGGCCTTAGTGTCTTCCCTGCGCGTTTTATATAACCCTTTCTTCCTTTCGCTTCCCTCTCCAACAACCGTAGCACCGCCCATTTCCCCAGCTTTTCGCAGCGACCAATGCGATGCTGCTTCCGCTTCATCAACCCTCCCCACGACCCCGGACTTAGCTGACGGTGAGAGTCCTTGATGACCTTGATCCCTTCTTTTCACGGTCCTTCATACCCAGCTTCGTGGCTCCCCCATCGACCCGTTCTTCTTCGCAACTCTTCCTTTTGCCGAAATCACTTTTCTTTTTCTGGATATACTTTCCATCGATTCCCCCTTCCCTTTTTTTTCCTACGGATGATTATTGAGCGCCTACTCTTTCGCATGATTAACCCCCTTCCCCACCATATTTTTTTGCAGTTTAAACAGTCCCCCTCCCCCGCTCGACTGAGGAACCAATTTACCTTCTTCTCCCGATGCGTCTCCCCCTATTTTTTCACAACCCATTCTGACTGTTAGTAACACCTTCTTTCCCTTGACATACGGTTCTCATGAGATTTCCTTCTTCGGTACTACCCACTATACAGAGAAACCCTAAATCTCTATTCCCCGTTGTTTTTGTTTGCTCTGAGATTGTTCTTCTTAGTGTTTTTCGCTACCCCCCCCCCCCCCGCCTGTAGCCCCCCTCTGTCAGTTCGGGTTTGCCTCCCCAACTTTTGCAGATAATTGATTGTGGATTTCTTTCTCGCCCTCTGCCTAGAGCTTCCAGTTTTTCTTAAGCACGCTTCAAGTACTTTTCTCTTTGTTCTCTTCAATTTTTTCTTTTATTGGTGAGGTGACATACTGCGAGTACATGATTGAAAGTCCATCCGCCCAACTTGCTCCCCTCGCGCGCCTGTCGGTGATAGGATTCTCCACCGTAATAGCTTTTGCTTTGTCTCTTCGTTCCTCTGAAGTTTTTTCCCTTTCTCAGGCCAAATTTCCCCTTTCGACCCCCAACTAGCCTCAGGACTGTGCTGATGTATCCCTCCTGACTGCTCAAGGCATTCTTGCAGGTTTCGATTTCCATTTTCTCTTTCAATAGCCTCCCCTCTCCTTGAAGCTTAGAGCCAAAAATTTCCGCTTGTCGACTTCCTTTTTTCCTTCCCTCGATCTGCCATTCCCGTTTTCTGGCTTCCCCCTCCCCTAGTCAGTTCCCGACGTCCCCCCCTAGGCCAGCCTTCCTCGGTCAAGCCTCGGTCTATTCATTATCCGGAAAATATTAAACCAACCTCTCCGTCCCATCCCCCCCCCACGCATTGATCCGCATGGATAAACAGGTTTTCCCGTTATGAAATTCCCCCTCCTTTTCTATGTCACAGGATCTTCCGGACTCTTTTTTTTCTAGTATGATTTTTCTCTAGGGAACGCTAATCAGCCCCTCCTAGCTTATGTTTATCCTTTTTTCTTCCCTTCTCCTTGGTTCTATTAGAATGCCCCCCATCTCTAGTCCAGCGCCAAGACGGTAGTTTTGCTTTCCCCCACCACCGAACATCCCACCGGTAAACCTTCTGGGCCGGTCTCCTGGCGTCTTGTCCTCGGTTGTTTCCCCAGATCTCCCCTCCCAGTTTTTAGGAGACGTGGATGCCTGATCGGTAGGATTTGGTTTTTTGAACCCTGTCCCTTCTCCAGCCGCATGCCTACACTTTCATTTCCTCCCCGGTGACCGTTTTTTTTTTGTCTCTTGATCTTTTTTTAGAACCCCCTCCTCATAAATCTGAGATCTTTTCTCCGCTTCCCTGTCCCGCGGGCTACTTGGTCCGTAGATCTTTTCTTCACTCCTTTTGCCGGATCATTCCTTTCTTCTTTGCCCTGCCCCTCGAGCTTCCTGTCCGCAAAAAGTGCGGCCCTGCCTTGCCATCGAGGTCTGATTCTCTTTTTTTCTCTTTTTTGAATTGAGGATTCTTCACACTCGTCATCCGATTCTAGACCTTGATTTTTGGGTTCCTTCCAATTCGGTAGGGCTGACAGTTCCCCCGCTGAGAGGTCTGTTTTTTGAGTTCGATGCAGGTAGTTGATGATGTCGATCCCATTTTTTAGATGTCGTGCCCGAGTCTTCCCTTTTATTTCTATCAAGTTCGCGTTCCTCCCGACGAGACTTTTTCCTGACGCCTCTCCCCTCAGAACATTTCACCTCACTTCCCTCTGTTCAATCTGCGTCTTGCGAACCGCTATGGCTGCTCTCCCATCCTCCCTTTCTTCCTTTTTGTTTGTCGAGTGCTTCTCGGCTTCTTTTCGCTTTAGGCTTTAAATTGCTCTTTGATTTTATGACATACCTAGCCTCAACTTCATTTTTCGTCCGCCTGGTCCGTCCAAAGTATCCCTCCCCTTTTATAGGCTTTCTTTCCTTTCTTTTTGTCATTTCCCAGCCCGTCCTTTTCATGGTAGAGAAGGATGTCATTCCGCATAACCTTGTCTTTTTCTCTCACGAACACGACGCGATGCTCGGGTTTTTTCAAGCTCTTTTTTCTATTTCCCCCCCGGATTTTCGTTATCCCCTGAGCACCGTCCTTGAGGAGTGGATTTTGCCTGCAGTAGCCCCCCATCAGCCCCCCTTTTTCCCTTGGTGTGTGGTCTTTCTTCCCCGAGGCCACCCCTCAGATTACTGAAATTCAATGAGGGTTGCCGGGCCCTTTCATGAACGGCTCGCTGTCTGGATCGCTGTTTTGCCCCCTTTTTCTTCATCTATTGGGCGAAGCAGGATTCCTCACACCTTTGCGGACCCTTCCCCTGCAAGGGCGTGAATCGATCCCCATTCCTCCTTGACCCGTTTTGATTTACTGGTTTCTTGCTTTGGATCTCCCCCTCCTAGTCCCCCGTTTTTTTTCCTTTTACTCTCATTATGGAGGTTCGGAGCCACCAGGCTCGACAATTGCTTTCTGCTCCCGTGCTAAGCGCGTTCCTTCTCTTCCTCCGATAAGATACCGGTAAAGCCGGTCTTTTTTTTCAGTCAGCCCTTTCGCTGCCTAAGAATATATAATATCCTCCTCTTGTGTGTTTGAGATCGATATGATCTATCGGCTCGCAAGGCTGCTCCCGCCAATCCTGATTTCCTTGAGCGGATCTTCATCTGAGCCTTTCCTTGTTTCTCCTTTGTCGCCTCGCAACGCTCCATGTTCTTTGGTGCCTATGCCGTCTTTCTTCTTTTTTTTCATATTGTCATTTGAAGTTTTTCAGTGCGATCTGTTAAACTGCTTTTCCTTTTTTTGTCAGACGTCCCTTTCTTGTTGGCCGCTGATGTTTCGACAGTTTGTTTCCCCTCCCCCCTATCTCCCCCCTAGACCTTCAGAAGTTCCCATTTTTATCGTCTTATTCCCCTCCTCTTCAAGTTTTCCCGAGTACCTTCCCCCCCCCCCTCCATTTGAACTTTTACTGTGACCAACGAGGAGTTACATCCTCCGCCTACTCGTACAAAACTTTTCTTGGTCTCTGGCTTCTCCTCTGTGACAGTCCTCCCTCATTAACTCTTGGCTGCTTTTTTCTTTCTCCGTTTTTTTTCCGATGACCCCTTAACCCTCAGCTGTTTGTGACCTCTCTCCAGTGCGTTCGTCTTTCATATACTATTCCATCCCTTTTCCTTGCCGGAAAGCTTTCCCTCACCTCTTCTTCACTTGATTGGACTCTTCCCAAAAGTATTCCAAGGTCTTCTTCTTCCTATAAAATTGTCTTTCCTGAAGATTTTTCCTTTCTTCCTTACCCTCCTTTATTTAGCATTTTTTAGGACCCCATACCCCCCTCCCCTACGAAATCTAACCGCTACGGCCGACTCCACGCGCACCAAGGCGAATTTTCTTTTGGTGATTAAGCCGTTCATCACTCCTTTGAATGATTGGCTTTCCTGATGTGATGTATTGGTCTCGAGATTCAGTCTCCTTCTTTCCCCCCGTGATACTTCACTTTCCTGCTCCCCCGGTTCATCTGTGCCGAGGTCATAGCCATCATCCCTACCTTTGTCGCAACTTTCCTTCCCTCACCAGCACCCCTGCACACTCTCTTTCCGGAGCAAAGAAGCCCAGTCTGAATAGAGAGACGTCAATAAAGGAGCACAGGAGACTCGGGAGGGAAGATATTCGTGTTCACGCGAGGATTTTCTCCGAGATGGAGATAGCGAGAAGTGAGGAGGCAGAGGGAGGAAACGATGAGAGAGGAAGACCCAAGATAAAGCATCGGCGCGGCCAACGCAAGAACGAGGGTGTTTAAAAAGCGCGCATGAATGAGGATCCCTGGTGAGGGGCCCGTCCCCACAAAAAGCAATAAGGGAGAAAGAGAGGGGCTGAGATCTGTGGAAACAGGAGGAGGGATAAACGTGAGAGTACGAGATGGATGATGTGGAGCGGAGGACGAATGAAGTCGTTGCGTCTCGTTAGAAGATCGGCTGATTCATTCCCGACTGCTCGAGAGAGGGCGCAGAGGGGCGAAGAGGTTAAGCGGAAGTAACGTAAGGCGGAGAGAGAGGTGAGAGGTAAAAGGATGTGAAGGGACGAGAAAGAAAGAGGGTACCAGGTGCGAAACTTCCGTTGGACTGCGGCGCACAGGAGGTGTACTTACTGTGGTGTGACGTTGTGTGAGGAGCATGACGTGAGGGAGGTAAAGTGAGCCTCCTCACATATATTTAACGCTGAGCCAGATGATTACAAGAGCGCCGCTGAACCATGATGGCGTCACATGTAAGGATGCTGCGCTACTAGGCAAATGTCGCTAGTGCCCCTCGTTGTGTCATCTGCGAAGATGCGTGAGAGCACCGAGCTCGCAACGTCTAATGAATGCACAACTGTAGTAGTTCACACTCCTGTGAAACGGTAAAGGTTCTGGGTGCGCAGATCGACAAAACAGTAGACAGAGATAGGATGTGGAAGAAAAAATGAGACGAGCGAGCTTGAATGGCCCCCTCTGGCCGTAATGCCGCATGAAGGAAGAAAGGTAAGAAGGACAAGCTGTATGGAAACCAAGTAGGGAGCGGACAGGGGGCGAAGAGGCCACGGGAGCAAATGATGGCATCGCACTCCCATGAAAAATAAGCAGACAGGCGCCGGCGGGCGTTTTAAAGGGCGGATGCTGGTTCTTCGGCACGGATGGCCGGAGCCGGCGGGGCGCCGGAAGCGTCAGGCCCCCCAAGTTGTGGGCGTGAGCTGGTGACGTCAGGGCTCGGCAACAGAGGGGTGAGTGCGCGTGTAGGATACGGCACGCGCCCGTGGAGGGTTGAGAGAGGGGTGAGAGAAGAGAGGAGAAGGGGGGGGACAAGAACGAGCCGAGGACAAGTCCATGCGTGAAGCAAAGTATGGAAGCGAAATGCGAATGAGCGACGAACCGAAGGACCCAACCCGCGCTGGTCGTCATGCGGCGTGCAAGGAATGGAGGAGAAAGAGAGCGAAGACGGCAAAAAACGCGAAGTGTCGACCACGTGGTTAAGCCAGACGAGATAGAGGGGAGGGGTAGAGGGGACGGAGGGAGAAGAAGAGAGAGAAAGGAGGGTAACGCCGGAAGGGCCATGCCACCCCTGTTTGGAGGTCGTGGAGGAGTGTGTGGAGGGATGTAACCTTTGTGGGCGTATAGAGGAGATTAAAATAGAGGGGAGGGATGAACCTCGGAGATGTTGTAGGAGATTCCAGACGAAAGGGCATGGGTTCGCACGAAGGAAAAGGAGTGGCGAAAAGAGGAAGGCGACCTCATCCGGCATTTCTTTTTATACCTGCTGTTGTGAAAGGGATCAACGCGGTAGGAATGGAAACGGAGAGCTAGGTGAGAGAGATAGTTGATGTGAGACTCTCTCGCTTAGTGACTATATGTCTAAGACTTTCTCCCGACAAGGAAGGATGACGAAAGTGAAGACTAAAAGAGTGAGGGGCTTGAAGCGGAACAGTGATGTGCGCAATAGTGGGAATTGACGGAAGGAGTAGGACGCGAAGTAAGCGATAGCGTATTAATTTTTCGTCTATTATGACGAAGCGGACCGCGTGGGCACCGTAAGGATCAGCGGAGCAGGAAGAGACGAGAAGAGAGTGGTGATAAAAGCAAATTTATCCTTTGGCAGGCTAGACAATGTCCCAGACAGGAGCCAGACGACTCTACAGTACCGTGCGAGAGCAGCGACTAGTGCGCCTAGACCGTTGAAGAGAAGAAAACGCTAGAATATTTTCGCTGTAGTCGCACGGTTAGCAGCTCTGTTTAGGGAAGAGTAACAGAGGATAGAGGAGGGGTACTTGGGGAGACCTTCATAAACTCACGCCGAACCATGATCAAAGCATTCTCGATCCGGGCGCCAGCAATGGAAGGAATGTACGAAAGGATACGGTGAAAGAGAGGAGATAACACGGGCGGTGCGTGGGCGTGCCGATCCCCCATTGTGGGACAGCCCAGAGTGGCAACTGTACCTTTCCGCCGAAAGGAGTGGAATAATAACAACCACCGACGAAGAACCACAGAACTGGTTTGAGCCATAGAAGTTACGTACGGGACAATCATACTGGCAGCAAGACGCAGAAGAAACGCGAACAGATAGAGTAAGGCCAAGGAGGAGGACCGAGAGATAAAGGTAGGAGAAGGGAATAAGTGAGGCACTGGGACTTGCCTTTTTCTACTCTTCGAATGCCACCTCCAAAGGGGAAGCACGCGAGGACAAAGGCTAATTAGTAGCACCTGTCGGGAGTTGGCGAGATTGAGTATTATGTGTAACGATATCTGACTCCTGTGGCATACGCCCCTCAATTCATTTGGACTTCGGTGTATAGGCACCCTTCGAGTCTTTTTAAATCCGGCTGTTTTATACTCAGCCCCGGCCACTTATTATGGCGAACCAGACGTGCTTGGAATAGGAGGGGGGCTTAAAGAGACACACACGCCATGTCGACGCAGTTAGTTTCACACCCAAGCGCTCTTGTTCAAATGCGACACGCAACAGCGAAGGTTTTTCGCTTGATTGGTGAAAGTTAGAAGTCCCATATTATCTCTTCTTCCGGAACCGACGGCCGTGAGGGATCCAGTCATGATTATAAGGAGTAGCACGGGCCCGTCGGTCGATTTCTCGCCGCTAATGTAGGGTCCATTAGGTTGAGCAATTCTACATGCGCAAAACCTGAGGTCCCGATTATAGCCAGGGGCCCGAAGATATATGGGCTAAGGATATTTTCCGTTGGCGTGCAGCCGATAATTGAGCGACTTGCCGCGATTTCGATCGGGTCGAGGGTTGAGGCAAGCTTGCGATACATGCTCCCAGGCAGGCCAACGGTCAGACCGTTCTGTCTTTTTTCGCACCCTTGAGGTGAAGTCGCAACGAGAGCGATGCCCCGTGGGGCCGATCAAGAGTTACCGCGCTCTTTGGGGCCCTTGCTCTCCCCAGGCTCACAAAAGGAGTGTGTTGAAACGCCGTTCTGGGGCCTTACTACGGATCTACGTCGAGAGCGTGAATTGCACGCTACTCCTCGACCGATCCGTTTCTTTTTGCCCGCTCACCCGCCTCCGTTTTGTGGTTTATGTTAGCTGAGTTTCCGTAGGTTGTCAGCGCATTCCCCTCTCCTTTCATACAGACAGCGTTCGGTAGGCGATCAAGGAGGAGTTGTAGGGGATTGGCTTTATGGATCTGGATTTATTCAGATCCGTGATTGGGCGGATCTGGACGCACTTGCCTGTTTCGCGTCGCAGAAAGAATGGGGAAGGTGTCGATCGATCGCTTTCCCGTGTTTTGTTATCTGAATCGTCCTTGTTGTTTCATGTCCTCTTCCGTGGCTCTATTTGGGGTGCTGGATGAAAGGAAAAATGAGGCTCACAGCTTGCCTCCCGGACAATCGGTTCGCCGGGCAGTTGGGCCTTCTATCGCCCCCGTAGATGGGTCGTGCCACAAGAAATATGAGATCTTTTTTCGATCCGTCGGAAGCGCTGTCCCGAAGTAAGTCTATGACCCGAAGTTAAATAGACCGCTGTGTGTTCCCCCACTTTTTTGTCTATAGCCTGACAGCGCCCGAGCCCAATTCCCCGTGTGTGCCCGCCCTGTCACCCGTGCGCGCTGATGCTACTGAGCGAAACTTCCTCCGTGCGTCCGAAACCGCCTTTTCTCCTCCCCCAAGACCGAGCGACCAGTTCTGACCGTTGGGCAGCCGACCACAGTCGGCTCTCTCTCCCGCTCCAGTGCCTCCACCCCTTCCGGTGCCACATCCGTCCCCCGCAAGATGAGGGACTGCACCATGCCCGTTCAGCACAAGGGTCGTTTTCGCCTGCCCCTCGTGTGGCGTCACTCGTTTTTCTGCCCAGCCCGCCGAGCGGAAACCTCTTGAACCCCCCTATCCCGTTCCGCCCAACAAAACGCCTCTGTTTTTTTGTCTCTCCCTTGTAAGAAAGTGTTTGAAAGTTGCTTTAAAGGCCCCAATAGATGCGTTCTTTTTGTTTTTTCCTCCTGTTATCTTTGATGTTTGCGTTCTTCTCCCTCCCTGAATTTTTTTCGCCCAATTTAACTTTTCAAGAAATAAGTTTCTCGCTTACTTTGAATGTTTCTCTTATCCTTATTTTCCTCTTTGTACTCACCCCAAGATCTTTTCGCTGTACATAGAGTTTTTTTTAAAGGTCCACCCGAACTATATCAATTTTCCTCCTATCCCCTGTTGTGGGTTGCTTCTTTCCTCTTGTGTTTTTTGTTGTGGCTTTACCCTTTCAATGAGTCATTCGGACGCCCTTTTTGACTGCTTCCTCGCTGTTTTTTCCCCTCTCGGTCGTTTTGTTTGTTTTTTCCCGTCTTAGGAGATTTTTCCATTTGTAGTTCTTAAGTGGAAGGTGTAAGCCCCGGCCAGAGAAAGCCCCACCATCGCAGAATATCGGACAGCGTTTTTTGTTTGTTTCCTTTCCCCTGATGAATGTTTTTTGTTGGATTGTTCGATTTTTTAGCGCTATTATTATGAATGCCGATAAGGTCGTTTATCTTTCCTTACCTTTAGTAGCTTCATTTCTTAACTTTCGTGACCAGGTTCTTTAAATTATGACTTGTTCGTGATTTTTTAATTTGATGTGATCCTCCTTTTTTTAATCTTATTTTTTTTTGCCTCACACTTCTCCTTTCCGTGTGAATATCCTGTTTTGGGTTTATGTGGTGAAATCATTGATTTCTCGAATGCTTTTTGTCCCTTCTCACTTTTTGTTTGTCTTTATTTCTTTCTTTTCTTTCGTATAAAAAAGATACCTTTTTGTTTTCCTTGACTTTGAGTGTAACTTGTATTTTATTCACTGGAAGAGTTCTTTCGTTCCAGTGTGAGAGCTGTCCTGTCGACATTCTTTATCTCCCCCCCCCGGGCAACTTGCCCCCCCTTGATCGAGTTAATAGGGGTTTCGATTTTTTCTAGAGTCCGTCAGTCTGGCCTTGGTGTAGGAGTCGTTTTTTTCCCGCACGTGGATGGTCTTTTTTTCTTCTTTTTGCTTCGGTATGTTGTTCTCTGTTAATAACGCGAGGCACTACAGTTTTCTTTCGTTGGGTCTTCCATTTCTTACTTTCCCCACGGGTGATTCTTCTCGTGACGTCCTTTTACATCGTGTTGACGCGGGACCCCAGTTATGATTTGATCGTCATTTCTGCCGTTCCGTTCTGTCCTGAATGGTTTTACGAGATTCTTCTTAAAAAGAAGCTTTGTATTTTTGCATTTCAAAACTTCATTTGTGTCATTTGTTTTTTCCTTGAATCTTCGTGTCCTTCTTTAACAAGGAGCCTTTACCCTCGGAGCTTCTATGCTTTATGTTGCCTTCCGCCTGGCGACACTCCTTTCTTGTTTGCGGGGTGTCTCTTTCTTTTCGTTCCGTTTATTTTTTCCGCTCTGTCGGCTTAACCCCTTAAACTGGTTCGGTTTTGGGTGCGGTGGCTTTCCAGGTGTTACGTGTGCCTCGCTGACTTTCTTCGCCTCCCAGGTCTTTTCCCTTCTCTTCTGGAATATCTTGGGATTTTCGTTTGTCTTCCTCCCTCTCCTTGGTCGGCGGACTTACTCCAAAAGCACTTATCTCCCCTCCCTTCCTCGTGAACGTCCGTGCCTGTCGCCCCTCGGTTCTGGACAAGTCCCCTGTTCATTCCTCACCGGCGTTTTTCTTCCGAAGTTTTTCTATTCTCGCCCTATTCTTCGTTTTCGAGTCTTCTTCTCCCCAGATGCTTCGGGAAGGATTTTAGTGCTAGCCCGTTCCAGGAACCCGTACGGATTGGCTTTATTTAGCCGCAGGCGTCATCTCACGGGGCTCCCTTCGATCTATTTTTCTCCTATTTCTACCGTTGTCTTTGTTTTTGTTCATTTTGCCTGGTCTCTCTCGTCTCCTCTTTTTACGCCAATGACAGGCGTTTCCAATTTGTTTTTGCGGGGCGAGTCTATCCGTGTCTTTCACTGATGGAGCAGTTTCGGCTCTTAGAAACGCTCTATTCGTGAGCCTGTTGTCTACCCCAATTTCCTTGTCGACGGTTGCCGCCGTTTTGTTTTCTTCCTCCTCATTGTTTAACTGGGGGACTGGCTCTCACTTCTTGTTTGTGTTACTGATTGCACTTTTTTCGTCAGTCACACCCTTGGTTTCGTGATGTTAGTCGCTATGCAATTCAGTTGGTTTCGCGCGACCGTGACGCCAGACGCTTTCAATACCCTCGCCTTTCTCCTCCCCCCCCCTTTTTTTAGCAAACCCTCTTTATTCTAACAGGTTTTCCCTGGAACCCCTCGTGTGTTAGTTCCGTAATATCAGCGCGGAGGACGTCGCCCCACCTTCCCCTTCTTCGACCCAACCCGCCTCTTTGTTTTGATCTTGTTTCCGATTCGCTTCAGAACACGGCCCTCTGCCAATCGCTGCTGCGTCTATGGGTTAAACCGACCCTGGTTTGTTTTTTCCCGTTAGGTTCTATGCGGCAACAAGTTCAGTGCGTTTTTTTTTTTGTTCCGCCCCTCTTGCTCCCAGATTTGGTCTTTATATCTACCCCACTTAAAGCTGGCCTTGACCTGCGGCCCCTGCACTATTGGCCTGTCCTTTTCGTTGCTTTTGCAGTTGTGCCTCCCCTTGTTTCACTAAGGTTGTGTATTCTTTTCTTGTCGATTGACTGATTTTCCTCCGTCACACTTCCTCCGGTTGTTTGAACTAATTTAGGGATGTGAGCGCAGTATTGTCGTGACCACTCATCCCGTATTCCTGTCCCCCCCGGCTCGTCCAGCTCAACTTGTTCCCCCCCGACGCACCCCAACATTGTCTCCCCATGGCATTTTTTTTTAGGACATCCCCCCTATGTTTTGCACTATTGAACGCGATCCTGGGAGTTTCCGAGTTTTCCGTGCGTTCGACTTAGGAGAGCGCCCTTCGACGAACGTCTATCGCCAGATGTCCTATACCATGGACATGTGTAACTCTTCGTGCGGTGATCGAAGAATTACATGCACACCGAAACTATACTCGACCCCTCCAGACCAGGCGGCTCGACCTATTCACGTTTTTTTCCTACCCCCGCCCGCCTGCCCCCCTTCTAGGTCTGAGGGCAATTGCTCTGCTTTTCTTGGACTAAGATGAATTATTTAGGCTGTCCTCCCTCCGCACATTTTTCTTAGTGGAAGGAACTGGTGTGCCGGCCTGACTGTTCCTATGATGACTCCCTTCCCTTTAACTGATAGGCTCCTAGCTTGTTTATAGTTCTTCGCCCATTAGCTGTCCCTCACGTCTCCCCAATGCGGTTGTTTCCCTCTTTATGATGGTTTTTTCTTCTTTGGAGACACCCGTTCAGGGTTCTTTTTAATTATAAGATCCTCCCTCCTAGGATGAGAGGTTTCGCCTTCCTAAACCGTCTCCCGACTCGGCTTTAGTCTGTCTTAGATGTATAACCATCTTCTCTCGGCGGAGGTTCGGCCTCCCGCCCGCCTTCCTCTTCCATTCTTCCCTCCCTCTTCCAGCTATTGTCTTTTTTTACTCACCCCCCCCCCCCCTTTTAGCTTTTTCGGTGCCCGAGAGTTTTTCCCCTCCCTGAAGAGGAACGGCTCGCTTAGAGAACAAGCATTCAATAACTTCTTTCGCGACGTTTGCCCTCTCGTCCCCTTTGTCTCCAACTCTTCGCGAAGAGTTGTCCCGCAGTACGAGATTCCCCTGTGATCCCAGTCCCCGCCGTTTCTTTTTTCTTTCAAGCCTTTTTTGTTTTACCCCCCTCGTAATATCCCCTTCCTTTATCCCGGAGTTTTTTTCTTATATGTGTGGTGTTATAGTTTTTCCCTTTATCGACTTTACGCCCCCCTTTGGTCGAAAGAAGATTTCCTCTCTTCGGTTTCATGCCCCCGTTTTTCCTCGCCATTCAATTGGTTAGAGAGGCTTCGTTCCCAATACAATGCGATACGCCTTTTCCCCCCCGCTTTTAGTGAAGCTGCAGTCTCCCGTGTTTCTCTTTTTTCGGCTTCCCCCATTCCGGAAATCTGCCTTGGCCGTGCCTGATGATCCCCGCTCCCTTGCGGCGGTAACTTTTGGCAAGATTCGGGGGTCCGCGACTTTTCTCTGAGGGGAGCTTACCCTCTTCTTGTTGTACACGCAATAATTAGCTGCTCTATTCTGCTTGTTTCTGAAGAGCTTAGACTGATGATGCTTGGTCGCGTCTCTTTCCTACGCCCTTTTCGCTTTCGGAAACCCTCCCTACAATACCGGTCCTCCTGGTTTCAGCTAACCTCCGGTTTCAGAAGTTAGGATTTTATAGATGCCGCTCGGGGCCCGCTCCCGTTTGTCTCTTCGCTCTGCTGCGTCGAGAAACCCTGGATCTGTCTGCAGTCATCCCTTTGCCTGACACGCATTTTTGGGGAGACGTATGTTGAAGGTTTGCTTTTGTTGTAGGTTGTGGGGTTGACCCGTGGTACGGAGTGAACCCTTTTCCCCGCCCCACCCGTCCTGCGCTGTTTTTAAGAAGCAGAGTTGTTGTGTTGTTGTAGGATGATGTGTTTCACTTTTTTTTTTTGGTAAGCTGGCGTCTCCTCCTTAGCCCCCAACGGTGGGTCATGGTCCGATTTTTTGTTCATTTTTCTTGAACTATACCCTGGTTTGTTCGTGCGACTTCCGCCGGTATATCAGCCCCGTGTTATTTCTCCTTTCCCTAGGTATTCACCCTGAGATTTGGTATAGTGTCACCTTTTCGTTTTGTATTTGGGTGAGGGATCATCCTGAGCGACAAGCTGCCGGTTCACGAACGCCCTCCCTCGAGTCTTTCTACCTTTTATCGCTTAGCAGCCGATGAGGTTATTGTGTTTTCTGGAAGCTGTGTGCTCGATTCGGTCTCTGACCCCAGATATGAAATAGACTTTTATTTCTTTTCTTTTTTCTTTGTTCTCAGGCCTTTCTTTCATCGTGCGGGCCGACGTCTTTTGGTCCCGGATGTCATTTTTTCCCAGTGTGACTATTTTCGCGAAAAGTTGTTTCCCTCCCCCGGGTAGTCCTTCTTTTTTTTTTGCCTGCCGCTCGGCAATCCCTTTCTTCTCTCACCGATCTCCTCTTTCCGCGAGTCGAGTTCCGCCTTGCGGTCGTCCTTGCAAGCCTTGGTTCACGTTTGTCAGCCCGATCCCTTCCCTCTTCCAGCCCAAACATTTTGGCCCATAAAACCGACCTTTCACTCCCGAATTATGTTCCTTTTTTAAGGAGTGGTCGCAAGTTCAAAGTCTTCTGTTTGTACAGTCGTCTTCTTATTTTTCTTCCCTTGGTCGTCTCAGTTCACAAGATAGCTTTCTTAAAAAAGTTTCTCGCTTCTCGGTTGCTCATTTTCTCAGGAATGTTCGCTGGTTCCACTTCCTCCCTGCCCCCTTAGTTGCCTCAGGACAACACGTCCATCGAGTCCCGGTTCCTTGTATTAGCCGGTCTTGAGTATGGAATAGGCTGGCGCGGTGGCTTACCCTCTCTCCCCCTTCTCTCCCTTTTTTGACAGTTCAGTGCTGTATCTGTCGGCTGTTTTTGTTTTTAGAAACGGTGCTTCCTCTTCCCAAGTGGTGGATCATGTCTTTCCCTGCCTTTTTACTTTGAGTTGAATCGCACCTTGCCCCCTCCCCCCCCCCCCTAATTTTTCCCATGTTTTTTTCTCCCCTATTGACCTTTTGGGATGGCCTTGTGAATCGGAATTGCGCCTGTTCGTCGTGTTGGGCGTCGTTTGCGTTCCGCAGCAGTAAAATTCCCCCGGTGTTTTTTTCTCAAGCCTCGCGAGGTTGCTTATGCTGCTGGACGTCTCCTTGGTCAAGGCTGGTCTGTATTTTAAACCTAGTACGAGCCACTCTCTGTTCCCTTCCTTGTCGTCCTGTTTTTTGAATTTGTAGGTTGCAGCTTTCCCCCGTTGCATTGGTGCGATGTTTTGATTTGTAGATAAGTGTTGATTATGTTCCTCTCTAACCATGGCTTAGTAGGTCAGTTCTTCCCCTGGTATATTCGCTGTTTATTCTTTTTCTTTCCGAGCCGCACTGCATCCTTTTATAGACCCCCAACATAAACTCTGACTTTCCCCATATTCCCAGTGCTTTTCCGCATGGGTACGCTCTCCTAGTTTCTTCTTTTTTGGTGCGGTTGTCCCTTTTGTTTTGGCGGTCTCTGTACTTAGGAGTTCTTGCTCTTGATGTTTTCCCCCTCCTACTCGTATCGATTAGTCCCCTCTTCCCTTTTTCTGCGTTCGCGACTTAAATTGCTTTCTAGTCATACTTGTATTTCGGTGGTGGACGCGGCCTCTCGCACGCTCTTCCCCTTTTTTTCGCTTCTTTTTTTTTGATGTTGAACGAGCCCCGATGTTTTCCCTCGATATCTAACCCGTCTCCGTGGGATCTTGGCTTCCCCAAACAGCTCGGTTCTGTTTTTCTTTTTTCCTCATGCCTCGGCAGTCCCCGCCGAACAAGCTCCCCCCCCCCTTTCTCCGATGGTTTGTCTTGGGGCCCCTTCCGCGTCGAACATCACTCTGCCCCCCGGGGTGGTGTGACTGCGGCGGCGATTGTCTCCGCGATGGCTTTTTTGCACGGCAATTTGTGCGGGTTTGCCGTTTCTTCCTGGCCGGACCTTTTCGCTGCTTTATTTTTCTAGTCCCCCCCTTTTCTTTCAATTGCTTGTGATATTGGTCGTCTAAGGAGTTTTCCTTTCGTCTCCCTGGTTTGTTCGGTCAACGTCCAGGGCGAGATTTTTCTCCCTTTCCCCCATGACATCAGTTAAAAGACATCGACTTGATTCCGCACAATTGGTCGCGTCTTCGGACAATTCTGGATGCAGAAATCTTGGGCTTGACGTTCTGCTTTTCTGGTAGTCTTTTTTTTCCTTCCATCAATGCTTATCCTCTGTAGAGCGCTTTTCAAGAGGCCGCAGCCTTTTTTCCGCCCCCCTCGGGTACGGTCTGATTAGAGACTCCTCTTCCCCTTCACTTGCGTTTTTCTGTCTTTAGACACGGATGTATTCCTTTTCTATCTATATCTTTTGATCTAATCTTGGTTGTTGTGTGCGCGCGATCTTGTATATCGTTTGTCCCGAGCAAGTTTTTATCTACGCCACCCGTCGTTAATGGAGCCCTGATGTATAAGATATGCCCCTCTCTTTTTAGCTTTGCTGTCCGGGAACGAATCTTTCTGTCTAGCTGGTGTCTCCTCCCCTTCTAAAAGTCGTTTCCTTTTGAACGAATTTGCCTCTCTCTGACGTTCCAGGCCGCCGATCAGCCCCTTTTTCTGCTCAGGTGGCTGTCTTTTTTTTTAAGGTGTTTTCGATTCCCGCCCTGGTCGTTGTATGTTCGCCTCTCAAATGGTGGTTTCTCTCCGTATCGCCCCCCGAGATTCAAAGCCCGTTCCCCGTTCGTCTCTAGCTTGTTCCCTCCGCTTGATTTCCCTTTTTTCCTTTGACCCGGTTCCCCCCTTGCACACAGCCTTGCGGGCTCTTCACTCTGTAGGATTATGCCCTATCTTTCCTCTCGAGTTTGTTTTTTAGAACGCTGGGACACCTGCCCCTCCCCACCGTCCTGAAGAGAAGACTCTTCTCTTCGGACTTTCCTTTCCCGGTAGTTCCTGCTCTCCACGAGCTTGTTTGCGACTTTAGCCCCCCCTTTTTTCTTTTCTGTATCCTCTCTTACCCCATTCATTTTGAGAGGACCTTGGACAGCCATGCAGACATTTCTTTTGACCTTTTGTTGGGTTTTTAACACACTGTTCAAAGTTGAATTCGGATGGTCCTCTCTCCATGTTCCCCGCTTCAGTCTTTCCTTACCCTGTCCTGTGAATTCCTTTCCTTCTTCGTTGCCTTCCCATCAACATACTCGAGCCTTTCAATGCAGCCCTCTCCACCTCCGCAGGCGCATCCTAATGTTAAGACAAAGGCCTTTTCATGATTCTTGGAGTTCTCCCTTTTTTCTTAGACAAGACTTTTCACTCATTTATCCTGGTCGCTTTTGCTGTTTCCTGTCTTGGTTTTTGCTTTGCTCGTCGGGAAGAAACGCTCCCATTTCCGTTTCGCCTGTCCATAAGTCATAATCTCTTGTGGTGATCCTCCCCTTCTTCTAACTAGAATGCCTCTCATTTTGCCTTCATCCATTCATGTTTCTTTCGCTGACCCCTCCTCCCTATTGTTTTTTTTTTCAGTACTGTTTATTTTTAGCCATCCGAAAGGACTCAAAGACCCCGTTGTCTATTTTCTTTATTCGCCCTTTTTAGGGTTTGTCTTCGGGGGGCAGTTGTCAGTGGACTTGGGTCTGGTTTCCTGTTGATTTGGATTCCGGCCGTTTACATACCCCTTCTCGATCATTCCTATATTCTTCCTTTCTCTCGCCACCCCAGAGGCCCGGCATGTTCTTTTCTCCCAAACCTCCTGTTCTCATCTTGTAAGTAGTCTTGGTTGTTTTTTTTTTGTTTCCGTCCCCCCCGTACTCACGGCCTATACCGTGTGCTGACCGACCCTTTTTAAGATCGCTAATCGCTTTTTCGCCCAGTTTATTTCAACCCTCCCTCCTCCCCGTTTCTCTTTTTTTTTTCCTCTTTCTTCGACTCGTTTCTAACCTGTCCTCTTTCCTTCATGACGTCCTGTTCTCCCGCAACCGTCTCCCTCTTCCCCCCCATCTCCCCATGAACCTTTGCGCTTGGCTCCTTTTTTTCGCACTTCGATTTGCGCGGGGTATTTTTGCGCGTTTTTCCCCTCCTCCCCCCAAGAGTGACATCGTTTCTTCTTCGTAAATGTGCCTATCACCGACGCAGAGTTCACTTTTTGTTAGTTGGTCCCCCTTCCATTTCGACCCAGTCTGCCAGCCTTAGAGTTCTTTCTATATTTATGTGACGCTTCTTTTTCCTGTTCAGCGGCTCCTTTTCCCCCGGGATCTTATCCCCGGCGGTCTTCCAGGAGTTTTTTTTCTTTTACGGATCCTGTTGTTGGCTTCATCGTTTCCTACCTCTTTTGAGTCTTGTTCACCGTTTCGGCTTACTCTGCCTTCCCTTTTACACGCGTGTTCTCTCCGCTTAGTGTTCTCGCCATTCACGGGATGGCCGTCCTGCGGTAAGCGCCCCCCAACAGTCCGCTGCGTGTTCCTGTCTCCCGACCCTTTTTTTATATTTTGACAATCATCGTCTCGTTCCGGCCTGATTTTAATCGACCACACTCCCAACTTCGCGGCCTGCACGCTTGCCTTTTAGACGTCATGATGACGTTAAGAAAGGACGTTTGCTCTTCTCTTCTTTTGTCAGTCTAGTCTTTCTAACCCCCAAGAGTCCAGTCGACCCTGTCCTTTTATGCTATTTCCCCTGTTTCACAGTTCATGTCACCTACGTCTCCTCTCTGATGATGGTTAGTTCCCTTCCAGAATTTAGCTCTCTCTCCCTCCACCAAACGCCTTCCCATGGTTTCGATCCCACCTTCTGAAGTTTCTTTCCCTCGCGATTTCCATATCTGCCTAGCACTCTTTCTCTCTCCGCCCGCTTTCTGTGCCTTGAACTCTTTTTTCCCTGTCTTCTACACTCTTTTTTTTCTGATTTTACGGTTTTCCTAGTTCTTTTTTGTCGCGGTAGCTCAATCTTATCGAGACCCTCCGTCCTTTTGTTTATACTCTTACTTTTTTTTGTTTGCGCTTTTCTTGAGTTCGCGTAGAGTTTTTTCGACCGCCATAACCGCCTGTCTTTTTTATACCAACCGTCGGTCTTAGGTCCCTTAGGTTGTGCCGCCGTGGAGTCATTCTTGTGTGTATCGTTTGATGTCCGCAGCGGCTCGATCGAAGCCTTGTTCAGTTTTCCGGATGTTTCGCTTTTTTGGTATCTGCCCTGCCTTTTGTGAGGTTTTTTGTTTCCTTTTTTTCTATCCTCCTTCTACAGCTTTGCTCGTCCTCTTCTCCCCCTCGCATCATGTTCTGGCGGCTCGGAGTTGATCTTTCTTCGCCATCGCCCTGAGCCCATGATGCTTTGTTCCCTCCTCGTTATTTTTGATCGCCTCTGATTGACCCCGACTTTTTTTTTTTTCTCACCTTACGGTCCGTTCTTCTTGATCCTTCATTAGGCTCCGAATCTTCCGGCCGCGCTTAGGTGGTTGGTGCCCTAATCGTTTTGATTGCGCTGCTGCTTTGTTGCGCGATACCTCTTAATTTTTTTTTACTGACGGCCCCCTGTTTGGGCGTTTTATTCTCCGATGTTTGGCAATCCCTTGATTTCCTGAGAACATGACAGCGTCCTTTGACCGCGATTTCTACCCTGTAAGCCTTCCTTTTCTCCCCCCCTTCTTCCCTCTTTTCAACCTATTCCCCCCCCCCTCATCCTAAGTTCCCGCTCAAATAAAAGCCTTTGATCCGCCGTGATTATTCCTTGGTAAATTTTTTTGTAAAGCAAATACTTTATGTGGGTAACCTTTCTCTTTGACTCCGGAGTCTTAGTTCGGGTCGAGCAGGGACCGACGCCGTCCCCAAACGGTCTCGCTTTTTGATGCTTTCTCCTTCCTGATTGCCGGTGTCGCTTCGCGTCAAATAAGGGTTTTTCCCGCGCCTCCTCCCTGCTCGTCTTCCCAACCTAAGGATCAAGGTACCCGAGCGGCCTCCGGTCTGCTAGGAGTGTTTTACTAGTGTTTGGCTTCTTCCCCAAGGCATTCGTCAGCGACATGTTTTCCCCTGTTTTGCATTCGCTACCCGGAGAGGAAATCCTCTGTTCTGTGGTCGACTTTCTGCTTTTGTATTTTTCATATCCTCATTTTGCACCCTCG
>Ga0179591_1363023_pt1 | contig 20964 bp, 18 predicted proteins | sample CZOMad2_1_08_16f_FD_182891 | JGI IMG/M metagenome (GOLD analysis project Ga0179591, IMG submission 182891) | Vadose zone soil fungal communities from Angelo Coast Range Reserve, California, USA - CZOMad2_1_08_16fungal (PacBio error correction) | ecosystem: Environmental > Terrestrial > Soil >... | reverse complement strand
GCCAGGTCCCATGACAACGCCCCCCCCCCCACTTCTTAGCCTTCAGAGTGGTACCTGTCCCCTTCAAGTTTCCCGCGCTTCGCTCCAGCGATATCATTACACACTACTTGCTTCACCCTTTCCCGACTGCGATCTGCTCCAAAAAAATTTTCTTGTTCCCCTAGCATCCCAGTCCCCAGCCTATGCGGTTCTGCGCTGCTTCCCGCTCTTCAATCAGTACAGACCCCTTCCCATCTATGGTGCTGTCCTCCCTCCGGTCAAAAGCCGTATATGTCCCAAACGTTCGGCCTAGCTATATCCCCCTATATGTAGACTATCCCAAAAACGGCGGTGGTCACCTGTTTTTCAGCCCTGGTTTTTGCCTCCCTCCCTGCACTCCCCTTCACGCCTGGTTAATCGTATCATTCGGCGTGACAATTTAATACCACAAACCCTCTAGAGCCCCCCCCCCCAATCCCTTCTAGAGAGTAGGACAAGACAATTAGACCCTTTTTTCCCCCTGTGCTGCCCCCAAGGTGCCAGCGATAAGAATATGAATAGAGAGAAAAACCGTTTTCCCCCCACCCCTTGACCTTCCCCTTTCTCTTTGAAGCAATTCGTTCTTTCCAGTTCTGACTCAATTATCTCATCATCGGGGATCGAGACCCCCCCCGTCTCGGTATGAGGATCCCGTTTCCAGATACCTCTTTCCAACCTCCCCCTTGGACCCTCGTTGAGTGGGTGACAACCCAGCATGTGAGTTTTCCTGCCTCTTTTTTCCCAAGTAACTCCGTCGCTCCTTTTCGCACCTTTTTGGGGGGGAGGGGCCCAACACCTCTCCCCAGTCTTTTACTCCTTTGTTCAAAGTCAGCTAAGAATGCGCACCCCCTCTCTTTCGCTTCCATTCATCTAGGGCCCGATTCGATGGGCAATAAGAAGGGTGTTTGCCCGTCCTCTCCTTTTTGGTGTCTCGCGCTTACTGTCATTTGGGTTTTTTTTTCTTCCTCTTTTCCTTTTGAACCCGGGCGCATGAAGTCCCTCCTTTGATCAGATTTGCAACCCCCCCCGCGGAGAGTCTGGCCAGTCATCTAACACCCTTTTATGCTAAGACTGTTTTTCCCCCCGGTTCTACTTTTCCTGAGCCAGTGCCAAGGGAATTTGCATGCCTCGAACTCGTTCAACCATGCTGTTCCCAATTTATTCACGTTAAATGGCCTTTCGGGATCTCCCGCCACGCGGGATAGTAGTCTTATCCGGTACCGAAAGGGATTGTGAGAAAGGGAGTCGCCCAGCCCAAAGACTCCCCACGCAAAGTTTTTTTGCTTGTAAAAAGTGAGAACTTTCTTGTTTACCCCCGGTGCCTTCTGGTGACCCCAGAAAAACATTTTTATTTAATCAGGCTTCCCTCCCAAGCATCTAGCCCCAGGTTTGAGCGGGCGCAGAAAACACCATAAAGAGCCACTTCGTGTTGTACCCATTTGTTTTAGAGTTCCCCCACCCCCTTGGCTCCTGGGGACCCCACTTTGTCCAAACCGACTCAGCTAACTTTTTTTTAATATAGGGGTTATCATCCCTTATCCGGTCTACCTCCCTTATTTCTTTAGTCCGCTAAGACTGTTACCGGTCGGGCACCGGAGGGGCATTTTTTTGGTTGTTCCCCCCTTAACATAGTAAGGTTCACAAGTCCCTCCTTTTGCACCCCTCCTTCACCTCTCCGCTCCATTTGTTCGATGTCAGGTTTTTCGACCGTTGACTTTTTCCCCCCTCTCCCCTCTTTCGGGAGAGGTTGACCCGAAAGGAGGTGCGGTACTACCTCGCGCATGTCCATCGATAATCACCCAAAAATAAGCTTTCATCCGTACTTTTGTCCTCCTTCTATTTCATATGAAGATATTTTTCCTTGAGCTCCTTCTCCTTGCATCATTGCCCAAACGGTGGTTTGCAGATCCCAACCTCCCAGTGTACGGCCAATCCCTCCAACGCTGATCTTGTATTTTAGGTGGGTTTTCCTTCGAGGTTTCCTCCCCCTTGGCTTATTGCGTGGGGGTGTGGTTGCCCTTGTCTACTTTCCTTGAAGTGGCTGCTACTACCCGTAAAAGGGTAGGCACCCTGTCCCCCGATCTCAATTATTTCCTTGGTCCCCTTTCTCCCCTTCTGCTACACCGCGTCTGCTCGCCCCGAAGGGAAACGGTCTAATGTCTGACGACCCCCCTTTGCGTAGCCGCGTTTTCCCCCCCCCACAATTTTACCCTCTTTATCATATTTCCTCTGTTCCGATCTTTTTGGCATGCTTTCTGGTTTGGGTAGAGAACGTATTCGGACATTTATCAGTTTGATTGTCGGATAGTGCATTTGCCCGTAATTCCGGTCCCCGTCAGATAGCGCCTAAGTTTTTTCCAAGATAATGTGGCAACCCCTCCTCTTTTTACCCGGATGTATCCCCTCCGGACCTTTCCCATTTCCCCTTTTCTGTCCGTAGTAGCCAAGACCGGTTATATTTTTCCACCCCTCGTCCGTGTAGTGAAGTTGCACTCTCCGTATACATCATCCAGTTTTTTCTTATGAGATTGAGATTACGTATGAGACCCCGAGCGATTTGTAGCTCCCCCCCTTCCCACCCCAACGAAGCGTCTTCTATCTAAAGTGATAGACCCCCGGTTTTTTTTTTTTCTTTCCCCCTCCTCTTGCCGTATCCCCACTCTTCATGTGGTCCTTATGTGTTGCGATCATTCCTCATTGACCTGAGGAGTCTCCTGGTCTTGCTTCCTCGTTGGGGGATCCTATGTAAAAGGCTCTTCCCTTTGCTCTGTCCGGCTCACTTCCAAGAAGAGACAAATTCCCTTGTTGTGTGATGTCTCACCTTTGGTCAGATTAATCACCTCTATTCTATTTTCTCCTCCGTTTTGTGTTTTTTTCTCGTATATAGTGATTTTGTCCGCACATTTTCCCCCAATTTTCATCAACTCAAGCCACCAATCCGGTTTGCTATTGGTGACAGATCTGATTGATCATTCTCCCTATGGACAGTATTTCTGAGCCCCCAACACGCTCACCCCCCATCACATCCTGAAGGGACTTCCCTGCAATGAGATGCTCCCCCCCGGCCCCCCCACCCTATTACCCCCGCTTTTTTTTCGGACCCTTTCTCTTCTTTTCTGAAGTCTGTCCGGGAACCTGTATCCTCGCTTTCGACGAGGCTTCTCCCTTTTTGTTTTAATGACAAATCTCTCGGGTCCCCATTTGCATTCCCCGGGCTTCATGCCCCCCCAACGTGTATTCTTATAGCGTTTCGCGGATCCCAAAGTCTCCCGCCCAGGAAACGGCTCTCCTTTACCGTCTTGTCATGCAACACCTATTTTTCGCTAAAACGGGGAGTCTTTCCCAGAACGATTGTTGCGCGTGAAAAAAACTCTTCTCTTTTTTTTCGTGATCGTATGTGCTCCATTCCCTTGTCTTCACTCAAGCCCTTGATGGCCTCTCCCTTGTCTTTCCGTCTCTGTTTACTGTCTGCACCACAGAACGCAACCACCCAAGTGTCCCCGAGACTATGATTCCCCCTGGTGCCCTCATGAGAATATGGTTGAATGGGTTGTTGGTTTCTGCGTCGTATGCAAAAGGAGAACCGGTCTTGCGTGGTCAGTGCCCATCCCTTTTTCAGTTGTGGGTCGGCCCGCCTGGTCCCCCCCCGGGCAAGATGAGATCTGAGACCCTCCCTTTAGTGGAGCCTTTTTCATTTCCTCAACCTTTAATTCAGCCTCCGATACCCGAAAACCCCCTCGCCCCCCCCCTACCACCCTTTCCCATGAGCACAGTAGTGACTTACCCCCCCCCCCCAACCCCAGGCCACCGATCCCAACTGCGACATTCTGGGATTCCGGGCTTTAATCTGCCCCCCCCCCCAGTGATTTAGGCACCTTAGCCCTCTCTCCCTTAGGCGATCTTTTCAATTTTCCAGGCAATAGCAGTCCAACTTCTACCTTTGCCTTTTACGCCTCGATGCAGGTTCAAGTACGGAACCGCCCTTTATTTAGCCCCCCGCCTCTTTCGACAGTCAAAAGGAGGGCTTCTCCCCCCTTTCTTTCCCCCTCCAAAATGTTGCGCTTTGCTGAGGTGGTGGAAATAGGCACTTTCTTCTCTTGACCCGTAAGATGAATTTTCGACAAACCAAGGAATTTCTTTTGTCAGGTTCCGGGCCGAACTCAAATTGCGCCCGGTCCACTCCCCAGTCAACTGGAGTGTGCCAAGGTTTTCTGATTAGCCCTAATTTGCACACGTCTGAGTCGGTTTTTCGATTTCCATTGGCAAGGAAGGTTTCACAACTTTTTCAGCCGGACCCCAATTTAAGCTATTATGGTAGTTTTTTCTCACAGGATCGACGAATAGATGACGCCCATACGATTAATTGTTTTACTTGTGGCTTTTTGGCCCCCACAACCCCCCTTTTCCCCATTATGCACTTGTAACTGCCAAAAAGGCAGATATCAGTTACCCTCTAGTCCACCATGGATGTTCCGGTTTTTTAGGCGCCGCAGTTAGACCGACCCCTTTCCGAGGAACGGAGCGTATATATAACTTTCGTTTTGTACTCTATCTAACAGACAAGCTGAAAGCGGATTGGTCAATGATGTCCAATTTATTAGTTCCAATTCTGCGTGTTTAACCCGGAATCTTTAACAGTCTTCCCCCCACCCCCCCCCCCTTTTGAGCCACCTGTTTTCGAATGACCTGCGTAACCACCGGCGGGTTTGCAACTCTTCCCTTCTTCTTCCATCCCTCCTCCCCGCTCCCCTTTTTCAGGGTCTCCCCTCCACAGAATCTCTCTCCCCCTGCGGCGATCACCAACCCTGAGAGCGGCCAAACTATATTCTTCCCAGGCGTTTTCCCTTTCCCTTTCCCCCTCAGATATTATTAAAGACCTTTTTTTTTTTTCGACTATCCATCTCGCCTGCTCATCTTCCCAGCTGGCCTAGATATGCTTTGGCCCCTCACCCAAGATAGCGTTTCACTGGACCTCCTCTTCTTCCCGCACGTTTTTCCCTCGCTTCAAGCTTTCTGTTTCCAACATCTCCGTAACCCGATCGGAAATTTCCAACTGCGGAGTTCTTTGGGGCCATCCTTTCGACTTTTCCCCCCTCAATGTCAAAGAACTGTTTTTTCTGTTATCACTAAGGGTCTGTAATAGGGCTCATCACTAACGAATGCGCTTCCCAAGGGGAAGTCATTTTTGTACTTGGTTAATTTCGCTCCCCCTTTTTTATTTTTACCCTTTACTTTTTTTTTTCTTTTGAGTTCCAGCTGCTTGTTTCCGATTCCCGCGCAGTGCTTGTCTCTTTTTATGCAATTTTCCGCCCCCCGCGCTTATAGCGATAGATCTCCCTTGATGGACCCAAGTTTCCGCCCTTGGAGAACGGTACAGTGACCACGTTTTTTTATCCGGGTCTCATTAGTGGCAATGTTTAAGAGCGTGTCGCATTCAAGGGACTAATCCTTTGTTTTATTCTTTTGGCCCCCAAAAGTACTCCTGAGCTTTTGTAGAATTAGACGATGATAGGCCCATCCCCCCCAGTCCTTCCATGGATTTCCTTGTCTTTTTCCTTAACAGATTCTTCTCCTTTCCGCAAGTATCCCCTGGGTTCCGCAAGTTAGTGTTTGTAACTGATATCGCTGGAGATATTACACTTTTACGGTCCACCTGCCTCTATTTTTCTTGATCAAACCCCAGCTGCGTCCCTTCTCCAGTTTGGGGCCATCCTCCCTCTCGTCTGACATCAGGCCGATGGTCTTCCCTTAAGATGAAGTTTTGTCGCCAATTCGGTGGAACCCTCCCCCCCTTCACTTTTCCCTTTTCAGGCATGAAGAGGTATGTATATTTTCACTGTCTCACCGGGTTAGATGAATTGATAAAAATAATTTAAATTACAAACCAAACCTTCTAGGAGGGTTGTGAATGGGTTTTTCCCCCCCTTATTAGCCTGTCTTTACCTGCTAATTTACTAAGACTTCCTAGTAGGGGAGGACGTTCCTTAGGAAACCCCCGTTCTTTTATGGAACTTTACCAGAGTGACACTGCTTTTCCACCCACGATTCCCCAATTGTTTCACAGCTTGGGTAAATGATTGGTTTGAGATGATTGACGAGCCTTCCCAAGTCTCCCCCATAATACCTTGGTGGAGGAAGAGGCTTTTAAGTGCCGCCCCAACTAATGAAACAGTTAGTCTTTCACCTCCAAGTCTTAAGATCAGGTCTCAACTTTTTCCGCTTTGAAACCATATGCTTCTTTTGGCCTGAAACGATACTTCTACAAGTTTTCCTTCTCTATTGGAATAGAAATTCGTCCACCTCCACAAACTCAGACCTCCAGTGCCCACCACAGTTGAGCTTTTCCATATGGACCTTTGACTTCCTCCCCCCCCATTTCAGATCACCAAACTTTCTTTCCAACGTTGCCATAGGACAGAACTGCTATTCAACTTAAATCTAATGGGTCCAGTTGGGGAAAGAGGTCAACCGATAAGCCGGTACTCGTCCTATTGTCCCTCACGATTCCCTAAGCTTGCCTACCTGGCCCCCCCATGCAGCGCAGATGGTCTGGGCTAGACCTAGCCGTTACGTTTTCCCAAAAAGGTAAGTTCTAGCGCAGATATTCCCAAACTTGTTTCACCTTAATCGGAGGATAATCACCCTGATATTTGCTGAGAAAGACAACAGCCAACCTATGGAGGAAGTTAACTTCTGATTAAGATTAAGATCTTATATTACCTACCTCCGTCATACAAGTCCCAGCGTGGTGCCGCGCGGCAGATCCGACACTTTACTGACTCCAACCCTTGCCCCTTCCCTCATAAGGAAGGGAACACATTTTTCCTTTGTCCAAGGATCCAAAGTGTGGTTAAATTGCTCCAACCTTAAAGTGGAAGTGAGAAACCTGTTTCCCCCCCTTTCAGCTACCTTTAAGCGGCCCGGCTTCAATTTCCTCACCCCCTAAAGAGGAGCGCAAAGTCCCGCTTCGCCTCGCCATCGTTTACAAATTAACCAATAAGAGAGAATCTCCAGCAGGAAATACGCTCATGAAGATTGAAATACCAACCATTCCAACAACCGGAATGTTTGCACGTCATTTGATTCTATCACACCGGCTCCTTGTCTGTGGTGTCCCCACCCCTCCCCCGTTCTGCGTTTTTGGCCTCTTTCCTTTCATAACTCTCGCCCAGAGTACCTTTGTCGCTCGGTTTTACTGAGTGTTGTTAATCCCTTTTTTCCCTAGGGATGAACCAATGTGAAACGTGAATCTAGGGTCCCTTTCGTTATCTTTGATGTGATGAAAAAGCATCTTTCCCCAGTTTTCTCCTCATTTCCAGGATTTACTTCCCTTGAGATGATTTCCCTCCCTTTAATCGATTCATGTTAATGCCAAGACGGAAGGGTTTCTTTTCCAATCAATTGTGATCGACGACAGCCTCATCATTCGGTTACTACTTTCTCTTTTTTTTTAGCTACCCTGTATCCCAACAACCGTTCGCGGGGCGGAGATGAAGAAGTTTCCCTTACTATTTGCAAACCCTCGGTTCTGTGGTTATCCGCATTCAGTTCCCCCCTTGGTTCTGATTCCTCCTTTTACCCCCCGGTAGTTAGAGCCAGTTGGCACCAAGCGCATTTGGAGATAGCGGACTGAAGAAAAATTCCCCTTTGACTTATCCCGATCTGGGCTGAAATGATAGAGATGACCCCCAAGAGGGACTTCTAAAGTATACCCGGTCAGATTGATATCGCCCCGGCTCGTTTAATAAAAAGAAGATAACCTGAAATTTGTTGATCCAGTGTCCATGATGAGTCCGTGGGCCCAAAGGGTGTCGGGTCAATACCAGCGGTTGAATAATGTTAACCCACACCCCCCCCCCCCCACCCCCCCCCCCCCCCCCCCCCCCCCCCCCCCCCCCCCCCCCCCCCCCCCCCCCCCCCCCCCCCCGGTCCCGGCCCCCTGCCAGAAGTTCCCAAGTCCCTTTTTTTCTCTCAGCGAAAGTCCTGAGCCGCCCGTGTCTTGCCATAAGGGTGTGGTAATCTGTTATTAGAGCAATTCGTTGACCCTTACGTGCACTTGAACTAGCACCCCCCCCCTTACTCAAAATCCGTACTTTTCAAGATTAGGGGGTTTCGATAAAGGGGGACCTTGGTCACGCTTTCTTTTTATTTTTCCTTGCTTTGATGAGTCCTCATCTTTCGGTAGGCCCCGATGGAGGGAGCGGACATCGGGTTTTGGCCGTTTTGAACCCTCTCCAGGGTATTTTTCATAATTTCTTCATTCCCCCCCATAATTCACCAAAAGTTTCTCCCTTTTTTTTCTTATTGAGACCCGTGACTTTTTTCTTCCCGGGAGTTATGGCAATAAATATGCCGGCCCCTTCTGACCGGCTTGACAATGATAATCCCCCAAAAAGTCAGCCCCGGTCCCCTTCCCTTGTTAATGATCCTGATATGGACCCCCGCTTGCCCCCTATCCAGAAGTCTCGACTCTTTATTTTCTTTTTCCAAAATTCCTCCCCACGTTCGCATCCCCCGGGATCCAGAATCCTTCCAAAGTTGGCCCCCGATGCTATCCAGCTTGTGATGTTTGTCCCTTTTTCGTTGTCAGATGATCGTTGGGTTTTCAGGCTTTGAGGACTTTTGCGTCAGCACCGGGGAAGGCGTCTGACTCGATTCCTTAATGTGCCGGTTTGTCCTTTCCCTTCTTCGGGCCAAACCCCCCCCCCATTCCCTTTTTCCCATGCAGTGACGCCAGGACCAGTGTTATACTTGGTCGCCGCTTTTGGGACGCCCTTTCTTCCCCAACACCCATGACAGTCCCCTTCGGCTGTTATTTCAACAGGTGGCCATCCGATTTCCTTGATTATTTTTTTCTGATTGCCTCCCTTCTGTTTAAATTTCCTCCCTTTTACAAGATTAGGACGCATTCACGTTGACTTTGAGCCAGGATCCGAGTCTAAGGTTTAATGTAGAGCTGGCTCCCTATTTCAACCCCAGCAGCGCCCTGTTTCTTTTTCAACGAAGATAAAGCACAATCGTTTTTTTTACTTTCACCCCCCTTATCCAACCACCATTTCTTTCTTCCTCTGCACCCCCCCCCTCTGACCACCTACGGTACGACCCCGGTCAGGCGCCCCACGGGGATACCCCCGAGTTTACTGACGTGGGAAGCTTGCTCCCTGCCTACTTCTTCCATACACCTGCCAAGTTTTTTCCTTTCTGCCACTTATACCTGGCCGATGCTTTTTTAGTCCCATTGAAACACAAACGATCCCTTCCGCTTCTTCTCGCCTTTAGCAAGGTGTTTTTTTTTGCATTCCCCCTGTTCCCTCACCAATTCGCTCCCTCCCGGCTCACCTTCCAGAGTCCCCCACATCATCCCACCCCCACACTTCCTGGATCCGTCGCTCAATTTCCCGAGATGATACCTCACTTAATGTTTTTTAGTTGCAGTAGAGGTGTGGTCTTTCCCCCATTTTCCCCTTTCCCCGCTTTCTTCTCAGTATCTCCCGGCGCAAACCGGATGTTCTTTCTTTTTCAGTTAGATTTTCAGTTTGTCGTTCTAATACCCTATTCCTCCTCCCAGTTGTTGTGTTTGCTTCCTTTCTAGTTCTTCTCTGTCCGATTCCCTGACAATCTCCCTCACACCCCACCTCTTTTTATTTCCCCCCTCTAGCTCCTCGCCGTAGAAACTTCTCCCTATTTCCACGCCCGGACCAGGCTACCAACCGGTAAGGTCCCCTTCGCAATGTGAGATGACTCCTAACTCTCGGTCACTCTTTCCCCTGTTTGTCTCCGACTTAAGTCGTGCCTTTGCCTTACCCCCCCAGGCCTTTGCCAGAGAGAGATGGGATGATCGTTGTTTTTAATGATAAAACCAAGAGCGTTTGGTCCATGCTCCTGTATTCCATTTTCTGTCTATTTCCCACCTGAAGATGTAAGCTCCCTTCTGTATCCACCATCACGACCCAACTTTTCCTTTACTCTTTCTCTTTTCTCCCGTCCCAGCGGCACCTGATTCCTATTGTTCATTGCATGAAACGGCAATTAACTTTCGTGTACCACGAATTTTGTTGATGTTAGGGCGTTGTTTCCCCCCAATCCTTTGGCGTTCGTCATCTGGCACGTTGCCGCATCCCCCCTTGATATCTTGACGAGGCACGCGTCTCTTCCTATGTTCCTCCGTACGTTTGTTGCGTCTGCAAGTTCTGACAACAACAAAAACCGACCCACTCCCCCACTCCCCTCCCCCCAACACCCCTTTGACGCTCCCCTTGACTCCCAACTTTGAACATGGAAACCTTTTCATGAATGGTTTTGGGATCCGTGATCTCCCCATCGTCGTCGCCCCTCTGCCCAGGGTAACTTCTTGTGGCCGCCCCCCTTGTTGGGTAGAAAATCAGGCGAAACAAGGTTCGCTTCCCTTTACCTCCTAGACTTCTTAACTTTTTTCACCTTCTCCTCTCCCGAATATTTTCACGCCAGCCAGCATGCAAAACCCACCTTAGATTACACCTTTCCCCCACATCTCCTCCCCCCCCATCAACCCGCTGCATCCTTTGAAGGTCCCCATGGAGCCCCCTGTATGAAGTTGGCTTTTTTCCAATCCCCCCCTTGAAAGGACTTATGTTCCTCTCTTATATTCCTCTGAACCTTGGTTTTCCATTTCCTCGTACCCCCCCAAAGTCGATGACTTCTGCTTTGGTGTTTGCCCCTCTTTCCTTTTTCGATGCTTTTGTAAATGACGGAAACCTCTCTTCACTTCTTTTATCTTCCCTTAAACCGGGCCCTACGTAGAACCAACCTGGCGGCGGTTATGAGGTGGTGGACCCCCGTCCCCTTTCTGCTTTACGGGCCCAGACCTTGATTTTCAAGAAAACCCCCCTCGGTTTCCGCTATCTTTGCACCCTCCAATTCGTAGCTACGCCATCCGCCTTCTACCCTTCTAAAGGGTCTTTGTCTTCCGTACTTTCGTGAACTTCCCCCTTTCTGGGTCCTTTACCCTTGGAAATTTCAAGCGGTCCCCCTTTTTTCTCTACCCCCCTCTTTACCCCAAATGACTCGGTAGGTTTAGGAGAAAAGGAATGGGGACTTTTCGGCTCCAGAAGCCCTGGTGTTTTTTTTAATGTTCCCTTTTTCCCCAAAGAACCTTTTGAAAACTACTGTCTTTCCTGCCACAAGGACCTTCTTTTCCCCTAAAGAGAGCCCCCCCCAACAATTTTTTGTCGTCCTTTTGGGCCGAAGCCCCTTTCACAGAATAAATTTCGTCACCGGATTCCCTCGTTCCCCCTCACAGCCTTTTTAGTTGCCCTCCTTTGCCCGTCTATCGTTCATAACATGGTGTCATGATTTTGACATGTTTTTGTAAGGCTCTGTCCCCCTCTCTTTGAGCCAGTAACAGTCCCCGGAAAACCTTTTGAAGACCGGTTCTTTTTAATCCCTTCTAACATTGGCTTTGTAAGATTGATTCCTCTCCCCTGCGCCCTGTTTTTTCCTGATTTGCAAAACGGATCTTGACATTTGATTGAACTGTCTTTCCCCCCAAACACTGACGTGCCCCCCCCCCTAACCGTCTTTTCGTGCTTCCCGCTATATTATATCAAAATTGTGTGAGACTTTCCCCCTCCCACTTTTACGTTCTCAATCCTTTTAGTGCCCCTTTGGTCAGCCTGTTTCCCCTATAATTCTTCAGGACCGCGTTGGGCCGTTTCCGGTAGCGTCACCATTTGAGGTTGTCCACCCTCCCATACCCCCGGTCACTGCTTTTTTTTGTTCCAATCGTTATATGAAAACCTGGACTTTCCCCTCCTCATCGTTGTTTCTTTTCACTTTTTTTTCGCCGGAGATTTGACTTCTTCTCCCTCCCCCCTTAAACCTCTCCCTAAGGGTTCCTTTTTTAATTTCTCGCCCTATCGCGTACTGTCGATGGATGTTTTCTCTTTTTCTTTTTTTATCCGTTGAATCGTGATGTACTCCTATCCTTAAATTTGGGATCTCTTTAGTTTTTCTTAAATCTTTCGCCGTTCTATCATTTTCCTAGAAAGCCAAGCTCTTACCCCTTGTCTTGCGGCCCAGTTAATGAGAGGTACAGCTTTGTTATACTTTACCGTGGAAGGCTTTCAGCGCCACTGTGTTGGCCCAGATATTCGGTTTTCACCCCCCTGAGGAGCCCCCTTGAATTCTTTCTTAGGCTTCGTTAGGTGCTCTCCTTGAGGCGCTTAACCAAACAGGGCCTCCCTCCATCTTTGCTGGCTGTTTTTCGTTCTCCCCTCCCACCACCGATAACTTGGCTTTTTCAATTCAGTAAGGTTCAACTGTTTCTCACGCTCTAGGAACGCTGGGCGCCGCATAGAGTCTTCTTCCGCATAGATTATTTCTGAGAACAGGACCACTTAATCCTCTTTTTTTGAGTTTGGTTGGACATGCTCAGATATTTCTTTTCAGTTGCGACCCCGTCCCTCTTTCCTTCGATCGCTGCTTGTTCCGCCTGCCAATCTTTTACACCCCTTGAGGCTTGAAGTCAGAGGGAGGGCTATTTGCCGTGACTTCCCGGGGTCTGTCTCCTATTCCTTTTTTTTGTTAGAAACCCCCGGACTTAACCCCCAACTATGGAGGTGGCCCAATCGGCTTCCCTTTCGGTGGTAGTGTCATGGATAATTCCTCCGCTCCTTCTTTTTTTTTCCTCGTTTCTTTCCCCCCTTTGAAGTCCTCTTCCCTCTGTTCCTTTTCCAGCTGTCTTCTCCCTCTTTGCGTTGATTTTTTTTTCTCTTTCCTTAGCAGTGTGGGTCCCTTGATGTGGAGGCTGCTTGGAATCTTGCACCTCCTCTTCCTCACTCCTTTTGCTTTCCAATATCTTTCCCCCTTTGAAGAACAAATGGTACCCGGCTCGGTAGAGTTTTCCATCCAAGACAGTCTATTTCCCCTCAACTTTGCATGATCGTTAAACTTTCCTCTGGCATACTTGTCCTCTTTGCTTTGCTTTTTATCAGTCTCCCCCTTAATAGGAGTTCCTTAAATTAGAAATTGGCCTTTTTCCCCTGCCTCAACAGACCGCTTTCTCAGTTTGTCCCACCAACCCTATCCTGTGTTGCTGGTCGGGTTGTCTCTAACCCCAGCCAATATTACCGGTACGTCTTGTCCCCTCTCCATCCCCGTCTACTGCGCAGTGTTTTTCCCGACTATTTTGACGTTCCCTCGGCCAACGTCTCTCCCTCTCCCCTTTTGATTGTCTCAACGTTTTTGAATGCGGAGCTGGGGCCTTTTAAATGACCCTCCCATTTTTTAGTCCTTCAGCTTGGTCCTTTGGATCATGACCCTTTTGCACGCCCCGGCCAGCGATATCATTTCCCCCCCCAACGTTTAGTTGCACCCCCTTTTTTTTTTTTGCTGCCATTCAAACTTTTCCTCACAGACTCTACAGCACGCCCAGACCCTAATGGCCCTGTCTTTTCCTTCTTACGAATAGCTATAACAGCACGACTCACCTTTCCATCGAGGACTGGTTTTGGCAGGTCCACCAGTCTCTCTCGTTCTGTTTTTTTTTCCCCCTTCGATTATATTCCCCATACTGGAACAGATCCACACACTTAGTGGTTCAGCCTTTCGCACTTTTCCTTTCCTACCGGTTCTTCAAGCCGGGATCACTTTCTTTTGGGGCTATGACGACGGTGTCCTGGCACTATACCAAAATCCGAGATCCCCAAAGCCTTGACCGATTCGGCCATAAGCCCCCTCTTTTTCCTCCCTGTCCATTAACACTCCAGGTTGAGGACCGAATACCTGCTACAGTCCGGTCCCCTGCCGCGATCAATAACCACTGCACCCCACTTCCCCCTTGAGCAAGTCGCCCAGAATTACCTCCGGGCGCACCTTCTTTTGGATTTTTGACAGTCATGTATGGGCCCTTCCTTTTTTTCCCTTCCCGATTTCCCCCCCCCAACCCTTTTTCCCTGAAGTGGGACTTCTTCCCAGTTTTTTTACTTCTCTTTTGGCAAACAATCTGGCTGCCCCCCCTTTTTCCGTTTCCCCTCGCGTAACATTCGTTCCTAGCTGGCCGTATTTTCCCCTCCTATCTATGTGCCTTTTACTCCGCTAGACCCTTTTTCCTCAGACGAGAGCCGCTTTTTTTCCCCGTAGGAGCTCTTGTCATCCCTCCTGTCTTTGCTGCGAAAACCATTCTGGGCCGTTTAATAAGGGTTAGTTGGATCTTGTGGTCTGACAGCTGTCCCGTTTCCTTTTTGTTCTTGGATTTTCCCCTATTAGGTCGCGGGATTCCCTGATGAGAAGCCTGTCCCTCATATTGGCAACCACCTCTAGTGGTTTTTTTTTCCCCCGGTTCTTCTCCCTCCCTGGTTTTACATGTGTGACTGAGTCAGTTCAGTTTCCGTCCTTTTGCCTCAACGGCGGTAACAGGGACCACGTTTCCCGTTGACAGTGGTTTTTTGGTTGTCAATTTCTAGTCTAACCCCCCCGAACCCCGTTGATAGTCTCTGGTCCCGACTTTCTTTCTAGCTAATGGCGTATAGAAAAGACCGTGGACTTTTTGTTCCTGCCCTTCCCCCTTTTCTTGTTTTTCACAGCGGTTTCCGCAGGTCAGTGTTTTCCCACGTTTTCACTTCCACCCGGAAAACTTCTATCGAATCTTTGACACCCCCCTTCTCCATATGTCAGCTTCCACTGATGCTTTAGGGGTGTGCCTCGCGCCCCCTTTTTCCCCCCTTAAGGGCAAATGTTCCCTAACCCGTCCCTCACTCGCGACTTTTCCCAGGTGGTCCCCGATACGGCCCCCTTGATCCTGCCCTTTTCTGGGATTTTGTGCTTTCGGCCCTTTTCGGCCGCGGACACATTGTTTGGCGTGAAAAAATTCCAATCCCCTTTCCCGTCTCATCCCTTTACTAAAAACATCCCCCCAAACTGACTTTGTTTTTAGGAGCGTCTTGTAATACTTCCCCTGATCTCTTTTACCCCGTAGGGAGAGGGTAAATAAATGATTGAATTTTTGCTTCCCTGAAAAAGCTCGCTTTGCATCCGATAGTCCAACCCCCCAGTTTCCTCCTGTCCTCTACTGGGATGATTACTTGCCCCCATTCCCTGCCTTTAAGCAGCATCAGGTGCAGGTTCTCCCCCCCTTGGATTGTTTTAAGCACCGGCCCCAGCCCTTTTTCTCCCCCCAGGGACATTTAAACCCTCTTACTTCTCATTTTGGTTCATTCGATTGGTTCTCTTTTAATTATTATTTCCTTGGTTGTTCTTTTGCCCTTTATCTTGTTTTTGGAGTTCCCCCTTAACAGTTACCTGGCTCGATACGTTCCCGTTGTTCGGTTCCTTCTCCAAAAAAGCTTACTTTTTTTTGCCCTCCCCCTCCTCTTTCACACGGTTTTATAGGGCAGCCCCCGTCTTTTCTTTCCCACACAATCATCTACTTTTTTCCATCCGGTGATTCAAGTTCGACTTTTTTTCTTGCTTTTTGGTTGTTTACCTTTCCTGAACTTGCCACTTTCCTTTCCCCCCTCCCCCTTTTCTTTTCAAGTGCGTTCTGCGATCACGCTGGCGCCCCCTCCGAGACAACGCAAGATCGCGCCTTTTTTCCAGACTCTCCCGTCCCCACAATTGACCGCCCCCTTAAGTCTCGCATCTTCCCCCCTGGATCCGTTTCTGATTAGGCTCCACTTCAAACTCTAGGAGAACACGATTGGGTCTTGAGTTCTGATTTTTTCCATCAGATACGGACTAGTACAGTTATGAGACCAGTAAGAGCTGGTCCCCGCTTATCCATTTTTCCCCCACCTTATCTCCCCCTTTCGAGAACGTGATATTGGTCGTTTTTTTTTCTCCACTTCGCTTAGATCCGGTCCTACCTCTAAGTGCCTCCTCTTGCCCTTTGCCCCTCTCCCTTGTTACTCATTTTTGGATAACCCGTTTCGTTCGCTATTCGTTTTCCCCTTCCCCCTACATTTTCATTTCTTTTCCGACCCGGCCCCGTCCTCCCCCTATCCCCCCGTTTTTTTTTTTTTTTTTTTGGTTTGACTTGGTTTTCTGTGTTGCTTTCTTGGTAAGTTTTCTGTTCTTATAATCCCTCCTCTTTCCCCTCCGTGTTGGCATTGAGTGACTCCTTTTTCCCACCTTCCCCCTTCATCGAAATAAAGAAATCAGTTTTGTCTCTCTTTTTTCCCCTCTCTGCTTACGAGTCCTTCTACCCGTCGGTCTCGACCACCCCTGAATGCCCCCGCCCCCCCTTGGTCCATCCGCCATTCGTTCTCCTTTTCTTTTTCCGCAAAGGCAATTTCGTCCACCTGTATCCTTTCCTTATGGAGAGTTGCTACGTGGAAGCATCCCCCAAATCTAACTATCCTCTTCCTTTTCCGTTTTTTTTTTTTCCTTTCTATCCAAATCACCATGACGGTATCTTTTCCCCCCCAATTTTTCTTCACTAAATACTTGCCGTCTTTTCCCCCCCCCCAATCTTCCTTCCCAGGAAACGAGTTTACTCCCTTTTCTTTGTCTCCGACGTTTCCGCTATCAATCCTTTCCCCCTCCTGTCTGCTCCCCCGTAAGGTGACAAGAAAGATTTTTCTTGTCTCGTTTCCCCCAAATAGGGTCCCCTTTTCCCTCGTTTTATCGGTCCCTCTTTTGCCGCCCGGACTGTGCATCTCCGCCCTCGCACAGGTGAGGAATACTTTCCCCTCGTTCTTCCCTTTCTCATTTGAAAACCATCATTTCATCCGCCACCCCTTTCTCGACCGCTCGATGAGTCCCCCCTGTATTACATCTTTTTTTTTAATACGGGTTCCATTTTGGCATACTAACTTCATCGTCCGTTTATACCGGGTTCCTTTTTTCTCTGGGGTCGATCTGACTCTTGTTTTGGTTCTTGAAGGACTACCCCGGCCTTCCTCTTCCGATCTCGCTTTCCCTCCACTTTATTGATTCTCTCCCCCCCCCCCCCAGAGGGCAGCTGAGCCACCCTGAACCCAAACTCCACATTCAACCTCCCGAATTCAAAACATAAACCTCCCGATCTTCTGAAGGGCCCCCCTGAAGTAACCTCTTGATGGGATGTTTCCTTTCCCCCCCCCCCACCCCTTGTCTTTTTAACCTTATGGCTGAGCCTGATCTAACCATGGTGAGCGTCCTTCCGCAGATTTCAGTCTTTTGTCTTACTTTTGTTATTTTTTTTCTTCTCCCCCCCCCTCCCTTGGTGCGATGGAGGGATGTCCCTTTCACTGATTAATCGGCCTCTCTTACTTGAAGCAACCTTTCCGGGATGCCCTCTCTCCCCCTTCATCCTCCCCCCCGGGTTGAGAGGTTGCCTTGTGGTTGAAATGCCTGCCATTTTCGAGTGACACGGTACTCATTTTTTCATTCCCCCACCAGATTTTTTCCTTTTTTTAATCTCCCCCTTTTTGCCGCATAAAATTAGTTAGTTTACTTACACTCCCCTCCCCTTAGTAAAGGCTCCAGTTCGGTCGATTTGCCCCTTTTTTTCCTCTTCACTAGTTAGGGGTTTCTCAGGCCCCCTCTCCCCCATTTTTCCTCTAGACCCTCCCCTTGCAACAATAATATAGTAGTGGTCGTGCACCCTTTTCCCAGGTGTGCCATTTTGCCCCGATTTTGCCTTTGCTGTTCTGGCCCCCCACTTCCCCTTCGACAAAGATTATCTGCCAAAAAGTACCCGTTTTTTTTTTCTAAGTGAGAACCGTTTTTCTGGACTCTTTTTATTTTCCAGGAAGCTTTCTTCATCCCCTTTTGGGACCGCGCTTTCTCGCAAATCAAGAGTTTTGTCACTCTAGCATTTCTCCTTCCAAATGCTAAGCGTGCCCCCCCCATTCCCATGAATGTTCCCCCGGCTTTCCCTATGTCTTTCTTTTTTCCCCCTTCCCTCATGACCCATCAGAAAAAAGGTTAAAGTCGTGCCCTCCCCTAATTCTGCAACCCACGTTTGTTTGCACAGGGCTGGGCTTGCCTCTTTTTTTTTTTGCCTTTTTTTCTCGTTTCCTCCGTCTCCTCCCAACCAAGCCGATGCACCCCCTCCTTCTTACGCCCCTTTCCCGGTCAAACACAATTTGCGCAAACTAAACCCCCCGTCTCTTGTCCCTCCGCCCGTCCTCACTTTTCTTTGCCCCCTGCCCTTCCCCTCCGCCCCTTTCAAAGTCGAGGCTAACTTCTCTATGTTTTGTCCATCCCCCCTTTAAGAGGACCGAGAAAGACTTTCAGCGTTCAATTCCCGGGTTGCAACCCTTTTCCCCCCCTGAGCGACCATGTCCCTTTCTTTTTGGTTTTTTCCATCTAGAATGAAAAAACATACAATTGTGAACGGTTTACCCCCCTTTCCCGCAATTGGTGATATCCTCTTTCTACCCAAAGGGCCTCCTTTTGACTAATTTTCCTATTTTTTCTTTGTTAATTTTAGAGAATATGTGGTTCCATTCTTTCGATGGATTTTGCCTCCTTTCTTTTTCACGACAAGTTGTGTAGCGGCTTTTTCCCTCGCTTCTTCTTTTTGTGTCTCTTTTGAATTGCCTCGCTGATACGATCCCAAATTCTATTCTTTTCTCACGGTACGCTTTCGGGCCCCTCTTTTTTTTTTTGATAAGGTTTCAAATCGTGTGAAATGTGAGTATCCTCGCGGCCAAGTTTTGTAAGATATAGAGTTTGAACCTTGCCCGGCCACACTTTTTTCCCCTTTTGAGTCTGGGCGGTTATGCGCTTGAGATAAGGTCCGGGCATCACCCGCTCATCCTTTTGGCCTGGTGGTTTTTTCCCAAAGATCTTTCTTCCCGCAACTTTGCACCTTTAAGAAAGGTAGTGTTTACGTCCCGTCTGGCGATCCTTAAGCGCCCTTGCAAGCACGCAGTATGAGTCATTTTCTCGTAATAGAGGTTTTTCCCTGTTCCCCGGCTCCCAGTCTCTCCACTTTTGAGTCACATCATGCCGATGTACGTCATCGTTTTTGGCAAGTATTCCCCAATGACCCGCGGCCGCGGTTTGACTCTCTTGTTTCTCTTGGCCCTTGTATCTTACAGGGTAGATGTTTGTCTTTTTTAACCTAGGTAAAGTACCAGACTCCCCCGGTTTGGGTGTCTTTCCAACTTCGGCAAGGGGTTTGATTCGTGTCGGCATTGGATAATTACCCCGGTTTTTTCTGATCACTTTCCCATTCTCCGCGCCAGGGAAGTTTGACCATCTGATCATTGCGCCCAGGGAGACTGTGCATTCCCTCGCCGGTTTTCACAGATTGGGCCGGGGCCGAGGACGAGATGGACATCATATTAATAACTTAGTTGTTTAGAGAGACCATCCGCCTCAGCCAAAACTGGTTCCCCTTCTTCCCCTTAGAGTGCATTAAACACTAAGTTCCGCCGAAAATTTACTTGACCCTCCCCGCTGGCAAGCTTCCTGTTTGGACCTTCCCCCGTGTATCATCCGACCCGCTAATAGGGGCTTCTGGAAATTGGAAGACCCCTATTCAACCGCCTTTCTGCGCGCAGTTTGCCTGGCCCCCCCCTCCCTCTTTTTTTATTCTGGGGAGGTTGGACCTTTTTGAACCAGACACTGATATAAACCAGTTACTCCACTGCCCTCGCCTTTTTTCCTCCCCCGGGAAAAGGTTCGGTTCCTCCTGGAAACGGCCACCAAAACGGTCATGATAACTGTTTTCCCATCCTCTTTCAACGACTTTTCGTTAGGAGCCGAGGTCCCCCCGTCCAAATGCAGAGGATTTTGTGAAGTACTGAGCTTTCCTTCCAAAGTACGCTACTCTCCGCCCTATATCAGTTACCACCCCCCCCCTTAACTTTCATATGAACCCCATTGTTGACCCCTTCCTCTGACTCACCAGTCTTTGTGCCGTCGCCCGCAGTACCAGCCAAATTTATTAAAGGGACTGTTTCCCCCGCTTCTCCCTTCCCCCGACGTCCAGAAAAGCAGAGACGGGCCGCAGGCTTCCAAAGCGATTATTTTTTACATGATCCCCCCATAGTCTGATCTACGCACATTGCCACTCTTTTTTCTGATCCCGGATACAAAAAAAACTCGCTGCGGTCAGCCCCGTTCCCAAGCTAACTGTGCCAGAGACACGGGTCAACGAGGTGATGAGAGATTACCCTCTCCGGCAAAGTCATACAATAAAGCGCGCCCAATCAGGATTCTTCGATCCGTGTCCTTTGACTGAACCGGTCACGATTTGCTGACCCAAATCTCCATGTTCACAGCGACAGAAGGAAATAATTCGGGATTTATTCCCCCTCCTCGACATTAACAAAAAAGGATCCCTTTTTCTGACCTATTTTTTTCCAGTTCAATTACCGGCCCTCATCTCCTTTGGAGCCCCGTTCTTTTCAAACGTTCGTGATAACAAAGGTTTTTCCATTATTTTCCCTTTTGCCCCCCCCTTGAACGTTTTTGCGCAGTCTTGCTTTCCTCTCTTGTTTTCAACCCCAGAAGGTTATTCCCTTACTTGCCCCTTAGAACGGCGGCACTCTGGGTTGGTGGCTTTTCCCCCCCCAAACTCATATCTCTCCACTTCCCTATTTTCCAAGGAAGGCATCAAGTGGCGATTTTGAGTCTTCCCCCCCGGAAGTCATTTTTATTAGGTAATATATCTTCTAGTGACTTTTCCCCTCAAATACTTTTGGTGTGATCTTCGCTTTTTTTTGGCCGTTTGATCGTCCTAACTTCTACTCGGGGTCGATTTCTCGTGTGTTCTTATCAGAATCTCCCTCCCTGAGTCCAAGTCACAGGTACCGAAACCCCCTCACCGTACGCACACCAGGCGACCCCTCCACCCGTCCGCGCCACCGGAAAGTAGCAGGACTAAGGAACGGCTCAGTTGGCGTCAACCCCCCCCAAGGGGCAACCCATCCACCCCATCCCCCCCACTTCTCTTTAAAGGGTGGGACCTCAACCCCTCTGCGCTTGAAGGACGAAACCACCGCTTCGGGCTGACCCGACCGCCGCATCATGCTC
>Ga0179591_1323323_pt1 | contig 20966 bp, 27 predicted proteins | sample CZOMad2_1_08_16f_FD_182891 | JGI IMG/M metagenome (GOLD analysis project Ga0179591, IMG submission 182891) | Vadose zone soil fungal communities from Angelo Coast Range Reserve, California, USA - CZOMad2_1_08_16fungal (PacBio error correction) | ecosystem: Environmental > Terrestrial > Soil >... | reverse complement strand
TTCCCGGCAACTAACAGTTTGTCTGTCTTCCCTCACATCAGCGGCTACGGTGGTAAATTTCCGCCTCGGTTCTCCGTGCAGCCGGCCCAGACTCTTTTGCCCCCCCTTTCTTTTGCCTGACCGAAATTCTTTGCTTGTAAGAGTCCATTCAAATAACCTTCTTTAAGGTGGGTCAATCTTATTTCCACTTTCGCGACCCCTTACTACCATTTTTTTCAGTCCATCTCCGCGGTGCATTTGGCTCCCCCTTTCATTCCTCCTAAGACAATGTCCTTTAGCCGGCCCCCTGCCACAAGGAACTTGGTTCTAGGTTGTTTCTTCTTTTCAAAACCCACTGGCCCCTATGATCTTCCAACAACCGCTGGAGGAACGCTCTTTGCGCGTGTCCCACGTTGAACTTCCCTCTCTCGATTGACCGCGGCAAGGGCGTGTAGAAACGCTAAGGTTCAATAGGCGTTCCCCTTTTGATTCAGCTCTTCGTGTCTCCGTTTCCCCCTTTCTTCTTCCTCATTGACTGCTCCACGGCACTCGCCCCCTCCGCCCCACAACCCTCCCCCCCCCCATGTTGATGAAAGTCGTTCTCGCTATATGAAATCTGCTGGATGGCGTAGCCTAAATACCTCAAGGCGCTATCCCTCAGATGCGACTCCCCCCTGTACAGCAGGAGGGGACTGTCTCTTTTTGCTGGTCCTTTAAGCCGTCTTTCTCTGGGCATCAGAAACTTAATAATACTTTGAAATATGTCACCCCACTTTTTTCTTTGGTCTTTTCCCTTTTTCTGGTCCGGAATAGCCGTTGCTTCGAGGAAGGTTCTTCGCGAGGGCCTCCGCCTTTGTCAGTACCAATTTCCTTCCTCAAATTAAAAGCCTCCCCCCCCACTCGCCCCACCAATAGGGAGTTTCATGAGACCCGGGTATGTGAATTGTCCCACTTTCTGTCCCTCTCCCCCTCGCCCCGTGTAAAAGCTCGTCTTTGGTACCCTCCCCGTGGGTTTTAGTATTTCCCGTTCCCGAAGACTTATCTTTATTATTTTTCTGTTTGGCCGGGGGTTTTTTTGGTTCTTCCCTGAGCGCGCCAGCCCGGACCTCGCTCTTCACAAGGTTAGCAGGTAATCGGGTATTTTCCCCTTTTGCGCTAATTCCCATTTTATTCCATCCCCCTCTCGGACGGCAAACCGCCTCCTCCCGTCCGGTGTAATTGTTCTTGGGAGAAGGGACAACCATTTGTTGCGAAAATTCAATTTTGACTCGTGTTTTTGCAATCTCGTTTTAACCGCGTGTGCACCCCCCCTTTGATCCCTTCGATGTCGTTTTCACGAGAGAAGACTTAGACATTTGGCAGACCCCAATACTTTCCCTACGTCATCGGCGGTTGTTGCCCCCTCTGATTTTTAGGTTGAATAAGACTTTCCCCTGTTCACTTAGCTGTTCCTTCCTTAGGGGAATTGAGCCCATCATTTGTTTCTCTTGACCTACTCAGACTGGCCTTCAGCGCGCGTTCGGTCTACGATTAACGTGCCCCCCCCCCATTTCCCTCACATGACATAGATTGAATTCTCCGCTCAAGGTATGACCCTCTTGGTTCCCTTTCTTTTTCTGAGGGATTTCTTTGGGACTTTTCTTTTTTCTTTAGTCTTCCCCAATATCTTTCTACTCTCTCTCTGATGATAAGAGCAGTTCTTTTCCTTTCTCCATGGATAGGTAGTATCGAATCCCCTTCCGGATTTTCGGTTCACACCCTTTAACCGGACGTGGAAATTTCTTTTTTGCTGTAAAACTTTTGCCTTTTCCTACTTTCTCCCGTTTCCCTCTTTTCCTCTTGCCCTACCAGAGTACTGATTTTTGTGGTTTCCCCGATGCCGGTAATCCATTTAGTCTTTTTTGCGGAACGCAACTCTTTTTTTCCCTTCTCTCCTTTTTCGGACGTTCCGAGTTTTTTCCCGCCCCCACTACTCTGAAAATAGGTCCTGCCCCCCCAGGAATAGTGTGCTCGGCATACCTTTACGAACCAAAGCCTGACCTTTTTCTGGATCCGGCCGCTTTTCTTCCTCCCCCGCCTTCTTTGCTCCCGCGAACCTTACGTCTGCTTGGACATTGAGGTGGAATCAAACTTAGAACTTCCTGACATACCGAGTTCTACTTTAGCTTCTTTTTAAATCTCGCGTAGGAATCCCAGAGGATGAGCTATGACCCCCCTTTCCTGAGTGTTAAGTTCTTTTTTTTGGGGGGGCGCGGTCCTTTTCTCTTTGTTCCCCATCCCCCCTTCTTCCCTTCAACACCTCCAGCCAGGGACAAGTTCTTCACCTTCGGAAGGCCCAATCAAATTGCTTCCTCCCTCCACTCCCGTTGTTTTAGAGAGTACTGGGGTTTGCATTTTACTTTCTTTTCTCCTTGTGCGTGACTCCTTCCTTTCCCTTGGCCACCTATTGTAATCCCCTCCACAGCCTGCCGTCTCAACTAGTTGATGAACCAACATCATGTGACTTCGTCCATGTTTCTTCTCGTCGCCCTTACGGATCGTCTTCTTCTGATCTCATTTTTCTTCTTAATTCCGGTTTCCAGTTCTTACCCTCTCCCTCATTGTCCCCCACTTTCCTTCATTTCGACAGGAATGTATGCCCTTCTGCCCTTAAAAATTGTAGTTGACTTTCTGCGTCTGCGCCCCCGCTCCCGTTTCCTTTCCCCTCCCATTTGTCCCCCATTCTTTGCCTTCCCTCTATACATTCTGCACCGGATAGAGGTGCCTTTTTCTCATGTGTTGCTCATTGATTTTTTCACACATCACGGCTTACCGATCCCATCTTCCCCCCCACAGTTTCGGAATATGGTTTTCTTCTGCCCCTAGCTTAATAGAAGCCCACACTCCAATCCAAGGCATCCGACCTACCGTTTTCATGACCTTGGCCTCGACGCCTCCCCCCTTTCTTTTTTCCGTTTCCATCAGGTGCAGTTTTTTGATACCAACAGGGCTACACGCTAGGTTTGCACAACAGACCTCCTCTATCCCTCCTCTATCGTCACCCTTCCTCTTTTTTCCCCTTTCCGTTTCAAAATGGCCCCCACAAAAGCCCTTCCCCTTTTCGTACTGGATTCCGTGTGATCCACCACTTTTTTTTCCTTTCTTTTATGCTGAATTGTGGTCCCTTTCCTCTTCGTCTTCCTACGCGCGTCTTCCCCCTCTCCTTTTTCTTTTGTGAGAAAGCCGCTTTTTTTTGGCGACTCCCATCCGATAATGGAGTTACGACTTCTCTTAGTATTATTCCCAACCCCTGACTCGCTTTGCAGCCCACTCTATGCGTTTTTTTTTTAGTCCCCTTTCTGTGTCTGATCTTCACCCCCAAAGGGATTTTCCGTTTTACAAAAATAGTCCCATCCCGTTGACAGTCTTACTCGCCCGGCAAATACGCTTCCCCTTCCTCGGTGGGCTTGAGCCCAATCAGGATCTTGGTTTTTAAAATGAACATTCCCAACATGAGCGTCAGTATTTGACTTGTACTTTTCCGTCGCATTTTCGTCCCCTTTCCTACCCCTACTGCGCCCCAACCCCTTTTATCCGGAGGCGCCCTGGTAGAGATCGAGGCTATTTTTTCCTCCGACGGCTTGCCCTGCCCTTCTCTCTTCCTTAATGCATTCATGGTCCATATGTTTTTTTTTTGAGCGATTCCCCCCGTCTAGCGGCATCCGTATCTCACACTTATAGTTTCCTTGTGTTTATTCCCATCCCGTGCCCCTCCTCTCCCATTCTATTCGCTGAGCAGAAAATATCGGTCCCCTCAGTGTGTTTTGCGCCTGATTGGTATTGCACGTCGTTTTTGTTTTTTTCGCATCACTCTCTCTGTCTCGATCGATCCCAACCATGGCACGCACCTTGCCTTTGATGGACCGAGTAAGAGCACGGTCTCTTTCTTTGCCCCTCGTCCCCGCGGCTCGTTGCCCCAGCCCTCATTTCCATGTGCTCCCCTGGATTCTCAGTCGCCTATAGCCTGTCTGAGGTTTTCCCTCCCCCTCGCTATTTGCCCCCGTCTCTTCTTACTCTTTTCCGCCCTGCCTGCCTCCCTTTTTCTTTTTTCTTTTCTCGGTGCCGGGACTTCTTCGATCAACGACGCTTCTTAGACAACTTTGATCCATGACTCGTTTTTTTCGCCGTCTCCTGTCTCTTTCCGCCCCTTCCCTCCTCTTCCCCCTCGCCGGCCATTTCCACGGACCCCTCTCCCCACTCAAGTTCGGCCAAAAGCGTTTTTTCATAAGAGGGTACGTGGTTTGGTCCTCCTCCTCTCTAAGGTCTCCCGCCCCCCCCCTTTTCCTTTTCCGGCCTACTCGCGATCTTCTTCGGAGATCCCTCCGGTCTTCAAACCCATATCAGCCACCTTGTAGAGCATCCGCCTTTCGGGCCTTCCCCCATTCCCAATGCATTTAGGTGGAAAGGTCTTCCTCTGACACTCGGCTTGAATTTCTGGTCCATTCCCCCCTCCCCACATTTTGTTCTGCCTTTCCCCCCATCTACGATCCCCGTTAATCGGCATTCAAACAACCGAGGCTGTCAATCCCCCAAACTGTTTCTTGGCCCGTTCAACTTTCTCTCTTTTCCTCCATCCCAAGTTTTGTTCGATTTACACCCCCTCAAACGTTCGGTTTCTTTTTTCTCCCTCCAGACGCTTTTTTCCCTTTTTAGGCAGTGCCGATTCTTTCCTGTGTTTGCGAAAGGATTGAAACCTTAGTGTCATGAGCCTTCCCTTCGATTTCCTCTTCGGTCATCCCCCCAACCCTTGCCTGCATATTTTTGTATCCCCTTGCAGCTTACCGTTTGGACATATGCCACGCCTGTCCTTTTTTGCTGTCATGCCTGACCATCTTCCTCGCTAGGGTCCGGCACACCATGACAATTTCGTGGGCTAAGTAGAATATGACGCTTTCACACACTTGCCTCTGACAACCCGATTTTTCCGTGAAGGACTTTCAGCTGTCTTTTTTCGGATCTTCTTCCCGTTGAAACCCTTTCCCTGCTCTGCAGAGGGCGCTGTCGGACGTATGATTTCCTGCTGTCTTGACCGCAGGCATGTTCTTTCCCTCTCTTCTTGTCTCCCTTCTGTGCTCTTTCATCTCATTTTCCCTCCAATGCCCCCCACTTCCAAACACACAGTTTCTTTGACCGATGGCATAAGATTCCACCCAAGGCATTTCTGCGCCCTGAATTCCTCCGACATTTCGCGTTGAAGAAGCCCTCTCGAAGAGTTAATAAGTACTGTTTTGGCCCCTCTCCGCGGGTGTCGAGTTTCCTTCGTAATCAAGCGCCCGTCGGCACTCTGTTCTGAAAGTGCAAGTTGCGAGTGCTTTTTCTAGAATCTATCTTCCTGCTCTGTTAGACGGTGCTTTGCTCTTCTCAGAGAAGTGGCAAAGGTCCCGGGCCACAACTATGAAGCAAACCTTTTCACAAGGCGTCTCCCGTGTCGGTTCCTCTGGGTCTTCTTTTCCTTTCGCCTGTTTCTATCAATTCCGGTCGGAAACAGTAGTAAATAAAGCACTTTTTTTATTCAATAGCGCCTTTTTCTTCTCGCCCTCCTGACCTGATCTAGCATCCTTTCTGTTCTCTCGTACAAGAGGCGTCCTTAGTCCTTCCTCTCTAGTAGACAGGGAGCCAAGGAGACGGTTTTCTTCTTGTTTTTGGAGAAGTATAGCTTTCCCTCCACTGTTTTTTCCCCTCGCCCAAAATTCTATTTCCTGAGCTTTCCTCATTTCCCCCACAACTATATCCAAGAATTTGTTCGTTGTCCCTTTTAAAGGGAGGGCATTCCCCTAGGTTGTGTTGCCCCTTAGACAACCGTCCCTTTTTCATCGTTTAGTGGGCTCGCTGGAAGAGTGGAGGGCTGTGTTCCTGTCCGCTGTTAGCTAGTCCGACCTTTCTTTTTTTTTTTTTTGCAGTTCACTCATCCTTTCTCCCCCCTACCATGCATTCTTTTTTTCTGTCCCTCGACGGTTTGACATAAGACCCCTGAAATAGTTTCCCTTTCCAGTGTCCCGGTTCATGGACTTCGCCAATACACGCCTTTTCTTCTCCCTCCCCCCTCAGCTCTAATGCTCCTTCAGGTTTGCATAATGTTTTAAGATACAGATTGCCCCACAGAGCGTTATTCCCCCCCGCACGCAGTTTCTTCTCCCCTTAGGGGGGGTCTGTTGGGTTCATGTTTTCAACCCCGCCTGGGAGAGCAAAAGCGTGTCAGCGAGTATAGCGCTTCTCCTTTTTTCCTCGAGTCCTGATTTCTTCTAGTCTTTCAAGAACGCCCATGGAGAGGCGCACTTTTGCGGTCGGCCACAACCCTTCGACCCTCCGTCCCTTTATTCTAGTCTTTTTTCACCTGTAATGTTGGCCCTATTTTCTTACCGCATAAATCTATCCTTGGTCCTCGAACAAAAAGGTGATTTTTAGCTGGGCAATCTGCCTTGCCCTATGCCGGAGTAACTCCCCGTCTTCTCCCTTTCCGCAAGTTCTCCTTGCGACGACTGAAAAGATGTTGCGGTATTTCCTTATGCTGATAGTTGCTCTCGTTTTTTTATTTCCGCCCCCCCCTCCTTTGACTTTTTTGACTAGGGGGAAAGCTATCATCCCCTCCTGTTTCTCGGTTTCTCCCCATTTCCTGAGAGGGGACCTAAGGTCCCTCGTTCCCCTTCGAAAGACTCTCTTCTTTTCCGTCTCTCGTTGAGTTTTCCTCTTGATCCCCCGGAATCACACTTTTGAAATACATCTTTCAATGATCTCGGACCCCCTCTTTTGCTTTTGGTGTTGGCGAGTCTTCATCTTGTCCCGGCTCCCCTTTTTCCAATTCCCGTGATTCCCCTAGTCAGGACACGGACAAGGTTTTAATTTTTTTCCAAGGACCGATCTCTTCCTCCCCTGTTTTTTTTGAGCTAGCTTCTTTTCTTTTCCTTCTCTCTTCATCCTGTCCTTTTTTTCTTTGGACTCCCTTCTTGTCATTGGACACAAAGCTTGAAGCCTAAAAGCCGACTCCCGTCTTTGCAAGATCTTCTTCCTTCAGTATATATCTCTTGTGCCTTCTCTCTCTTTCCCAATCAGGCTCTCCGTCTCCCCTAGGCTCATCCTTTTTTTAGCCTGGGGCTGATCATGGTTCTTAAAGATGTCCATCCGTTTACGTACGGATCCTTTGTCTTGTCAATCTGCCCCTCTTTTCCCCTCCACTGTCCCATTCTTCCCCCTGACACTACTGTATTCCTCTTGCCCAGATGAAAGTGCGCGTAAGCCCCTATTGGCAAGCCCCCCAGATATCCTCGGCCGGCTCCTTTTTTTTTCCTTCTGATTCTCGGGGCCTTCAATGATCGGAGTCCTGCAGACCAGTCGATTTACCTAGAATTGGATTCTTTTTCCAGCCCATTTCCCCCCATCCTTTCCCCGGTTCATTCCTTTTAATTGTTCCGGGACCCCGTTTTCAATCAGAACTTTTTTTTGACAAGAAGGCATTGACTCTTCATCCGGCGCAAGTCCCCTTCCTCTGCTTTCGATTGTCCCCCCCACCCTCTCCTGCAGATGATCATCAGAAATAGAATTGTATACCCCTTTTTCATGTGGCCAACCCTTCCCCCCCGATTCTTCTTCCTTTGCTTTATCCCCCCCCTCCCCCTTCTTTCTCGCTTTCAATTCTTTCTTAACGATTTTGGCACTTGAAAAATGCCGACTTGCGATCTTTTTGATGGGTCACTCAACTTCTTTTGGCTGCCTTCCACCGACTCCCTTTCCGTTTCACCCGTAATTTACTGGAAACCTTCTATCCCGAGGAAGAGGGCAGGACCCGCCACAGCTTTGTGTCCCTTTTTTTTTTCTTTTCCCGATTGTTTATCTCTGTCACCCCACCGTTTCTATGTGCTCGCGTTTCCCCCCCCAAAATAGACTGGCTTCCCCGGTCCCCTTTCCACGATTACCTTCGCGGCCACCTCGTCCCTTGCGATTTTTTTTCGGCTCCCCCCTCAGTGCTCGTTGCGTCCCGACCAAATGCAAAATACACGCCCTGCGGGGAGTCTTTTGACAACTTCCCTTTTCTTCCTCTTTTTTTTTCTGCTTTCACCCTTTCTTACGCTACTGCGCCCAAAACCAATCTCCTATACACGATAGGCCTGTTTTTAGATTTTGCTGCCTTTTTCTCTCGTCGCGACGGGTTCCCCCCCTACTGATGCGGCTATACTTCATGGGCAATTTTCTGGCAGGAGATCACGGTCAACGTATTAACAACCTCCGTTCCGCTGTATTAACTCCTTTCTTCTTTTCTTCGTTGATAGGGCAGCCTTTCGAATTGAAATACCCCCCAGTCCTCGAACTGAGTCAGCTAGGTGTCTCCTTTTTTTTTGTCCCGTTTCGCGTTGTTTTTTTTTTTTCCGCACCTTTACTGAAGTTAGCTCAGTCCGTGGACAGCACCGTTCCCTCCTTCGCACCCAAATATTGTCTGACCCCTGGCAAACCTTCCTCTTTGCGGACCCCCTCGTGGACGGCACGGTCTTACGAGGTTTAGGAAACGACTTTTCAAAGCACAGAATTACCTTGCGTCCCTTTTGTCTTTCTTTCTGCATCGTCGCTTCCTTTATAAGTTGCCGCCCTGCCTTTTTCAAGATCCTCTTCGCCCTCTCAATTTTTCCTTCCAGAATGACTTTTTTTGAGTTTGCCTGAGTATGAAGAGATTCTTTTTTTTTTTTCACCCCTACGAGGAAGCCCCGGACTCTCTTAAGTCCATGCCCTCGTGGCAATTCGTCTTCTCACTCCTTTCCTCCAAGCAGACGTTAAGCAGAAGCTGCCTTTTTCACCTGTCCCTCCCGATCCGCACAATACATCTCTGCGTTACCTTTCCCGAGGTTTCACCTTTTTCCTTGTGGTCACTCGTTTTCCTCTACAGTTGCGCACGACCCACTTTTTTTTCCCTTCAGTCAGCCCTTCTGCTCCTTATTAATGAGAGCCATTTTTTCCCCGAAAGTATGGCATCCTATCCAAACATGGTCCCGGTTTCCCCCCCCCTCCTCCTGGCCCGAGGGTATTCCACCACTAGCCCTTAGGTGGAACCCCGAAGACCCGAGGCCGTCTTTTTTTCCCCCCAAATTGGTTTCCACATTTCTTTTTCCCCCCCTCCCATCCAAGAACCGCAAGAAAACTAACGACATGTACCCCTAGGAGTTGGTAGACTCCACGACCCTAACTGTTTTTCTTTTTAGCAAACCTTTCTTTTTCCTACAAGAATTTTGTTGTTCTTCTTTTTATGAGAGGTCAGTTTTTCTTTTTTCAACCCAAACAGTTTAGTTTTCTTTTCTCGGCACCCGACTCAGCGATGACGGATGTTGAGTTGTCTTTCTTCTCTCTTGTTTTCCAGCATCTGAAACCAATTTCTTTAGTTAAGCTGCACTTTCATTCCCAGATTGTATCCCGGTACTTTTCCCACCAATTCATTGACCATTTGGTCCGCGTTTCCTTGACACGTTGCCCTTTTTGCTTCCAAATCTCGTCCGTGGTCCTTTCCCCCTCCCTTCTGGCATGTTTTCCCTGATCAAGGAAATCTCGGGGCACGGAAAACCCCCCCCCCACCCACATGCACTGGTGGGCTCTTCCGAGTGGAGCGGATGCACCCTTTGGTTTCCGTTATGAAAAACCCTTTTTCTTTTCAGAACTTCCACGCAAAATCTTCTGCATTGCGTGAACGCTTCTTGTGCAAAACCCCGCCCCCGCCGCCCCGTGGGCAAGCGGTGCGTTTTTTTTTGATCCTGCTCCTGCTCTTATTGTTTCCTGCTTTTTTTTTCTAGTCGTTTCTCCAGTTCTCGTCGTTGCCTCTGGCCTCTTTTTTCCTCGCACTCGCCCACTGAACCCGGTTTGTTCCGTTTTGCTCCTGCTCGTTTTGCCTTGCCCATTCTGGTGCCTTCGCAGCGCACGAAGAACAGAGCCCCAATCTCCAATTACAGGCTATCTAAGTAAGAACTGACGATCACGGTAAGGAAAATTTTTTATGCTTTTCAAGCAGAAGAGGGTTCCTAGTACCCCTAAGCAAGGTTACATTCCCCAAATGCACAGCTTTTTGTCGGTTCCAGGTGTAAATAGGAGTAAGAGGCTATTGGGGTGCTGAGTCCCCTTCCTGCAGCTGATTTCAGTCCATTGCGTCAGCCACAAAGAGCCACATCGCTGATAGGTCCCGACTTTTCTTCCTCCTTCTACCTCCCTACTGGGTCGGGACTTTACTGGATTTTTATTCATCGGCAACGAGAGAGTTTATATACCGGTGCACGTTTCCTAAGTCCTTTTTTCCTCCTTCCCCGTCATCCTTCCATGATCTTCTCTAATTCCGACTCGGTTTTTTTTTTTTTTTGCAAGAACTTCGGACCTTTCTCGGAGGCCTCGCTTTTCCCCGTTGCCTTAATTTTTCGTTATCGGTATGAGCTGTGGGAGCCAAGTCCCCCTTCTTCCCTGCCGCCCCACTATCTCTGGGACCTCCAGTGTCCAGCCCTCATTGTGTCCCTGTTGAAAGGTCTAAGGGCCTGCAAACAAACGTCTTTGTGTTTCACCGCTCCACCTTCCCTTTTTTTCATCGTATTTGCTAGCTTTTTCCCCCGCCCTCGGTTGGCCGACTTTTTTTCCGCCCGAGACACTTTTTTAGCATTGGTTTCCTCATTCTGGCCCCTTTCCCCCGCCCCCAGTCATCTTGGGCTTTTTTTTTTCTATTATGCCGTAGCAGATAGTCAAACTCTGGCCTTCCCTCTTCTTTCTTGTAGTTCTCCAACTGTCCTAAACACTCATCCTTCTTTCGTCCCTAAGTAGAAGGAGAGCTCAGTTTCGCCTTCCTCTCCTTTGTGACCATTCCGAATCGTCACCTGTCTTTCCCTTCTTTTTCGCGCCGCCCGGTAATTGATTCCCGCCCAGGGAATCCCCCAGTGCGAGGAATAGGAGGCTGTGTTCTTGTGTACATAAGGATAACATCGGCCCCGTTCGCTCGAGTCTTCCTCTGAGTCTTTTTTCATGTGTCATCGCAACCTCTTCAGGCCCTCCTACGCCAATATAAGGCTTTTCTTTTGGCGCCTTCATTTTCTCCAACCCGTTTCCCTCGTCGATCAAAGTTGTGAGGCCCCCCTGTCTTAGAGGATTCGACCTCGTCCCCCCTTCTTTTGTTTCCCTCCCCTTCCTTTCCGCCCGACGGGGCACTCTGAGACCCCTGTCGAGAAGACTGGGGGGTGTCAAGCGGTACTCCGATGTTTTCTTCCTCTTTTTTTTTTTGACGACCACACGCTTGCCTGTTCGCCCGTCTATCCTTTGCGAGTACTGCGTGACCACCAGATGGAGGAGTTTTCCGTGCTTATTTTCTTCTTTCTTTTCCCTTATTTTCCCGACACCTGCCATTTACTTTTCTTTTTCTCCTTGGTTCAGCTTCTTCCCCCCTCATGAGTGTCGTCATTAGAAAGCTTGATTTTTTCTGTTTTCCCAAGTTCTTATGACTTTAGGCGAATTCCGCTTCCTTTTTCGGACTTTCTTTCTCCTGAGTGGTTCCCTCGCTCTCGAATCCTAGGAGGCGGAATACTCCGAGCTTACGTTTTTTGGTTTCTTCCAGCTTCGTTCCCTTTTCCCCCAATCTTTTGGTCCCCCATTAAAAGGCCGGCTTTCCCCCTCAGCCAGGCCCCCTTTTCCAAAAGGAGGAGAGCAAACTCCTTTTACAGATATTTTACTAATACCCAATAGTTTTTTTTTTCGTCTCTGTCTTTGTGGCTTTTCCCTTCCTTACCCTTGTCCTGGAGTGGCCCCCCCCCGGTTTTGAGCCGCCTTTTGATCCCAAAGATTGGAATATGAACAGACTTTTTTAGAACACACCCCCCCAATTCTTCTCAACCCTTATAACGGGCTTTCTGCCTTTTTCCTATGTCCCTTATGTTGATCCGCCCTATCCCCTTTCCCGAAGGTCATCGAAGAACTATGATGCATTGAATAAGGAATGTTAAGTTTTCTTCCCCCAGATTCCATGCTCCGTACTTTCCTTCTCCCCAGTCGTGTCTTTATCCCGATTGCCCCCTGATGTCCAGAGTTCTTACAAGTATTGTAGGAACTTTGTAGGAACGTAAGAAGGTAGACGGCCCGCCCAATTGATCCTCTACTTTCCCCAGGTACCTAGAAGGGAGTCCGGACTAATGTATGTTTTAGGGGCCACCCCCCTATTCTTACTTGGAACCCCCCTCGTCTCATCTGGGTCTCATTCCCACTAGTCATCTGGCGGAATTCTGTCTACTCCCGTTAGTTCCCCTTCGACTCCTTTTCTTCCTTGGCCTCGACGATTTAACCTGTACTCCCATCAGTCGCCTAGTTTACAAGTACTTTGAGGACTACTTGGTATCCTGTTGCCTGGACAAATTTCTTTTCGCTGACCCCCTCTTTATGAACTGCTCTTTTTCATCCTTCTCTCTCCCACCCAGGACCACACGCGTCTTCTCTTTTGACTGAGAGATTTGATCAATACCTGGTTGCTGTCAATCTCCCCGATTTCGTTGCCCCCTTTCCTCTTTGATGCCGTCCGCTGCGCTTCGCGCCTGGTCGGTGTTCAGCATCGCTTTTTCCATTCACCCAGATGCATTTTACCCTTTATCCTCTTTAACTTCTCTCACCGAGGCCTCTTTTTCAGACACTAAAGAGAGGGGGGCTTCGCTATTTTTTTCCCCCTATGCACAAAAGTGCTGTCGTGCTCCTTCACCAACCACCTCCCATCTCCAGGAGTCCCTGGCCCTTTAACTTTTGAGGGCGATCCCCAAGATTCGAGGTGGTGCTTTCTTCCAACCCCATCCTATCTTGTTTTTTCTCCATGCACTTGCACCCCTACACGACCGATGCGGGAGTCTTTTGCCAGTCCAGATAGTTGTGGCCCCGTTTGTCCCTGCATACCCCCCATTCCTTATACACTCCCGACTCCTTAGGTCGCCCTGGTAGACGCAGAGTTTTTTTTTTTTGCGGGTCTTTGGGTTTTTTTTGTTTGCTAACCGATATTTACCGGGATGCCCTCGTTGTCATAATATCAATTCTGGTCTTACTAACTGCGATTCCCCTTCCTCTAGTGGACAAAAGTTAATGGTCCTCTGTTGAAAATAATAGTTTAATTGCGTACTTTTTCCTAGTAATTTACCCCCACATTAATCCTCTTCTTCTCCCCCCTGACCACGTCGGACTCATGGTTTCTGTGTTGGCTCGTGACTTTTCACGTAGTTAGATGCGCCTTTTCCTTTTTTTCATTTCCCGCGTCCTTCTTCTCTTTTCCAAACCCCTGGACCACCAGATCTTTTTGCGACGCGACTTTTCCTTCCCGGGGTCCTCGACCCTTTCTTTCCAAGCACGCCCCTCTGGCTTCTGGTGATTTCTTAGTTTGCTATATCCCCTTATGGAGCCATTTATGCGGCACAGGCCGCTCGTCTTGTGGTCCGATCAGCAAAGATCCATCCTCTGTCTGACCTTGTTTTTTTTTTTCCCTCTTTTCGTTTACTGTGTGATATCCTATCAAAAGAAGAGACTAATCACAGCCATTGTTTCTCCTTCTCGTCAGATATTCTCTACCTTTCACTCTTTTCATCATCTCTGCATAGCGGCGCTGAGTTGCAACTCTATCAAGAACACAAGAAGATTGGTAAGCGAGTTTTCTCTTCTTTGTCCTTGTTTGTTCTCATCGCCTATTCTACTAGCCCACGCCCCATTTCTTTTCTCCGCGATCTGACCACCCGACCCGTCCATGTAACTTCTGTGCCTATTTCGTCCCCTGGTAGACGGTGTCCACTACGCCTGTCAGCGTCCCATAGCAGGAGTTTTTGAAACATTAATGCCCTCGCTCGGAATTCTTTCCCCCTCCCCTTTAATGGTTTCCCTTTCGTCCAAACGCCTAGCCCGTTTATTAGGCCCCAAACATGAACCCTAGCCTCTGTCCGATCCCATGCTACCATGTTTGCTTTTCCGGAACATTATATAAGTGTCTTTAGCTTTTAAATCCAAAAAGTCTGTTTCTCGGCCCCGTCAGCCTCAGATCGTTCAGGGTAAATGTTATGTGCACTTATCGTTTTGCCCTGAGTTTGTTAGCACTATTTTTTGTTCCCCCCAACTTATTTTCCCTTCCAGCATTCCCGTCTCCTGATTGTCATTTTTTCATTCAAATACATGCCTCTTGGTGTAGCGGTACCGCTGTTTTTTTACCCGTACCATTTTTGCTCCCTCTTCCCCAGTTGCCAGGCGCCCCTTCTGTCAGTCGATGCGACAAAGGAACCGGAGATGGGTTCCCAAATGCCCCATGGGTGGGGCTCCTTTTTCTCCTATTCCTTTTGCGGCACAACCCACTCTTTGACCACTTGTTTCAACCACCTTGGCCCACTACAACTCTCTTTATCCTCGGGATTTCTTGCGGGTTAGTCCTTTTAATTTCTCGATGCAGAGGCGTATTTTCCCCCCATTGTCCGTATGAGATTCCGTCGTGTTAAATGTTGGCTTAAGATATGTTTGGTTGATTGTGGGGACATTCCTTGCCTTCCCTCCCCCCCTTCCGAAAAAATTCCCCCCCCAGGTCATTTGGCTTCCAAGTATATGTGTTTTGCCTCCCATTCCTGGCGCTCCTTTCCTTCCTTCATCGCCTTCTTTTTTTTGAGTGTTTTTAGTGACGATGTCCGTGAATCCTGGTTACTGATAATGCTTTTTTTTCAGTATCTTTTTAGCGTCCATCAGCCTCCCCGTTCGTAGGCCATCTGTACAAAAACGTCAGTATGGGGTACGGTTCCTATCATCTCAGATTTCCGGCGGAGGACCTTTTCGGACGGCGGAAGGAGTACCGGGTTTCTATACGTTTCTCCACAACTCACGCGATCCAACCCCCCTTCATCCCCCCCCCTGAGGTTAACTTCCTTGTTGACATGATATTTTTTTATGGGAGTACAGTGGCCCTTTCAAGCGCCCCTAACCCCGCTAGTAGCTTCCCCCCGTCCCCGGTTTTTGAACTGTTTTCCTCCTCATAGCCCTTTTGAATGGTTTATAAGAAAATGTCAGATACTTATAGCTAAGTAGCTCCGAAAGTGAAAGTCGTTTCTCATCCCCTTCCCCTCTTCTACCATTTTCTTTTTTTTGAAGTCGTCTATTACTGAGATGAGCGCTTCCTCTCAGCTGTCCCCAGCGCCTACTCGATCCCCCTGCTTACCACAGTGACTCCTCCGCATTCATGTGGTGTTTAATTTTGTAAAGGGTTTTTTTTCTTAGCAGTTCAGCCAAACAACTCACGTTGCTCCCTCCGCCCCCTCGGCCATTTAAATGTAGTGGCCTCTACTAGTTAAGAGTGTTTGACTCCTGTCCGATGTAGTTGGTTTCTCGAGCAAGACGCTTGGTGCAGCTCATTTCGACCAAGTCTTCATCCTTCCCTTGTTTTCCCATCCTGATGCTCGGTTGACAAGCTACTCACGGAAAGAGTTAAAACTCTTCATTGTCTCCATTTGACCCCCTCATTTCTTTCGATTTTGCCTTCGCGAGAGCCCGCTTTTCGAAACGATATTGCCACATTTGCCCGTTCACTGTTGAACTTTTTCCCTACGCCCCCGGGTATTTTTCCCCCTCGGGGAAGCTCATTGGAATCGATAGGAGTGGTTGTTTTTTCGAGAGAATTTCCCCCCTTTTCGGCTTGCTCGGCTTCTCATCTGCTGCGTTTCATTCAATTGGAGTCCCGGACGCCACTGCGTACTGAACCTTCCCTTCGTTCCACTCCCAAGTTTCCTCTGTCGAGGACAGGAACTTTATTCGATATTGCTCCAAGCGTTTCCCTTCTTTCTTTCCGCCTCCTGCCTCCCCCCCCCCCTTATTCTCGGCCCCGAAGAACTTCTTACGCTTTTGTCCGATGCGGGGTTCTTCTCATTTCCTCTGTCGGCCTCGACCTTATACATAACCGAAAACACCCTGCTTGAACTCCTTAAGCCTTGCCTTCCGCCCTCCTTTTCCCATCCGTCCCCTCCCCCCCCCCCTGGCATTTCTAGTTCTTCCATCGCCACAGTAGAAATAATGGTTTGATTTCTGGTTGGGTTTCCCGTTATCTCCCCTCTTCTTGCCCCCTTAACCTACTTCTTCTGGACATTGGGATGTGTAGTTTGGCCAGTCCTCCCCCAGACTCAAGTAATGATTCGCCGGCTCGCTCTTTCTGTCCCCTCGTTCTCCCGAGAATCACCTGAGGAACCCCCTATGCCGTAAAGAAGAGTCTTTCTTTTTTTTTTCTCGGCCCCTTTTTCTCGGCTTCCAATCTTTTGTCCCCTTTGACGGCCGGCTTTCAACCCCCCACTCCTGGAAAAAGGATGAGTCGTAGATGCCAACTACCATTGAGATCTCTATTTCCCTCCTCCTTGTTGTTGTTTCGTTCTTTTCTCCCCTTGGTCTTTGGCCTTTCCCCCTTTTTTCATCTTGGCATGGCGTCTTGGTTTTTGAAGCACGAAGTTGCTTGTTTAAAGATTGAAAGCTCCGATGCCGCTCAAACCGCGAGATGCACAAACTGATCACCTTCTTTTGTTTGTCCCCCTTTTTCCTTTCTCTCCTCTTGTATGTCTTCTAGCTCGTTTACTCCTAATTTTCATCCTTAATCCATTTTTCTCGTCCTGGGGAGGTAATACAGTTTTTTATTCCCCTGTCAAGTTTTCCCTCCTTCTTTCTGAGCCCCTGCCTGCGGGGTGCTAACCTCTGCCTTTACCCCACACACAACCCCAACCCCCACCCACCAAACCCCCCACACCCAAAACACCAACAACCCCGTCCCTTACCCATACTGGCTTTTGAAGAAGACGATTCCCCTATTTCTTTTCCCGACCTCTTTTTCCTTTTCTTTTCACTACAGTCGCACCAAGATAGTAAGTTCGGTCTCTCTTTTGCTTGGATCTGCTCACGTTCTGACCTCTCCCGCTGAACACCCCAGTAGGCTCTATGGTTCTTCTATGCCCCTTCTTTGAATGCTTAGGGCGGTCCGACATTCATTTACAGCTTTACCGTCGTCCGACTCCCTTTCCGTCCCTTGCCCCCTATATCTAACATTGCTTTTCCCCGACCAATCCGGAGGTCCATAGAAGCTTGGGTTATCAGCTGTGCTGCCCACACATTCTTCTTGATTTTCCTTCTCTTCTTTTTAGAACTTCTTTGCTAATCCTCTCTTTTAACCCCTGACAAAAACTCCGTCCCGAGTCCACTGATTCCCCATGAGCGTATCTGAATTCTCACCCCCTCTTGGTTCCCTGGTCACTTATCGGATGCCGAAGCTTGCTTCGCGCTGCCGTGAGGGTTTCCACTCCCCCGGAGACCTTAACGCCTCTGGAAGTCCCCCTTTCCTATTTTTTTCTTTTATTTCCCCGCGGCCCTCTATTTTCAGACAAAAGACTAGATGCGCCCTTGAGATCTCCACCCCCAATTGCTCCGCCGGTCCCCCCCCCCCCTGTACATCGCAGTCTTCCCGGGCAGTTGGAAAGATCGTGGCCAAACTATCTGCTTATTCGAACCCCTTCTTTTTGCGTCTTCCCACCTGCCCCCCCCAATTACACTCCCTATTCGGATGTAGTCTTTGAATGTGTAATTTTTTCGTATAGAATGTGGAAACCATGGCTACAGCGCGCCCCCCCCACACATTCTCCCCTTCGCTTCCCTGGATTAGGCGAGTTCCCTTTTTTTAAGTGGAAGACTGCCCCGCTGGTTTCCCCCTATCATGGCACGTGGCGGAGTTCCTCTCTTAAAAATTTCGCTAGCCTTTGACCCAGTTCGTTTCTATGTCGACTCAGTTCCTTCTTTTTTCTAGGCCCCCCTTCCTTTACTAACCAATATCCCCCCTTCTTAGATTTACCCTAGTCTTACGTTCGGCTTTGCGTGGAGATGTTGTTTGAATTTGATTCTTCCCGCCTGGGACTCTTCCCTTCTCTTCCGGGTTGCTCAGCTTGAACAGTGAAGAGTCCCTTAGATCTTCCTACCTGACCCCCATTCTTCTCTTTGTGCCGACAGAGTGCATAGACAGGCTAATTCAGGCCAGCACCGAGTCTATGTAATGCATTACCTCATGTAACTGGCTTCCCTTTCTTCGTGCTCTAGCGTTCTGGAGGCACGTTAGGCTCATCCAGGTCCGTCCGTGTGCCTTCATTCCCTCTAGCCCCTGTGCAGGGATGTTTTCATTTTCGCTTTCGGCGGAACAGCACGATCATGTCCCCTGATGCCTGATTCTGCGGCCCTCCTGCGAGCAGGCTCATACTTTCCCGACACGGCCCTTGCACATCGCGAGAGGCACTTTTACCCCTTCTTACCCCCCTACTACAATCCGAAGAGGAGTTCCTTGGTTTTCGATCATGTTTTTCCTTTTTTTGCTTTTTCCCCTTTCTTCTAAGGAGCCCCCCAGACCCAATCTGTTCCTTTTTCCCGCAGAGATTCGGACTGCCCGCCCCTTACCGTGGGCATCTTCCCAAAATTTTTGAGCCTTGGTCCCGGACGGCGTGGTCTTACAAAAAGATTTAAGGTCTTGGATCCTCTCAAGATCCACCGAGTCGGGAATCTGCTCTTGACCCCTCAATTTTGTTCCCCCCAGTCTGCGTTCACAAACCCTCCCCAGCTAACCGAGAGGACACTAAAGTCCCCATTCGACCTTCTTAGTCCCCTTCTCCCGACTAACCGTTTTATTTGCCCCGTCCCTTAATTTTAACTACCCTACGTTTTGGGTGGACTAAGGCACCAACCCCCCCCCCCCCTGTTTCTGTGCCTCGACCGAACAGTCGATTGGCTTAAATGTTGATTGCAATTCTTTGATAGGCGCGTTGGCTCAGCTTCCCCCCCCCATCTTTACAGAATCCCAGAATTCCTTCGATTGTCCCCTCTTTTCCCCCTTTAAATAAAATGAATTCGATTTTTTTATCCGCCATTCTCTTTCTTTTTCCCCTTTTCATATGCCATCGTTGATTTTCCTCCCTTATGGTCCTGCATTAATGTTCGTTAAAAACCAATTGCTTGGCCCCTAATCGGACTTCTGCGTCCAACACGACATCTCACCCTCATCGAACCCAACGATGGCAGACTTACAGGCAGATTATTGGCGGACAGTGGCCTCCCCTCCCCCGCCCCCTTGCCCCCGAGGCGTACGTGCGGGTTTACCCTTTATGAGCGCTCCGGTGTTGTTTTTTGTTAAGGGAATGGACCGCTCGTCTCCATTTAGGTTCCCTGGCCCGATATCACATGAATAGACCACCCCAAGTAAACCTCACGGAGAGTTAACCTCTCTGGTCTCTCTTCCTCTGACTGACACATCTTTCTCCTTATTTGCTGTTTTTTAAGAATTCCTACCTTCTCTCCCCCTCTATGTTTTTTACCCCCCGTGTCAGCAGGTTCATGCGTGTTGGCACGCATCGGAGGTAGGCTCCGACCCCAGATATAAGTGTTCTTCCCCCTTTTAAACCCTTTCTTTTTTTCACTTGGTGCGGTTAACCTGGTTGGGTATCTCATCTCCGGGCCGTCGTCTGTACGGTGCTTCGCCAAGTTTCCTTCAGCTACTGGCCGAGTCAACTGTCCCCCAAACTCACAGCGCTTCCCCCCTGAGTTTCTTGGTTCTTTCCTGATAATCTACTTAATTGGGTCTATGGGCATTCGATTTCTTGCTATTACGAAACGATCCCCAAAGTCGTTACCCCTTTAATGTTTCCGCTAGGTTCCCCCCCCATTTTTTTTACTCGGTTCCCCCGCAGACTTGCACTTCTTCTTAGAGCCCAGCATCCGTCTTTTCACGTATTTATTGATCACTACGATCTTATCTCCATAGCTCGAGGTCTCTGAGATTGTTTTTGTCCAGTAGCCTTAATCCTTGGTTTCTCCTCCCCAACTTATAGTTTCCTTTCCTCCCCCTCCCAGTCATGTTGGTATGTGCTTTTAGCAGGTCGACTACCCCCCCCGCTTCCGTATGTGGTTTATCCCTCGTCCCTTGCATTGAATCCGCTTTGCCCATGACGTTCAGAGGGCCGGTGCCTGCTGTTTTGACTCTAGCAATGGGGGTGACCCACCTCTGGATACAACCGTCAAGGGCCTTTGTCTGCCCTCTGACATCGGTTGACATAATCTATTGCCTTTAAAATGTTTTTCCTTCGTGCAGAAACCCCCCAATCGGCTTTCCTTTACGCCAGCCGGCGCTCGCGATTGCGTCTTTCATCGCATTTGACTTTCCCCCTCCACTCATCGCCTGACGCCCTCTCCCTCAAGTAAGGCCAGTTTACGATCCTTTAGGGGGACTTGGCTGTTGGGGTCCCCTTTTTTTGTTAACGAGAGAAGTTTACACCTCAGTTTCCCGATCGCGCTCTCCCGCTGATTTCCCAATGTGAAGTTCTTAGCCTATTTTAGTAGTACGCCATGTAACCCCTTGGCGAGTCTCCAGCTTGCCATTTCCTGTCTCGTCCTATCCCCGGTCCCTGAGGAACCCTTTCTTCGATTTTGCGGACATTAAAGCTGTTGTGACACTGATTTGCCAGCTCACTTCCTCCGATTCTAGGGGTCTGAAAAGAAACAGCTATACCTGTGGTTGTAATATTTTATCGCCTTCAAATTACTCTGCGCCGTTGCCCTCCCTTACCCTTTGGCGACCTTTCGCGGACGCTCTGTTGGCAATAGGTAGTCCCGTGTGATAGGCTCCCCTCCCCATATTCGACTTATTCTTCCTTCAGGGGAGGCGTTCTTCCCCCTCAGGTCTGTTGCTCCTTACCATATTGGTTCCTCTTTGAGGATCGGGAGATGTCCTCGCCAGGCTCATGAGTTTCTTTCTTCTAGAATTTTGAGCTGGTTTTCCCTCGTCTCCGAGAATAAAAGGGCGAGAATTCATGCCCCCAGCCACTTAATGATCTTGGTCCCTTTCGGATTTGTTCTCCATCCCTTCAGTTCCCCCCCTTTGTCAACTCCGCTTAAACCCCCTGACTCAGCCACCTTGATGTCGGGAAGGCAAACAAGCCCCAACTTTCACCCCG
>Ga0179591_1349011_pt1 | contig 20970 bp, 28 predicted proteins | sample CZOMad2_1_08_16f_FD_182891 | JGI IMG/M metagenome (GOLD analysis project Ga0179591, IMG submission 182891) | Vadose zone soil fungal communities from Angelo Coast Range Reserve, California, USA - CZOMad2_1_08_16fungal (PacBio error correction) | ecosystem: Environmental > Terrestrial > Soil >... | reverse complement strand
TTTCCGTTCTTCTGGCGCAGCAATTTCTGAAGTCGTCGCTTTTCCGTCGAGGTTCGTGTCATTCTAATGTGGTCGACATCCCGGTATCCTTCTGCTCTTTCACCTGATGTATGGAAAGTTCGACACGTTGAAATCCCTTCCTCTTTTTCCTGTGAGCCGTAAGTAGCTGGACGCTCGACCGGGAAGATTCCCCCTCTTTTGTCACGACAGCGCGAGCAGATGAGGTCAACACCATTTTTTTCTTTCTCTCATGCAGGAAGTTGTACTGCGCGGGCGTATTTTTTTTCCTCATTGCTAGAGAGACTGTGAAGGCGGTTGCAGGCTCCCTTTCTCGGCGCTGTCAGTAACGGGTGTTCCTCGCATGGCGCTGTGTTATCAGCTTTGAAAAGTTGGACCGGAAGTTCTTTCTTATTTTTTTTTTTCGCACTTCTAAAAGGTAACTCTCCGCCGGGATCAAGGCTTTCTCCTTTTCCTGCCATTTCCTTCCTTTGAACCATGAGGAGCCACCCTCTTTCTCCCCCTCTCAGAAAAAGGGGGGGGGGGGGCAATTCTCCCCCCTCTCTACCCCCTCAACCGTAAAGGCGAATGTGTACGGGTTCGCTTTTTCCTTCTTCTTTCTCCGGGCATCGTTTCGAAGCCCGCGCTGAGCGGTCCTTCTATTGTCCCCCCCAAAATGCGTGGAGAAAAAGAGATTCCTCTTCCTTTTTTCCCGGAGGTGAAGCATCCTTCCTCCCTTCCTCGTTCTTGTCCTCCCCCTGTTTTTTCCTTTTTCTTTTTTTCCGATCATCGAGAAAAAAAAAAAGCCGCTCCTGCCGCCTTTCTTTTTTTGCCCCCCACGACGTCCTCCCACCCGCGACCTGAAACCATCGAAAAGAATGGTCGGCTTTTTCTCCTCCTTTTTTTTTTTTCCACGCGGTCAACCAAGCGTTTGTCCCCCTTTTAATTTCCTCTTCTCCTCACGCTGGACGAAGTGGAACCCGGAGTCATGCCTCCCTTCCCCTTTCTTTTTTTCTCTGACGTCTTCGGCATAGGCGCATTCTCTTTTCTTTTCATCCCCCTCTTCCCCCTCCCGGTCGGATTGAAGGAAGATGTAAGGAGATTGAGTCTCTTTTTTTCTCCCCGCGCGATGCGAATGTTCCACCAATTCCGGCGACCCGGCAGTGGCCTCGTTGTTTCAAGTTGAGAGTCTTCTTTCTCTCTTCTCCACTCACACGCCCGCGGCGAAGTAGGGTGTTGGAGCATCCCTCCTTTTCCCAATTCGTAACCCCCCTGCTAATGCTCGAAAAATAAGCGGATCCATTACTCTTCTTCTCCCACGAACTCGTGCCGCCGGAATAGCGGACGCCATTACTCCCCTTCTCCGACTACTCCTTCTCCCCGTGTGATCAATAATATTGACTTTTCCCCCTCCCCTTCCATCATATGTCTGATCTTAATGGCGTTGGCCTTCGTTGATCCCCCTTTTCATCGGCCGCTCCTTTCCCTCATCTTGTTCGGCCCTTGAGTTGGTATTTTCCCCCTTCTTCCCTTTTTTCCTTTATCATTATGGCACAACTTAACGAACTAAATAGTTGTGATCATCTCCTTCCAACCACCCTCCCCCTCCCCTCGCTATGTTCTTGGAGAGATATGATGGGACTTTATTCCTCTTCTTTTCCCCCGCGCTAAATAATCCAGGATTTGCCTTTTAGCGAATTACAAACACACTCCCCCTTAATCCCTCAGTTTTCTTTGTTTGTCTCGAGATTTTGGTTTCTTCGTGGGAGCCATCGGATTTGTCTTTTTTTTCCTTTTCCCCTTTGCGTGACGGGGAGGTATGTCGGCAGTGGCTTCAATAAAGTCAATCCTCTCCCTTCTTCTTCAGGGCGATATGCCACCCCAATATTAGTTCGTAATGTTGTGCAGAAATGGATCTTTTTTTTTCTTCCTTTCTTCGATTGAAAATACAATCAAGGGCGAACCCCCTTTTGGCCTGCAAACTCCTCCGGTCCGATTGATCAAACGAAGGGACAAGCCATCCTCCTTTTTTTTCTCCCCCCCTCTATTCAATATGATGATCACAAATGCGCAGGCAGTAGCTAGCTTTTCTTTTTTTTTTTTCTTCCGGCTCCTCTCTTTTTTCTCGGTAGCACTTTTCATCGGGGGAGGGGTTCATTGAGCTCTTTCCTCTTTTTTTCTCTTTTTTTTTTCCGGCGCCGCCGTGTTGCTGGCTGCTCCCCCCCTTCTCCGGTCCCGCTCCTCTCTGCTACGCGCAACTTGGAAAACAGCATCTTCCTTTTTTTTTTGGAATTGGCTGGAGACATTCGCTCGCTCGGGAGACCCCTCCCCTTCATCTCCTTACCAGCGTCTTAAATAAGAACGGCGGCAGCCCTTTTCCTTCCTTTTTCGGTGGGCGGTGAGGAGCATGCAGAGAATGCCGCCCTTCGACTTCATTCTTTCCACATAGCCAGTGCGCTTGTTCCGGCGGCCTCCCTTTCCCCTTTCCGTACCAGCGTGCGTCATGAAAGGTCGAATTCGATCTCTTTCCCCCCCCAAGCTTGGTGACGTGGCCAGAAACATCCATGAAAGCCACCTTTTCCTTCTGGTTTCAGGTCGCGTGGATGACTTCTCTCTCTTTCTTTGCCTTTTTGCTCGAAAAATCGCCCTTCCCGTTTTTTTCTCGATGAGCGTGTCGAGCGAGAGCCCCCCCTCTCTCCCCCCACGTCCAGTAACCGAGTTCGTTCTTTTTCTTTCCTGACGCCGCGTGTTATGGTATGGCTTCCTGGGCGAATCGATGGGCTTTCTTTTTTCTTTTTTTTTTCATGGTAGACAGCTTCAGCCGACTTCAGCGAGGCTTCGCAGACGCTTCCCCTTACTTCCCCGGTACATTAGGCAGTGAGGTTGAGTTTCTTTCCTCTTTTCTGCATTCCGTGGTGCCGAAGGATGTATGTTTTCCTTTGTTAATTCCCTTGCATCTTGCAAGCCCCGGAAAGCAACCACCCGTCTCTTCTTTGAGCCGGCGGAGAGTTACCGTTTAGTTCCTCCTCCTAATAATAACTCAGGGGAAAACGGTGCCCCCTTCCCCCTGCTCGGACTAAGGAGCCAACGTCGGGTTTCTCCTAAAAAAACGTCAATAAGAGAAGGTAAAACTCCGGCCCTCTCTCTGAAGAAATGAGGGAAGCCGAAGCCCCAGGGAAGGGACCTCTTCCCTCTCTCCCCGGTAAAAAGTCCTCCATCCCCTCCTCGAGACGTCGTGCAAAACCGTGAGCGTCCTTGAGAGGAGAACCCCCCTTTCCTTTCGAGGAAAGCTACTGACCTCTCCCCGACTGTTTTTTTTATATGGAAGTGAAAAGGTGTCGCCCCTTTTTCTTCCCCGGCCTTGTTGTGCCCATTTTGTCCCTACAAAGAAGAAGTCTTTCCCTGCGCGACAGCGACTCAATTGATGGACGAGTCCTCTCTCACGGCCGATCCGAAAAACCTCTTCTGGTGACCTCCAATAACATTAGGAAATTAGTGACCCCCCCTTTCCCTCCCTTGCCCGATGGCCCGCCTCTTCCCCGTTTTCGGAGCGCTGTTGTACCGCAGACCCTTCTTTCTTTTTTTATTGCGACTGATTCCTCGACGTGGGTGCCCCCTCTCTGCATGCTCAATTGTGAAACGCCCCCCTCCCTTTTTTCCACATTCCGGCCCACCTTCCGCCTCGTCCACCTCCCAACACCTAACCGTACAAACCTCACTCTCTCCTCCTTTTTGAGAGAGATGTCGTCGGGTGCTGTTGGACGGCTTCTTCCATTTTCTCCAGGGGAGGAAAGAGTTTCCTCCCCGGGGGCGTGCTTTTCCCCCGCCTTTCTTCTTGCGCACTCCCCTCTTCCTCTATCTCCCAGGTTCAAGGCGGTTCTGTCTCCCTCCCCCCGGAGAGAAGACCCTTTCCCCCCGCCGTGCTGCTGTCCCGCATGTCGAATGGTGATTGTATTCTCCGCGCCCGTCAGGCTTCCTCTCTTACGTTTTTATTTCGAGCTAGGCAAGAAAGTTCTTTTGTTTTTCCTGGTCGCGCAGTGCGTCTGCTTGTAGACAATCCCTTTATCCCGCAAAGAAAGAGCAAACTTTTTCTCTTCCCCCCTTCTCTTCTGTATGGAAAGTTAGACACCGTTGAAGTCAAGATCTCTTTTTCGCTTCTCATTGTGACGATGAGACCGTGAGAATTCCCCCTCTCCTTGACCGAGGGGGACGACGCTTCACTGTCGCTTGGGGAAACGAAAGTAGGGACGAGCACTTCCTTTTTCTTTTTCCTTGCTGGACGGCACGCGGCGCTTTTCTTTTCTTCTTCGTACTGTCGGAAGGCGGTTGCATTCATTGTTTTCCAGGAGATCTTTGTAAATAAAACCCGACGTGGTCCCCCTCCCAGCCTGCGAGGGTTATCAGATTTTTCCTTTTTCCTTTTCTTGTAGGCCGGAAAAGCGGGAGGCTTCACGAATCCCCCGGCTGTCCCCTTCTCGGGGAGACGTGTTCTTCCTTTTTCCTTGACACCAATGAGCGAGACAACGCCCAGGCCTGCCCCTTCAGATCATATCTGTAGCAACGTAGACAGCGGAAAATGCGGAGATAAACTTCTCTCCTCCTTTGGACGAGATCGGGACGGGGCCAGCTTCTGGCATCGTCTTCGTCCTCTTTTATTCCTTACCCTCTTTTTTTCTTTTCTTCACCCAAAGACGTGCAGCCATCGATCCTCCTCTCTTGTTGCAGCATCCCGGCATCCCGCCGATTCCCCCCTTTTTTCGCCGTTAATGGCGATGAAGCTCTCTCCCTTTTTTCCTCCTCCCTCGAGAAAAAAAAACGCCGCTCCCCCCGCTCCGCTTTTCGAGCAAATAGCGCCTTTTGCCCACGCCACGACTTTCTGGTCGCTCTTTTTTTGCGCCGTGCAGGTCATGGATGTTTTCTCTTTCCCAAGCGTTGTCCCATGCCCCAATCAGTTCCCTACCTCGACCTCGTTCATGACGCCCCTCTTTTCTCCTTTTTCCCCGGACAGGAAAAATCTCCTTCCTCCCGCATCCCCCTTCGGTCCTCTCTGCATGCTAATAAAAGGCCCCCCTCCCTCTTCTTCTTCTCCGCTCAGCCCGGTTCGGATTGAAGACGCTGTACTTTTCCTATTTTGCCACTATCGCTTTTCCTTTCCTCCAGCAATTCGGCGAATAGCCTTCCTTTCTCTTCCTCCCTTTGCGCGTCGCCGCGAGAGCGTGCCCGGGAAGGCGACTGGTTTTCCTCCTCCCAGCGGCGGGCCTTTAGAAATCCTCTCTCCCTTCTTTCCTACATTCATGCGGATCCAGATTCAGCTCAATGAAAATTTAATGGTCAAGTCTTCCTCTCCCCGGTATTCTGGTTTAAATACCTCCTCTCTTCTTCTTGTGATCACTCATATTGAAGAGGAAATTGGCGAAGGAAGGAACAGGTGAATCTGTTTTTCCCCCCCCCCAAAGGTGCATCGGCTTTTCCTCCCCTTTCCCTCGACTACCTGCCTTTGACCGGACCTAGAAACGTCTCTTTGAAATCATTTTTTCCTCTCGATTCCACTTCACAGGGGCAAGAATTTCCCCCTCTTTCTTTTTTCTATTGACTTTCTTGAAGCCACTGCCGACATACCCGCCCGTTCCTCCCTTTTATGAATCCCCCCCCCCCCCGCAATGCGAGGGCTCCAAAGAAAGAAACCACCTTTTTTTTTCTCTCCTTCTTTTTGAGCCCTCGGCATTTGTCGTGTGTTTGTATTTCTGATTAAAAAGGCGAATAACCTTGTCTTCTTCTGGCCCTCAATCCCTTCCCAATCAATCGTCGCAAGAAATCGATTCGATGGCTTTCGTAATTTTTTTTTTTCTTCCTTCGTTCTAAGGTGTGCAGAAATGATAGTTCTCGCGCGACCTTTCTCTTCTAACACTCTGCTTCTGATGCAAAAGCGATGAACATTTTTTTTTCCTCCCCCCTTCCCTTTTCTCACGCATGAAGATCATGGACATTATGATGGCCTTTTCCTTCCTTCGCCCCTTTTCTTAGCTCTTTTTCCCGTCTCCCTCCTTCCTTTTACCGAATACCGCTAGTTACTGATCTTCCCCCCTTCCCTTCCTTCCTTTCCGGTTTCATTGAGCGATAGGATCAGCCTCTTTTCGAAGATGTTTGTCTTCTCACCCACCCGCAATGAGCAGCGGGGGTTCTCTTTTCTTTTTTCCAATTGGAAAACAGCCCCCTCCCCTTCTTCTTTCCATTCCGATCGATCGGGAGAAAAATTCCGATTCGTTTTCTCCGCGTCCTCAAAAGAAAGGCGGCAGCGTTGCTCTTTTTGGCTACTTCCTAGTATGACGCCGAGGCGACTCTTTCAGTTCATCTGTTCCACATCGAAGTCGCTGTTCCGGCGGCCTTCTCAGAGGTTGTCCTTCCGAGTCGACTTCGATATCTGTATTGTGATCTACGGCTCTTCCCTTCCCTTTTTACCCGTCGTGGCCAGACACAATCCATGCCTTCTGATTTCTCTTTTTTCTCCGGTCGCGGTGGATGACTTAGGGGCCTTTCCCTTTTTTCGACAGAGATTTGCTCGAAAATCGCTTTTCCTCTCCGCTGCGTGTTTGAGAGATTGTTCTGTGATGAGCTTCATTCTCCCTTTTCCCGCACCGCCAGTCTCACGAGTTTTCCTTGCCTGTGAGGAGGTTTTTCGCGGGGAGGAACGGCTGTTTTCTTTCTTCGGTAGAAAGCTCAGAAGATCAGGTTTCTCTTTTTTTTATCTGGCCAACAGTACGAAACCGGTACATCCTTTCTTCTGGCGTTGCCTTTCCTGTGTTGCCCGAAGGATTTATAGATGGAGGCTGGGCGTTGCTCGCTTTCTTTCTTTTTTCCACGTCTCCCGCGGCCTTTAACGCATTGAGGCCCCGGCGGTTTTTCTTCTTCAGATTCGTTCCCCCCCCTGTGCCCAGATGAGAACCAGCGAAAGCTGCTCGGTTCTCTTTCTACAGCGCTGGCAAAAAACGCTCAACATCGCCTGCACCCCCCTCCTCCAGCCCGGGACCTCCCTCCCGAGCCAGGGAAACGTCAGCGTGCTCGCCCTCCTCTTCTTCCTTCCTCTCAGCGCGTAGTGCACCCTCGGTAAATTGAGCGCCCCAGTCTTTATCTCCCCTTGCCAGCGAGTTGGTAGATAGGGACTTCAACTTTTTTTCCTTTTTTTTCTCCGGTCGTTGCGGGCTAAAGGGATGTCGACACATGGAAGAAGATCCCCAGCCTCCTCCCAGAAATTGCTGCCGAGCTAGAGATTCCCTTCTTTTCTTCCTCCGTGACGGCGCGGAGAAGGCAATAACCATTTCGACATTAGTGCCCTTTCCCTTCCTTCGGAGCTTACCTTGTTCTTCCCGCCCAGGGGGAGGAGAGATGTTGTCCCTCCTCCTTCTTTTTTTCTCCCCCTACTGATTACTTCGACGTGTGTGCGCTAAGCCGAAATTTTCTTCCCATTCCCTGCCCCCACTCTTGCCGCCATTGAGACAGAGTCAAGACCAATCCCCCCCCCCCCCCTTTTGTTGTTTGTGAGAGAGATGTCGTAGGTGCTTTGCGTTTGCTTGCCGCGTGCTTAAGGCTTCCAAGCGTGGGCCTTCCGAAGGTGCCGTGCCGGGTCGGCGTTCTTTTTCGGCTTTTTTCGCACCAAACGTCGAGGAGGCCTTTTCCCTTCTCTTTTTTTCTACTGAGGGACAAAAAGAGATCCGCCCCCGGCGCTCTCTTGCTGCTGGCCTCCTCGGCGGTCAGCGTCTTCCCTCTTATTTTCTCTCAGGCTATTAGGGCGGAGGTTTGGATCCTTCTCTTATTTCATTCCCTAGTTCGCGGCGCGCAGTGTTCTCCTTTCTTTTTCCCGCAACGAACGAGAATGGCCGGATAGCGGCTTTTTCTTCCCGTTCCTTTCCTATCTACCAACAGCGGAATACGACCGCAGGGATCTCTTCTCTTTTTTTTTCTTTTCTTCCATCAATTGACCGAGGGGGCACGACGCGCGAGCCGCTGTCGGCACCCCCCTCTGATTTTTCCTGGCGGGAGTATGTAAAGTGCTGTTCTTCCTTTTGCCAGAATGTGCTAGAGAGACTGTGCCTTCCCTTTCAGTTATTGTAGTAAGGGTGTAACTACACCTCTTTTTTTTTTTTTCTTTTGTTATCAGCTTTGCACGTTGGCCGGGAGTCCCCACTCACCTAAAAACGGAACTCTCCGCGGGCCTCAATTCTCCTCCCTTTCTCTTCTCTGCAATCTCAGTTACCGTGACCAATTATCGCTCCTCCCCCCCCACACGTCCTCCTTCCTCATCTCAGGAGCAACGTAGTCCTCCTTTCCCCTCAACGGCACTGCGAAGTCCTCTTTATTTTGCGAGAGCGGAAGGGGGGGCCTTCCCTTCTTTCGCGGCCTGAAGCGGTCTACCGCGTAGTCCCTCCGTGCCGCCCGCGATTCGCCAAGTAAGCCCTTCCTTTCCTTCAGTTGCGCATCCGGCATCCCCTTTGCGTGTCCGACCGTTACTGGCGATGAAGTCTCCTCCCCCTTTTTTTCGAAAAAAACGCCGCTCAATGCTTCCCCCAACCCTCTTTCTTTGCCCCAAGCCCACGAAGTCATCCTTCCTCCCTTTTGCGAAAAGTGCAGGTCATGGATTGGGGGTGTCCCCCTCTTTTTCCTTTTCCTCAACGTAGCTCCACAATACAGAGATCGAAGTCGCCCTCTTCCTTCTTCTTTTTTTGTTCATGCCGCCGGAACAAGCGACTGGCGAGGTGGACAGATTCCCTTTCATCAACGTCACCCTCCCATACTTCGGGCCCGATTACGAAAGATCAACGCCTGTCTTTTTCTTCTTCTTCTTCCCTTTTTTTTTCCACGCCGAGTCGGAATTGGTTAGCCGGATCTCTCCCATTAAATTCCCGGCCGGGCCGAGGCTGTTTCCAAGTGCGCGTCGCCGCCTTTTCTTTTTTCCCCCGCCCGCGGCGAAGTGCGGGTGTTGGATCCCTCCTTTAGCCTTCCTCCCTTTCGAACCTTGCGATTCCCGCTTCGCGCAATGAAACCGCCTTCCCAACCCCCCCCCTGAACTCGTGCCGACCTGGGAATGGAAGATCAGGACGAAGCTTTCTTTCTTTTTTTTTAGGGGATCCAATTCATATGAAGAGAAATTGGCGAAGGGAAGGACCCTGCCTCTTTTTACTGCGGTTTGCTTCCCCACAAAGGTTGCATCGGATTGCATCATAATCATCTTTGTTCTTCTCTTTTTCCCCCTTCTCCGCCTACGAACGTTCGCGAGGCGCCACCCTATTTCTTTCCTCTCTTCCCTTCCATGGGCAAGAATTACGAAAAGCAATCGCCTCCTCTCCCCTTTTTTTCCTTTCAGCCACTGCCGACATACCCCCGTTTCAAGCACATGTGCTCTTTTTCCCGACAATGGGCTCCCTCCCGAAACCCAAAACTACTCTCGTTTCCTCCTCCTCCGTTTTTTTTTCTCTTCCTCCTTCTTTTTTTTTTTTGTCTTCTGCAGAAAAAGGCGAATACTTGGATTATTTAGCGCGATTCACCCTTTTTTATCGTCTAATTACCCTCCTCTTCTCTTTTCTTTTTTTCGTAATTCTTGCAAGATTGGAAGTGGATCCCTTCTTCTCCCCTCCCCCCCAAAACTTCGTTAATGTTGATTGCCAGAATGCTCTTTTTCTTTGAACTACCCTCCCTGGCCTCACAAAGATGAGTTATGATGGCCCCCTTCTCTTCCCCGGCTTGATCAACGAAGGCCAACGCCATGAAGATCATGTCTCTTCCTTCCTGATGCTTCTCCCCCTCCTCCGGCCGAGCTTAGCCGTTCCGTCGAATAGTGATTTACCCCCTCTTTCAAGAGTTCGGTGTGATGGTCGCAACTGTCCTCTTTTCTCGCCTTCGCAAGGTTTATTGGCGGATCTTCCTTTTTTCTCCCCCCAACACCCGCACTTCGCCCGCGGGCGGTTTTCGGAGTTCTTTGCCCCTCCTCTCCAATTGGAAAGAGCCTCGGCAACTGCCGTGCCTTTTCTCTCTTTCGGAATTGGTGGAGGACATCGAATCCCTTTTCCGGACTTTCAATCTTCCGTACCCCCTTTTCCTTTCGGCACGAGTTGCTCTCCTGTCTTTTTTCCGTGAGAGAAGGGAGCCTGCCGCCTCTCCCCCCCTAATTGGGCCACATCGCCAGTCGTTGTTTTTTTTGTAACCGCTTGCGTCATGAGGAGGTAGACTTCGATCTTTTTTTTCTTTTTTTTTTTCCAGTGGGACAAAAGACTTGGTTTACCCTCTTTCGCACTCCTCAAAAGCGAAGAAAATGATGTTTCCTTTTTTTTCTGACTCGTGGGGTGGGAAAAAGCCGATTTTTCTGCGGATTGATCGGGCGTTTGTGGTCTAGAGATTTTTTCCTCCTTCTGAGTTCATAGAAAGGAAGGTTCACGAGTTAGGGAATCTGCTTTTTCCTCAATGCGCTCTTGCGAATCGTGGGAGCCTTTTTTTTTCCTCCTGAAGAAGCTTTACGCGGTAGACCCTGCGGGCTTCGAATCCTCCCCTCCCCGTCGATCTCTTAACTGGTTACCTCGCAGTGACGGTGAGGGCTCTTCTTTCTGCTCGGCAGTTCGAATTTCCGTGTGACCGCCTTCTTATTGGCTAGTCATGGGTTCAGGTAATGAAGATTGCATCCGTTACTGACTTTGTGACGGCAGGAGAGTTACCGTTTATTTTTTTCTCTCCGTTTTCCGCTAATCGAAGACCCTACCTCTGCTAACCGCGCACACTCTTTTTCAACGTCGGGTGTAGTTCACCCTCCGCTCACCAATCGCCTTGCCAAACCGCAGGAAAATTTTTCCTCCTTTTTTCGTGCCGAGCCAGCACGAGGACCCCTTTTGGCACACGTCCTTCAGTGCCTCGCCAGGACTTCCCTCAGTGTGTGAACGGAATCGTCGCGTCTCCCCCAGTATTTCTGCTTCCCCCTGCGCGCGTCCAGCTACGGTCTTCCCCTTCTTTTTCCTCTCTGGACTTTCAACGGTGTCGAACGGTCCCTCCCCTTTGTCGGTCGTTTAGGGAAACAGGGCTTCTCTTCTAGACCTGAGCAGGAGCGACCGCTCGATCCCCTGCTCCGACCCGTAAAAAACGGCCGATCCGACTCCCTTAGGAGAAGACAAATCACAATTCGACAATAGTGACCTTTTCCTTTCCCTCTGCTCTCTGTCCTGCGCGCTTTTTCTTCTTTTCCCCCCTGAACCATGGGAGATAGACCAATGTTCCAAGCTCAACGAAAAAACCTTTCCTGCAACGCTGGAAGCCCTTGAAGCCCCCACCTTACACACGTCAACAGCAACGGACGACATTCTCTCTTTTCCTTTTTTTTTCCTTTTTTCCTGTGTTGGGCGTGACGCGTGCTTCAAGGCTTCCAGTCTTTTTCGCGGTGTGGGGGGGGAGTTTCATCCTGACCAGTCTCCTTTTCTATCTAACAGGGTTAAAGGAGGTATGCTTTCCCCCTCTCCGCAGACCGAGCGCCCAGGCCTTACTCCTGCTCCTCTTTTTTTTCCATGGTATTGTATTCTCCGCGCCGTCACGTTTTTCGTCTCTTCTCTTCCAGCAATTCTTGAGTCGTCGCCCGGTCGCTCCTTTTTTCTACATCATGATCCCGCAACAGACTTTCCTTGCCATTCTGTATGGACCGTTCGACACCGTGAGTCCAGATCTACCCCCCTTTTCCTCTTTTTTTTCCGACGTTGAGAAGACTAAAGGATGGCGCCCCTTCGTCGACTTCCTTTCACACAATGGAGAGTGGGAACTCTCTTACCTCTTTCTTGGGTATGTCCCGTGCTTGTTCCTGCGATCTCTTCGCCGGCGGGGTTGCAGTCTCTTTTTCCTTCTCCCTAGTCAAGGTGAAATAAAAAGATCTTGTCGGGGGTTATCCCTTCTCCTCCCAGTTGCTTCGATGAGGCGGACCCGCGTTCCCCCCGGTACCTTCTCCGCCGGGGCCTCAAGGCGGTAAAAGGCCGTTTTTCCTTCCTTGGCTGCCACCTCCTCGCGTCGCCAAGCCCCTCCCCCCCCCTCTTCGGGCACAGGAAGCAGCGCAGAAGCATTCTCTCTCGTCCTCCACCTCGTCAAATGAAAGAATTTTCTTCCCTTTTCCTATCGGAAGGGGGCATTCCTTTCACCGCTAGGGATGAACTTTCCCCCCTCTTCTTCAGGAGAGATATTACCCCTTAAATTCAGCGGAAGCCATCCCTTTCCCTTTTCCTCCTCCGGCATAAAGAAGAGGAAACGAACCTTTTTCCCCGGTCTTCAATCCTCCCTCGGCCCAATCCCGCTCTCCCCCGCCAACCTCCCCTCTCTCTGTCCAGCCTTTTCACCATCTTTCCAAGCAACCTATCCTATTTCTTACGTCTTCCTCTACAAATCTCATTCGGACTCGCTCGCATCCCCTCTTCCTGACATCCCTTCATGATTTTTCCCTCCCCGGTGAACGTTCTGGGGATTGAAGCCTCTGCACCCCCCGCCGCTAAATGAAAGCACGCGATTTCTCTCCCCATCGGATTTGCCAAAGCCCCCCCCCCACATGTACCCCCCCTCCCCTGTCGTCCGTTTGGGGAAGTGAAGGTATGGATTTTTTCTTCCCCTTTGTCCCACTGACAGGTGCCCCCGAAAACTACCTTCTACCTCGTAATGACGCAACGATGGACGCCTTTTCTTTCCAGGACTGGAGCTGTGGAAACAGTCGGCGTTCCTTCTTCTCTGAATGCACGAATCAACGGCCCCTCCCCTCTTCTTCACACGCTGCCGCCGGTCTGCTTGGCCGCGCCTGCACTTCTCTTCTTCATTGGTCGCCCGAAGCGAATCGAATGTATAAAGCCCAATTTTTTCCCCCCCCCCCCCTTGCCTTGTCGAGGATGTTTCCAAGTTGCGGTCGCCGCCTTCTCTTCTCCTCTCAAACAAGCAAGCGGCGATAGTGCGGGGTTGGAGCAGGACAGACCAGTTCTCCTTGCTCCTGCTCGAACCATCATGGGGATCCAGATTCGCTCCCCTCCCTTCTTTTTCCCCTCCCTCGTGCGCGGAAGGCAAGATCAGTACGAGCGGTCTTCGGTTCACCTCTTTGATTCTCTATTGCCTTAGCCAATTGGCGAAGGAAGGAAAGGCCCTTTTTTTTGCCCTTGTTGATCAAATCGAACGGACTGCGTTTGTTTCCTCCTTCACTTGTTTCTTTCTTTGTATTTTCAAAGCGACTACATGAATGTGACTCTTTCCTTTCCCTTTAACGAACTAAATAGGTGTGATAATTTCGATCCACTTCCTTTTTTGGCGACTCTGTCTTCGGACTTGATGAAGCCACTGCACGACCTCCTCCTTCCCTACTCCCAAGGTATTCGCCTTTTTATGAAGCTCCCACCCCTTCTCCCATTCGTTTTTTTGAGCGCGATTTGGTTTATTTCGTTTGGAGCCATCGGATTTGTCGGTGTTTTTCTTCCCTCTTTTGCTTGACGGGCGGTATGGCGGCAGTGGCTTCAATAAAGTCAATCATTCCCTTTTTTCCTTCTGGCTCTTTTTTCGTTGTCCTCGAGATGATCACAAAATATTGAGTTCGTTAATGTTTTCTCCCCCCCCTTCCTTTCTTTAGTCGATTTGAAAATAAAAAACTCAAGGGCCGACCCCCTGCTTTTTTTTCCATCAAACGCAATTACAGTCGATTGATAAACGAATGCCCCTTTTTTCTCTTTTTTTTCCTTCCTTCGCAAATTTATATTCAATATGAGTGATCACACTGCGCCGGTTTTCTGGATTCTTTAATTCCCTCTGCCCGCTTCGGTGTGATCGGTAGAAATTTTCATCGGGGCTTTTCCTTTCCTTTCTTCCTAGCAAGTCCAAGGTTAGATGGGCGGATTTCAAAGGGCGCGCCTCTTTTTTCTATTCGGCATGCGGGCAAGATCCTCGGCTTCCCCTTTCTCTTCCCTGGGGGCACACTGCCGTGCGTTCTTTCTCGCTTTTTCGCCCCAACCTTCCTTTCCCACATCTCCGTACAGAGTATTCAAATCCGCCTCCGTATTTCCGACTATGGCGCGTTGGTTCTTCTTTTTTCGGCCGAAGGAGTCCGATCGTCCCATCTCCTTGTTCCTGCGGAATGAAAGCCGTTTTTTTTTTCGTCATGACGAGGTCGTCCTTCGATTTTCTCTCCGTACCTGCAGTGGGAAAAAAGAAGGTGGGTGCTTTTTTTCCCCCCCCTTTTCAAACTGCGAAAACTTCCCCTCTCTTTCCTTTCGGGTGGGATGAATTCGTGGGTTTTCCCCCCCCCTGTTTGAGCGATTGCGCTCCTCATTGCGGCGGAGTTTTTTTCTCGATTTTTCTTTTCTCTTCTTCATCGCCAGGAAAACGGTCATGCAGCCCGTTCCCGAGTTCGTGAAGAGGCGGGCTTTGTTCCGTGCTTTCCTTGGTTGTCCGTTCTCTATCCTGAAGAAGGCTTTAAGGCGGTTTCTCCTTTTTCTCTCAGACGAGGCCGAAGCTGCCCGTCCGATCTCGGCCCCCCTCCGCCTTGTCTTCTCCGCGTTTACAGATGACTAAGTGCTCTGCTCCTGCGTCTCTTTTCTTTTTTCTTCTGGGCGTTGGCTCGCTCATGGGTTCAAGTCACTTTTTTTAGCTCCCCCCTTTCTTGTTACCGCTTGAGGCCAGGAGGATCTTTCCCACGCGTGTCCGCCTAATCGCGAAACTTTTCCCCCCAGCTCCTCTCTCTCTTTAATCAGGGATGCCAACGTGGGGTTCTTTTCCCCCCTTTGGAACAAAAGATAAAATCGCCTGCAACTCCTTCCCTCATCTCATGGGACATAAGAAGAGAAGGTCCCCCCTCCCCCCCCCCCCCCCCCCATTCCCACGTCTTCCATTTTTTTCGTGCCCCTCGGTCAAAGGGAGGGCCCACTTTTTCTCGAGTCCAGTACGGACGGCTTCTCGTCTTCCCCGGTGTAGAACGGTCCAAATATTCTTCTTTCCTTTTCGTTGCGGGATACAGGGAGGTGACCCTGACGACGCCTGCGCGACACGCGACTTTCCAGCGGTCGAGACGACCCTCCCACCTCCCCTCCGGCAGACGTGACGGCGCGGAGAAGACACTCCTTTTCCCTTGCTGAAGGCCCGCTGGCACGCTGGGCGCATCGGTCTGCTTGCCTCTCCCTCTTGGAACCCCCCTGGGAAGACCTCTTTTCTTTTTTTCCTTCCGCAAGCCGAAATTGCTGAAACGCCCCCCACCGCTCCTCCCCCTCCTCCTCCATCTGGAAGACATGAAGACAGTCGCTCTCCCCCGTCAAAAAGGAACGACGACATCTCTCTCCTTTCCTTTGTTCGTTTCTTTGTCGGTGTGGGCGGGGAACAGCGGGCTTTTCCTTTTTTCCGGGTTGGAGAAGGTGGGGGGGGCGTTTCCGACTTTGGCCTTCTTCTTTTTCAATGGTTTTCCCCTTCGGTCTGACGGGAAAAAAAACATTTTCTAGACCGAAGCGCCAAGGCTCCGGGGTCCCTTCCTCCGGGCGGTCGCGTCAAAGGGTCACTAATGTAGACTGTTTCTTTTTCTTCTCCTTTTTTTTCGGCTGGCCCGTTTACGTGTCTTCGGCCCATCCCATTTCTTGAGGAAGTAGTCTTTTTTCTTCTCCTTGCGTCGAGTCGTGTCCTTTTTTCAATTTCCTCCCTCCCGACCGCGCAAACTGGCAGGATACGCGGCCGGCTTTTCCTTCCTTTCGGACACCGTGAAGTCAAGATCTACAACCGCTTTCCTTCTGACGTTCTCCTCTGGCGCCCCTTGGCCCCTGCCGCGCGGAGCGATGCCGGTAAACACCCTTTTTTTCTTTTTATTTTCTCGCACTGAGGACGGAGCGGGAGTAGCGGAACGTTTTTCCTCCTTTTTTTCTCCATTTTCTCTTCTGAGATGCTGAGCGTGTGTTCCCCTTTTTGTCGTAACTTGTTTCATTGTTTCAGAGAGCTGGAGAGTGTTATAAGCTTTTGAACCGTTGGGTTTCCGAGTTGTTCTCCCCGAAGCAATAAACGGTAAATCTCCGTTTGCTCCCCCAAGGCCCCCCGCGGGAGACTGAATCTTTATTTCCTTGAAACCATTGAGCGAGCCCCCTCTTTTTTCCGGGACACGGCATGCAGAAGAAGAGCAGGATCTCCCCACCTTCCCTTCCCTCATTACGGGTACGAATGTTGGCGAGATCTTACTTTTCTTTTTCTTCTCGTCTTCGAAGCCCGCGCCTGAGCGGTTCCTCCCCCACCCCCTTTCCTCCCCGCGATTCGGCCCAGGAACCATTTTCCCTCCCCTTTCCTTCCCCGCGATTCACGAAACTCGGTTGAAATGGCGGCCCTTTTTGGAAGTATCCCCCCGGACAATCGAGAGACACGCTTCCTCCTCTTCCCCCCCCCCCCCGGCCGCTCAATGCCCGCCGCGATGTTCGAGCCTCCCACATCACCCGAAGTTTCCCCCCCCTCTTCTTTCCTGGTGGCGCGATGGATTTGGCGAAGTGCCTTCCGGTTTCCCCCAGTCGTTGTACCACTGCCCGGTGCGAACCCTCTCTCCCCTCGTCATGACGAGCACGCTGGGACGAAGTTGTTCTCTATTGGGAACCGTGGCCTGTTCCGCTCGGAAGTCTTCGGCCTCTTTCCCTTTTTTCCCCTCCATACGTAGGGCCGATACGAAGATCAAATCAACTTGCCCTCTTTCTCAGTCTCCCCTTCCCCCCTATGTAATTTGCGCCCGAGCGATCTCCTTCTTCCCAGCGAACGGCAGGCAGTGGCCGCTGTTCTACTCTCCCTCTGAACCCGCCCGCGGCGACTTTTTTTTTGCGCCCTTAAGAAATCCGCCAATGAACCTTGCGACTTCTCGCCACGTTGGCCCCCGTTTCTCCCGATCACACCGAACTCGTGCCGACGAATCCTCCCCTTCTCTTTTTTGCGACGGAAGGCTTAAGATACTGCATGCGCAGTGTGTCTCCCTATTTTCCCCCTTCTCTTCCCTTTCGTTTGGCCTTCGATTGGATCAAATCTCTTCTTTTTTTCTTCATCGGCTTGCCTTAATAAATATTCTTGTTCGGCCTTTCTTTTTTGACCCGACTGACGAAGTCGCGCCTCTCCCTTTTTCTCCTCTTGTGATCATATCGATTCCACTTCCCAAGCGGGCAAGCATATCCCTATTCCCTTTCTTTTTTTTGACTCCCCCATGCGACATGGACCAGCACGTCAAGCACAGTTGCCTCCCTTTCTTCCTCCCTCCTCCCCCCACAAGACAAATGCGATGGCTCCAAACGAAGACACCAACCTCTCTTCTTTTTTTTTGGTTTCTCTTTTTTCTCCCCTCTGCCCTTTGTCGTGTTTGTATTCTGCATAAAAGGCGACTCCCCTTTATTTTTCCTTTGTTTCGTCGGCAAGTGGCTCAATAAAGTCAAATACTCGTACGCCCCTCATCTTAGTGATCCCCCCCCCACATATTAGTGCGGTAATGTGGTGCCAGAAATGATACTTTTCTCTTTTCTCTTTTCTGTCGCTTTGAAATAAAACTCAGGGCCGACCCCTTTGTTTTGTCCCCTCCCCCCCACATAAGCATTCCGGATTTGATCACCCCCCCCCCCCCCCACGAAGGCCAAAAAGCCATGAAGATATGGGACCTCTGCTTTAGGCGTTCTCTTTTCATCCTTTTTTTGCATCGTGAATTTTACCGAATACCGCGTCGTACTGCCCTTTCCCCCCCCCTTTTTTTTTCCTTCGGGGCGGTTCATTGAGCGAATCTGGATCGCATGAGTTTTTTCTCCTGTTTCCTTTTTTCCTCCAAACACACGAACTCGCAGCGGTCCTTCCTTTTTTTTTTTGCACGCTCCTCGGCGGCGACGCGCACCTCTTTCCAGTCCTCGGCAAACGGCCGTGCCGTTCCTTTTTCCTCTTCTTTTTTCGATCGCTCGGCGAACCAATTCGCCTTTTTCCTTTCATTTTCCTCTTCTTCAATGCAGAACGTCCCTTCCCTTTTTATCGGGCCGACGTATGGCGGGTTTTACCCTTTTACTCCGAGGAAGAAGACGTTCTCTCTCTTGTTACAAATCGCCAGTCGCTTTTTCCTTTGAAGACCTTTCGTCCAACCGTGAAAAGCTTCTCTTCTACTTCGATATATGTATTGTGATTTTCCCAGTGTTCCCAAACGCCTTGGGTGAAAGTCGTGGACAGCCCCCCCCCCCTTCCAAAACGAAGACATTTTCTTCTGTTTCTTTCCTTCTTTTGGGGGGGAAAAGACGATTGGTTGCGCTTCTCCTTTGGCATTGAGCGGAGTTTTTTTTTTTCCCTTTCATCCTTGCCTTTCCTTCCCTGCCAGCCAGTTCACGAGTTCGTGACTTTTCTTCCGTGATGATGTCTTCTTCTTTGCTTCCTCCCTCCTCCTGCTTTACGGCGGTAGACCGCTTAAGCCTTTCCTCTTTTGCCGAAGTGCCCGTCCGATCTCGGGCCCCCCGGTGAGGTCTCTGCTTTTCCCCGCTGCTAAGTTGCTAATGAACCTTTTTTTTCTTTTTTTCTGCGGGCGTTGGCTCGCTAATGGGTGCTTAAGTCAACCCTTTTTCCGAGGCCTTGTAACGAAGTGAGGCCCCCTCTTCTCTTTCCCTCCCACGCGTGTCCGCCAATCGAAGAACTCTTCCGCGCCCTCTTTCGTGAATCAGGATGCCAAAGGGGTGTTCTTTTCCCCCCCTTTCGCTCACCATAGCAGCACCGCGGGCACTTTTTCCGTGCAGATAACAGCAAGGGGAAATACGTTTTTGTGTCGCGAATGTTAGTGACCGTCTCCAGTTTTTTTTTTCAGTGCTGCTCCCAGTATTGAGTTTTCCCCCTCTTCCCCTTTGCTCCCTGCGGGTGTTATGTTTTTTTCGAACCTCTTTCCCTACCCATCCTGTCCGCGACGCCGCGTATCTTCCCCTTTTTCTTTTTTCGACCCACATGAAGACGGACCCTTCCTCGCGCTCCTTCCCCGAACTTCAGAAATTGCTGGGCCCTATTCTCCCTGCCTATCCGAAACATTCCGCCCCCTCCTTTCCTAAGGACCCTTTCCCCATTCGAAATTAGGGAACCTTTGCCTTCCCCTCTGGCAACCCGCCTTGGCGCTCGGTCTTTTCCTTCTCGCTCTCCTAAAAATGGTCGATCCTGCTTCCTCGGAAGTGGCTGCGCACTTCTTAAAAGCCCCCTTTCCTGCCCCGGAAAGGAAAACTTAAGGACACTTCTTTCCTCCCTCCCCACACACTGAAACAGTCCATTCTTCCCCTAATCTACTTTTCTTTTGGTGAGAGAGGGGATGAGTCTTTTTTTTGGGGTTCTTTCTTCAGGGATTAAAAGAGGGGTCCTTCTCCTTTTGAGCTGGGGGGCGTCCTCCCCCCCCCAGTGTTTCCTCGTAGAATTGGTCTATTCTCCATTCGTTCCAGGAGGTATTGAGGGACAAACCTTTCGACCCGAGAGAAAAGGCAGGTGCCCGGGCCCCCTTTTCTTCTGTCAAAGGGCAATAATGTCCTTCTCCCTTTGATTTTTCTTCCCTCCCTTCAAGGCTTAGGAGGAGTCTTCCGGTCGCGGGTATTTTTTTTCTCGGTTCTCCCTTTCTTGAAAGTCGTCTCCGGTAGAAGGAGTTCTCGTTTTTTTCCGAAACCTCTCTCCCCCCGACTCTTCATCTCCCTGCGGCGGCTCGGGAAAGGATGTATGGGACTTTTCTATTCCTTTTCCCCTACGACCGAAGGAGCAGTCCGTATCCTTTCTTTTTCTCAAGCTCAAAGAATGGGCGCATCACTTGCTTTCCTGTCTCGATGCCGGGTCAACAAACTGGCGCCTGCCAGTTGGCGAAGCACGGCCGGGACCCCTCCCCTGAGCTTCTTCATTGGGCCGTATGTCTTTTTGGTGCTTTCAGAATTGCTAGAGAGACTGTCCCTTCTTTGTTGAGAGTGTGTTAAGGTTTTGTAGTAAAGGGTGTAACTACTCCTGATTCACGAGCAGCTTGCGCTTTTTTCCCCTTTTCTGAAGGTTATTTCCCTCTTGCCACGCGTGGGATTAACGAGCCTTCTTCCCTCCTGGCATCAAGGAGGTACCCCTTTTATTGGGGAGGAATATAAGTACCTTGAAACCCTTTTCCACCCGCCCAGGACCTGCAATCTATACAATCTCTTTCACCTTCCTCTTTTTTTTTTTACTCCCCGCAGGTAACTATGCGCCTCCTCCCCCCTTTTTCCGTCTGTGGCCGAGATAGGACGGTTCTTTTTCTCTCCCCGTTTTCTTATGAAGCGGTCTACCGCCGTAAAGCTTCTCCAGGCTCTCCCCTCTCTTCTCCGGAGCCATTCATCCCTGCCGGGAGTTTCCCTCCGATTACGAACTCGGTGAACTGGGTTCTTTTTTTTTTCCTCCTGCCCAGCAAAGGACAAGCGCTTCCCCCTGTAGAACTCTTCAATGCCGACGCGATTTTCGAGCAAATTTCCTTGCCCAAGCCCACGAATTCCTCCTTCCCCGTTCGGCGCTTTTGGCGAAGTGCCTTTTCCTTTTCTTTTTTTTTTTTCGGTCACACCCCTGCCGGTGACGAAACCGTAGATCACAACTTCCTCATGACGCACGCTTGGGCCGAATTTTTTTTGAGGGATCGCCCTGGCGTGTGGAACAGAATGTCGGCGGATTCCTTCTCTTTTTTTTTTTTTCCTCAACGGCCAACCGCCAACGTCGGTCCCTCTTCATTCTCAACTGTGTTTTTTTCAGACCTGTACGGGATTTGAAAGTCCTCCTTTTTTCCTCCTCTCGAATGTCTCCAGACCATTCCGGCGCTCTCGGAACTACCTTCTTTTGTTTCCAAGTTGAGCGTCGCAGACGAGATCTTTTTGGAACCGCCAGCGGCGCTTCCCTTTTGTGTTGAGCAGACAGAACAGCGGCGGCGCCCTTCAGGAAACGTCCTCCCTTTCTCCACTCATGCGTATCCAGATTACGATCAATTGAAAACCGCCCTCCCCTCCCTCC
>Ga0179591_1291530_pt1 | contig 20979 bp, 26 predicted proteins | sample CZOMad2_1_08_16f_FD_182891 | JGI IMG/M metagenome (GOLD analysis project Ga0179591, IMG submission 182891) | Vadose zone soil fungal communities from Angelo Coast Range Reserve, California, USA - CZOMad2_1_08_16fungal (PacBio error correction) | ecosystem: Environmental > Terrestrial > Soil >... | reverse complement strand
CTTTACCGTTTTTTACCTCCCCCTCGTCTCTTTTTCGTCATTTTTTGATTGCGCTCCGACGGGAATTCCTCAATCTCCTCCTTTCGGATTTAAATTACAAACCCCCCTTTTCCCGAATGAGGAAGACATCCGCCCCCCCTCTCCCCCACCACTCTCTTCTAGTTCAGGCTTTCCACCCCCCTTTCTTTTGATCCAAGCGTAGCTTTTGCTGCGCCGTTTGTTCTTCCCTTTTTTCTTTCCTCTTTGAGTTGCTCCTTTTTCTTCAGAAATTAATTTTCGTGTCTGAACCTTTTTCTTCCCGTCTTGCGTTCCTCGAGGCCGGCTTTCCCCTCAAAGTAATGTCCAGGGTGGTCGTCGCTCACCACGTGACAGTTTCGAACAAGACCTGGAAATAAACCCGCGGAGTGCACATTTTCTGCGCACAGCTTCTTTCCCTCCAATCTCTTCTTCTTTTTCTTTTCCCTTGAGAACACCACCTTTCGTTCCTTCTTTTTTTAAAATTTTCGATTCGGATCAACCTCACCCATCCACCAACCAACCCTTTGTGCAGGAAGGTTTACCCCAGGATTCTTTCTTCGGGTTAAGAAATAGATCCTTCTCCCTTAGCCCAAGATGAATTTCCTCTTTCCTCTTACATTTGTGTACATTTTTATTAACGAATAACATTTGTCTCTCCCAAGACCCTCGGGCCCGACACTTTTCCCATTAGCACATAGGGAAAGTATATGAAGAATGTCCTATCCCCCCATATCAGATCAATGTTTAGTGCTCTCCGACTATTGCTAAGACCTTTTTTTTTTTTCCTGGATTTCCCCCCATACCCATCGTTTCCTGCCCATCCTAGACAAAGGAGTAAATCTGATGTCTTTATTGGCCTCTTCGCCTGCCCAGTTTTCTGATCTGTTTTCCTCATAGCCTAATACGAGACCTTCCCTCTCTGTACTCCTTTCGAGTGAATATGTTCCCCCTCCAGAACAACTTTTTTTCTTTCCTCCCCCAACCTTTTGCGACCATTTCCGATACTTTTCTACTCCGATGAGATCCGGTCGTTGCTCTTTCTGCGACTTCACCACAGCCAGTCCACCCCCCTGGAACTCCATCCCTTTGGCTGGATAGAGCTTTTTTCGTCCCCTTCTTCTATTTGATCCAGGTGATTTGATTTACCTTTTCCAATCTCAATACAAGTCTCTTGTGAGCTGCCTGTTTCTCTGCAAACCTCCATATAAAGTCCTCGCCACTTTTTTCAAGCGGATCGGACATCCACCCCCTGCCCTCCGTAACCTTGTGCAATTAATCCCCTTGCACATTGCTTTTGTTTTACCGATTAGTCTTTTCCTTCTTCTTTATCTGTGTGGCCCCCAAATCCGGGCCAGAAGTCTACTCATTTTCCCAATCGCTCAAATGATTGAGTTGAGATCTCACCCATACCCGTCCTTTTTTTCCTCCGTGCGAATAGCCAAGACCCCTCCCCCAGAATATCTAGTTGGGTGTATGTCCCCTTTCCCAGGTCTCGCTGAATTTTCTCCATCCCCCTTTTCTCCCAATCTAGAACGAAGCGTTTCGGACAAAAGCAAATGCTCCCCTCTCCTCCGACCTCAGGACCGGGCTAGTCATCTAGCCCCCCGACAAACTTTGTACGTACCTTCTTCGCCCTCATATTCCTTTGCCGCCGCTGAATCCAACCTCCCCGGTCTCCCTGTTTAAATAAATGAAAGAAGCAACCGTTGACCCATGTATTACCTTTTTTACATCGCGGACCTGCCAAATCTCCCCATTTTCCACTTCTTTTTTTCCGTTCCCCCCCCGATTCGTAGCGACAAACCTTTGACTCCTTTTTTTTTTACTCGACATTTCTGTGCTTCTTAGCCCGAGCCTATCCTCCCTTGAAAAGTTCATGAGCTGTGATCCTTAGGGTGGTGCTAAAGCTGTGCTGTTTACTGCGGCATTGTGTTCCCGACGCAAAAAATGCCTTATGAGATGGCCCTATAACCCCCCCTTATACCGTCTGTGTTCCGTTACCGAATGGACCGGCGCTCTCTGAATCCCTAGGAAGAGTTCTTAAGAACCTCTCCATGCCTCCTAAGTTATCACTTTCTAACCCGTCTTTTCTTCGATTCTCTTCCAATGGGGAAGTCATGGCAACATTCGTATCGGTGGTTCTCCCTTTCTTGTGCACGAAAAATATAGGGTCCTGGAGGGTCCTCGTGTGCCTTGATTCGTTTCATTTTTTTTGTCATTAATTTTGTGTTTTTTACAGGTCTTTTTTTTGCAGAATACTTACAGTCCCCAGATTCGTGTTCGATAGGCTCACTTCCCCCCGACTTTTTGGAGAGTTTCTCTCCGCAAATATGTGCCCCGGACCGCACATTTTTCTTTAGGCCGTTTTCCGGAGCAGTACCCACATTCCAATTTACTCTCCACCTTTGTGCTCTTATCGTCCCATACCATCTTTTTTCTTACACCCATGTAGTTTGAAGATATTTTTATCGGCCCTCTTTTTTAGCTACCCTCGCGACAAATCTCCAGGCAATAGCGTGGATCTATAATTCCCCCCACTCTTTCCCGGTCTCCGGGATCGGCAGGCTTTTTTCATGATGAGTTTGCACAAGTCCCGTCCAATCCGGTTTTGTGCCCCTTATTCTCTCTTTCCCTCGTGTTTTCCTTTGCCCCATCCGGATTTCGTCTCTCTTTCCCTTTAATCCAACTTCCATCAAGCCAGTCTTTTTCCCTGTCGAGTTGAGAGGATAGTGTTACCCTTGTTCCTGAAGTTCTTTTTGTCCTTCAGGTTTCCTCTCTCCCTGAGAGATGTGCTAGCAGGGTGGCAAGATGCCTATGACCCAGTCGTATGATTTCAATCTGCCCCCCTTTTTTGATGCGGTTTATTAATTAATTGATGGTCTCCCGTTCCTTCCCCCTCGTCAAAAGTGACCCTTCGTTTTTCACATCTTTTTCGTCGAAATCTCCGGAGGCCTTCGTCTGGAAAAGTTTCCAGACACTTAATCTCCACGAAGGGCCTTGTACGTATATTCTGCCCTTCCTCCGAGTTCTTTTCACCATCCCACCCCCTGTCTCCCCCCCTCCCCACCGAAGTGGTGTTAAAAACCGTACAGACCCCGACTAAACAAATCCCCGGCTGGATGATGACTTCGGCGTTCCCAATCCTGGTCGGCCCTTGTGACTACAGAGTTTCCCCACCTTGCTTCAATGTTAAATCCGCGACCGGAGAGAAAGAAGAATGACAGTTATTCTCTTTAATCCCACCCAGTAAATCCCCCTCGCTTATAGTTTCTTCCTCACCAGTTTCCATTATGCGGTCTCTCTCTCGCGGGTTTAGAGAGTACCATTCTTTTACGTTAGCCACTGTCCTGACTCATTCCCATTGTCCCGATGAAGAGATATCCTGGTTCCTTTAGAAAACAGATATTTGCGCCTTTCAACAGTTAACCCACTTATAGTTAGTCCACAACCCTTTCCATCCCAGCAAGATGCGGTCTTTCTCCCCAGACTTTTTCTTAGTTTTTAGCGGCCCAGAACCACCCTCCTCCGAGCAAACAAGGCTTCCCATTCGTGTTTCCTTTCTCCCAAATAGTTCTTGCAACATTTCGTATTTTCGTTTTCCCTTTCTTCTTTGCAGTTTCTTGAGTATTTATTAAATTTCTCTATTTTTCCCCTTTGTATAGATCGACAGTTGTGATGCCGGCCTTTCAGGCGTCTTCTCCCCCGTCAATGCATTATTATAAGCTCCCCATGACGTTTTTGTAAGTAGTACTTGAACATCCTTCTTTTCCCTTTTGGCCTCCTTCTTCCTATGAACGCGCCCCTGATTGTCGGAGTTCCCCCCTAGAATTGGATTTGTGATTCTTCGTTCAAGACCCCACAGGGACGTTCGCCCGTTCAATCCTCCTTTCTTCTTTTGTCGAGGCTTCTATTTTCTCTCAACAATGGCGGGGGGTATTTACTCCCTCCTTTTTCTTTTTTGACCCAAAAATGGATTGCTGTGCGCCCCTTTTCTCTCTACCCTCCTTCGTCAAAATATTGCCCAACTTTTTCAATGAATCTCCCCTCTACAATTCCTACCCGAATTGCCATAGCAGAATTGCTCGGGACATGTTTCAACAGGTCACACCGGGTCGTTATTGGTGGATTCCCTACTCCTCCCAGTATTCGCTTCCGTTACGGTAGGTGCGATTTAAGCCACCCGCCCTTTGAGAAAGGGATGGGAGGAGTGAGGTGCATCCCTACCTCCTGGCGTTCCCTGACGTCCCTCAACTGAATCACTCACTTCCCTGCGGCATCCCTTTCTTTCTGTCTTTCGGCGTGTTTTTCAAATTCGCAGCACTGGCGTTTCATCCCTCTTTCCCCCTTGAGTCGAGGATCGCGACACGATTAGAGTAAAGTATGACTTTTCTGTTAAAACTGTTGCGATTTGCTCCCTCCCCTTTTTTTTTCTATGTGTTCCCATATAAGCCCCGAGGAGCCCTTTCTTAAAGTTTCTGTACATGGCTTTTCACGGCTTGAAACAGAACAGACGTTAAATCCATGAACGGTAACCCATCCACCCCCCACTTTGGATCCTTCCGGTCTTTTTATTCCTCCAACTCCTCCGTAAGTCGAAAGAGGGCACCTACGAGAGAGACTCAACCTAATTTTGACGCGTTAGCCTTCCTTGGTCAACACATTCCCCCGCCATCCCATTTCTATTTTTCACAGGCTGAATCTTTTGTCGCCATTGTGTTTGAAGCCCCTTAGCCACAAAACTTCTGTGTGTGTTCCCCACACCGGTCTTACCCGTTTGCCCAGCCTTCCTCATTGAAGTTACGACTCTGATTCTTTTTCTGGACCTCGGTGGACGACCCAGGTTGATTTGGTTTATGAGTCCCTCCCTTTTGCATTTGACCGCCTTCTTATCAAACCCATTTTTTCAAAATTAAATGCCTCAAGGTTTGATTGTCCCTACCCCCCCCCCCACCTTGCCAGACGACGAAGATTTTTGGGCTCCTCTTGCTTTGCTAGGAAGAAGCATTTGGCGTTTTCTGTTCCAGAGACGGTAAAGTTCGACGTCACCAAAAGTCCTGATGTTTGTTGATCCTCCCATAAATATTCCGATTCCCTGAAGCGGTTTTCAATAATTCTTTTTTCCCTGCCCTCCTTTAATTTTTTCCTACAGCTTCCTCTCCTTGAACCCCCCCCGATAAATCAGAACCCGGCGCAGCCTGATATCTACGCTGGGATCACCCCAATCCGTGTTTCCTCGGACTCTCTCTGATATGGGGATCAGTCTAGCTTCCTCTTGTCTCCCCTTTGTGCCTTATCCCCATATCAAGTCATTCGCTATTCTCGAATAAGAAGGAGATCACCCCCCTCAAACCTACTCCATTCCTTCCGCTCTTCTTTTTCATCTAGATCTCTACTTTCGTTGTTTTTTTTTTTGAGAGTAGCTCTTCTTTCTACTCTTAGTTAGGGGGTAGTCCTTTTTTTTTTGATGTGTTGCTCTCCGTTTCCACTGGAGGTCCTCCTTCTCCTTTCTCCCTGACTTTCTTCTTTGGATCAACCTACACACGTCTCCACGAATGTACCTCCCTCTGCCGCCAAATCCAACCTCCCCAAAGAGATTATCGTCCTTTTCATTTTATTATTGGGATCCCCACCTCTCTTTGTGCCTATCTTCGGGCTTTGCGCGTGTTTTCCCCCCCTTTATCTCTTTCCCCTCTCCTCGTCTGGGTGATCTTGACAAGGTCATTTTTCGAACCCTCTCTTAGGTCTCAGAATCGAGACGCTGGCTTCCCCCCTCTCCCCCCGGATCTTCATTCCTCCCCCACGGACCGTCTTTTTCTTGCCACAACTTTCTGCCCGCTGTCTCCCTCTGATCCCAGCAAAATGAGTTATTGGTTTTTCTTCCCCAGAAAAACCTGAGGTCATTGTGTTTTCAACCTTGTTATTTCGGATCAGAGTCCCCCAACAACCAACCCCCTGGCTGGTCCACGTCGCCCGGAGTAAGGTGTAATCTTTTTTCCTCTTAGCCTTAAGAATTCCCCCCCTTCCGCTCAACAATTTCGACTTTTTCGTCACCTTCCCCCCATTTTTTCTCGACCCCGAAAAGGTCGAACGGTAGGAACTTATGATTGTCCCGTTATATTGTTTCTTCTGAATGTCCCCTGCCGATTCAGACAAGACTTTTCTTTCTCATCTACCTCTTTTTCACCTTTTTTTGTTTTTGATTTAACTCCGACTTCCTGTCCTTAGCACTCGAGAAACCCGTTCTGCTTCCCTTCCAGTGTGGTAGTGGCCTATTTGTGCCCCTTCTTTGCTTGCCTTTGCCTCATATGCCTTACGCTCCCTTACGAATGAAGGATCTGAGTGCATATCCCCCCTCTCGACCACACTACCCCTTTTTTTCCCCCCATTGGAGCCTTTTTGAATTTCTGAAGGTTATAAACCTGCGGAAGATCCTCTCCTCCGGACCAGAGTGCGATCCTAGAATTTGAGACTTTCCCAACGCCCGCGCCAGAACCCCCGGACCAACGACTTCATCCTTTTTCTATTGTCTCTTTCTGCGGATTTATAACCATTCTTTTTTTCCTCTTCTTTCTGTAATTAACTAGTTTAAAATACAAGGCTTGTCCACGTGCTTGTTGCGAGTACACCTACCCAGCCCCAGCCCGCAATTTCTTTTTTTTCCCCCTCTTTCTGTCTTTGGAAACCCCCCAGAACCCGTGTGTATCCCCACCGTTGTCCCCCCCCTTTACTAACTTGTCACTTCCCCTTTTCCCTGATCGGCGTCCTTTTCCCCTATTTTGATTTCTCGTCCTGTTACAACACTTCCCTTTTGGCAAGAAGGTTTGTCAAATTCCCTCCCTTGCTTTGTGTGGGCGCGTCTCCCTACCCCCCTTTTCCCAACCCCTCCCCTTTAAAACGAAGCACGTCGTATACCCACGCCCTTTTTTTTGATATACCCTTTGCTTCGAATCGTTTACACAAATTTCCTATCTCGCACGTTTTCCCCTCTTGGTCTAAGAACAGCCCCCCTGATCAGAAAGGTCCTAGACCCCATACTGACCTTTTCCCTAGTTCTTTCGCACACGCTCTCCCCCCCCCTTCGGACGTCCTGTTCCCCGCCTGAACTTTAAGCCCGCATATTTTCTCCTGCCTCAGAAGAAAGTGTCCATCTTTCCCACTCATGACCCGTGTTACCCATTAACGAACCAGTTGCCCTCTATAAATGTAAGCCGGTTACATTTTCTCCCTCCTCACTTTTTGTCCCCCGATAGTGCATTGGGGACCCCCCCCTCTTTTTCGGAATTTAAGGAGCCTGAACTGCCCACCACAACTCCCTTAATTTTTTTCCCCTATTTCGTTTTAGTGGTTGGACTCCCTCAAAGCCAAGTCCCAGTCTTTGAGAAATAAACCTTCCAGCTTTTCCGAAGGTTTTTCAAGAACCTATAAGGTGAGTTTCTGCCGGCCCCCCCCCCCATTCCTCTTGGGGTCCCTAACTTCTCTGCATTTGACTACTTCAAAGGCGTCCCCGCCCCTGAGATAGTAGTAACCTGCTTGTAATCGGACCTTTCGCCGGCTATCGGAGATGCCCTTTTTCCACTTTTGTCTCTTCCCCCTTCCTAAGCGGTCTCAGGAAGAGCATTCTCATACCCGGTTTTTTTTGCGTCCCCCTTTCCTTCTTTTCCTTCCCATTTGAAGATTTTTCAACACCCTTCTTAGTTGTGATTTAACGGTCCTCTTGTCCGCCTTCCCAATTCGGGGATGTGGTCTGTACTTCCGGTGTATTATGGTTTCTCACGTGGGCTTGGCCTCTTTGGTGCTTGCCTTTTTCTTTGCAGGTCTTCATTTCCTGCCCCTACGGCCTTTTTGTGAGATCAGTTTTTCTCCTTCCTGCCTTCCTCCGTCCTTGCTCGACGACCCCCCTGCTTCCTTGCTTTTCCTTCGGCTTGCACGCAATAGGATCACTCCCTTCACTAGAGAGCATCAAAATTTGTTCTATCATTACAATTCGAAGCTTAGACTATTACACCTTTTTGCCCACCCTGGATAGGCGTGCACTCTCTCAGGTTGTCCCCCCTTCTTCACCTAGATCCTCCTCCTCCCCCAAGCTTAGAAATCCTCTCTGGCATCTATACTGCGCAATATCCAGGATATACGGTTGGTCGGATTTATTGGGATTAGTCACCTGTTAAAAAACCCCCCGAGGGCTACTTCCCTGGTAACCTTTTCCCCCAGTTATCCCTCTTTACGTGTTTGGTTTTTGAGCTCGTAATTGAAAAATTCGATTGCCTCGGTTGACCACAACCAAGCTCCCTTTTAAACTCCCCCCTACTCCCTCCTTGTTTCCCCTTCAGTTACCTACCTTTTTCACTCTGATCGTTTTTTCGAGAGGCCCGACTGAGGGGGATTTTCCCCCCTGATGCGGCCTAATATCACTTTGTTTTCGTTTCCCATTAACTATTCTCATCTCAATTCCTGTCTCGGATACATTGTCCTTGTATTTCGGATGTCCTTTGTTCGTCTTTTTACGTGCACACCCCCCCAAGTTCCTCAGAACCTCATCTTTTTTCGTCCGATCTCCTTTTTTTCAGTCGCGTTTCTCCCTTTCACCTTTTTCCACGAATCTGTGTTCCGATTATTTTTCTGTAAATGATCTGCCATGACGAAACGTTGCAATATCCCAAAAACCAACTTGCGCACCCATCTACACAAATTCCCCGACAACCTTCCAGCGTCCCCCCCCCCTCTACAAGAGATGTCTGAACTGCGGTTGCACAAATCTCCTACCTTTCACAGATGTTCCCCCAACGTTGACTCTTAAAATGTCATCAGCGACTAGGACACGCCCCCCTTAATTCCCGCGTTTGAACCATTAAGTACCCCCCCCCCATTACCATTTTTTCGAACGACATTATGCTGATTGTCTATCTCTCGCCCGGGTAGCCTTCCATTTCATAGCCCCCTTATGCGGTTACCCCTTGACTACCCGGCTCCTTCATATCTTTTTTTGCGTCCCGACCCCGATAACTTTTTTCATCCTGGTAAACAGTCAAAGACGGTTGCGGAACCCACCCGAACCAGCTCTACTTTTGTTTTACTTCCACCGGTCAGTATCGTCCCCCCCAAAAAATAACAGAAAAAAATGACCTCGTCCCAACACAGGTTTTTTTAAGACTTTCGCCTACTGCACCCCCTTTTAAGCCTTTCTTTTCCCCTTTGCGATCTTTCCCCCTTTTCACGTCCAAAGCTACTCCCCCTTATGTCACGGATTGCTATATCTCCTGATTTCCAGGAGTAAGGCTTTTTCCTTCCATGGCTTCTCCCTTCCAGCGTTTTCAATTTCAGGTTCCACAGCAGTTGCTCTTTTCTCGTCCCGTTTTGAGAGAGGATATGAAAAGAGGCGCTGTCTGTGGGTCAGGAATTTGGCTTGTTTTTCTTTAGCCAGTCCACTTTTGCGTGAGTATTCCCCCCTTCACTCCGTTCCCTATTCCGCATTCTAGCCGGGAATATATCACACTTTATATATTTAGGAGGTTGGGTTTGTGGTTTTGAGCTGGGGCTTTGTATCTAATTTCTCCAGGAGATTTTCCCCCCCCAACCCGCGGTATGGAGCTTTCTCCCAAGCTTTGTGATTTTCTTTCCAAATATTTTAATCTTCCCCTTCCCTCGATCCGGAAAGGACACTATCCATCCCCCCCCCTAAGTTGCCGAACTGGGATCGTTATCAGGTCCCCCTACCCAATGACCAACTACGTTTTTTTTTATTTTAAACCTCCAGATGATTCTCTTCGTATTTCCGGGAGTTGAGCTGAACAAGCCACTCGGACAGCTCTGGTTTGGGAGCTTTTTCTTAACCTAATAAAGAAGAGTACATCCTGTTATTCCCTCTATCCAACTCCCTCCCTTCTCAACTCCCTCTCCGTCCTAATGGATCTGCTGTTTTTCTGGCCTTCTGCGTGGTCCAGTCCGCCCCTTGAATAATCGAACACTTCATAGTCTTCTTCCGCATACACGTATTTCCTGTTTTGTTCCCCCCGTTTGTTAGGGTCAAGAAAATAACCTTTTTTCCCCTTTTTGTTGGTTACCATATTCCCCCCTGTCCTTCCGCTTCGACAACTTCAATTTATTGTTGCTGAAGAGATGCTCCCATCACCCCAGCCCATTGGAACTGCCTTGAATATTCGTTACCAAGCGATTCTTTTCCGCCTTTCACTTTTAACGGCCGACGATTCCCCCCTCATGTCTTCCCATTATCTTCCCGGAAAGGCGTGACCATATGAAGTTATGTCCCTTTTTTCATACCACCCATCTGTTGACGTCGCTCTAACGGCCCCCGAGCCCCCCCAATTTCTTCCCGCATATAAATATCTTCAGTTTTCTAACCGTGTTCTTCTTGGTGCTGCAAAAAATGGTTAGCTGTTCCAAGCCACTTAAACCCCACCAATTGTGAGCGGCCCCCCCCCCGGTCCCTTTTCTCCGTCTCCAGCAACTCTTGTGAAAAATCCCGCGTCTCCTTTATGGATAGCCTTGTTTCCTGTTTTTGCTCTTCAAGCCTGCCTGGATGGTGATCCCGAATAGTCTACCCAAACTTCAACATCAATGCCTCTTTTTTGATTTTTAAAAGTACAGGCATACTGGCCGCCTATTGGCTGATCCGCTGTGTCCCGACGAACTGTGGTTCTTTTTTCTGTTCTCAGGCAGGGTAAAGTTGGTTTTTTCTCGACTTTTACCTGGTAGATAGTGGCGTTTCAGGAACCTCCTCTGCAACCATAGGAATTAACCGGTTCGTCCACCGGTCCAGACCCGTTCACGCCCCGGAGCCCCCCCCCTAGTTGACTCCCCGCCCCTACTGAACACTGCATTCCGTTTCTCCCCGATTGACAAAAATAACTTAGGTTTTTCTCTGATTTTGCTCTTTTATATTGTCCTTTCATGGAGACCTTGGGTCCTTTTCTCCCATCCTACCCTTTCGATTCCATCTCCCTTCCTGTTTAGTGCCACATCCCACCCCACCCTGACTACACTCGCCTACTGGCCCGAGCCTGAGTCATCTGGCCCTCCCCTCCTTTTTTTGGTTCTCGAGATCTTTCCGCCTTTCCGTCTGACTTACAGAGGCGAGTGTTTTTGTGATGTGTTTTTTTCCCACGGGCTTCTAAGTCGTACTCTCTCCTGTCTTTCCTTTGACAAGTCCAAGGGAACGAATGAGGAAGACAATCTCCCTGCCCAACCCCCCCAAGCTTTGAACGATGAGAATTCGCCACCTCCTTTCGTATTTCCCTCTCCTATCTTCTTTTCTGCCGAGTCTTGGGTCCCCTCTTTTTTTTTTAGCGTCGTGGGTGCGCGTCGGGTTTAAATTAAGGAGTTGAGAATACTTTCTCTTCCTCATCGTCCTTGTGAATCACCCTCAACTAATCTCACAGTTGTATCTCCCCCCCCCCTCCCCCCGACCCAATGCCCACAGACCTTCCCTCCCCCCCCTGACGTGACAGTTTGCTAACAGCGGGACCCCCCTCACATATGCGTTCGGCCTTTGAAAACCCCCCTCCACCCCCCACCCATTTCATGATCCCTTTGTTCCTCCCCGATGTATCAGCCCGGCAGGAGTCTCCTTCAAAAAAAAACAAAAATGGTTCGGACCGTTTTTACAGGATTAGGAAAGTTAGTTTTTTCGTCAGGTGTCACCCCCCTGCCTGACCCCCCCACACCGGTCCCTCCCCGTTACGCTAATATTTTTTTTTCAAGAAACTTTTGGCCCAACTTTTCCTTTTAAATGAAAACTCTCCCCCTGAGTTCCAGTCCATGAACCTCCTTGCTCGCCCTTTTGTTTTTTCCTAGCGTGTACCCCTAGAGGTGATTGACTAGACTCGCCTCTGTTCCCATTCAGGATTGGTGTCGGTCCCCCCCTAAAAATGAACCCCCCCTAGATACAATCCTTTTTTCCCCCCCCAGAACTTTTGTGTATTGGTACCGATATCATTGGTCCCCCCCCCGGCTGTCTTGGTGACTCATTAGCCTCCCCCCAGAATGACGGTTCAAGGGTGTCTGGGCAGTGTGGGAACCCCTCCCTGAACACCCCCCTTTTCGTAGGGACCACCACCAGTTGTCCGAAGAAATTACTTATGTTACGGTTCTGACGCTGGCTCTTATGATCTCCCTTTCCCTAGTTTTTTTTTAATTCTCCCCCCAGTGCTTCACTGGTCCCGCAACGAAGCCAGTACCCCCCAGGAAATACGGGACCAGGGAGGATAAGGTCGGCCTCTTTTCGTATTCTATCTTAAAAGGATGCGCGGCGTATCGGTTTATCACCGCCCCCCCCCCCCCTCTCCTCCACTTTTTGCATCCCCCCAAAAAGACCCACTCCCTCTCCCAACCGTTATCTGATGGAGGTAGGACACCCCCCCCCGGCCTGTTCCCAAGTCATAAATCTCACCATTCCTGTGCGAGAGGAGGTTGATCGAGCTGCTTTTTCTCCTTGCTTATAACAACCCCCTGGTCCCGTTCTTTTTTTTGATAACCCCTATCCCCTGTGAGGAGGTTTTAGGACGAGCCCAAATAACGTCTTGGTTCCCCCCCAACCTCAAAGAATCTTTTTTTCGTAAATCCCCCCAGATAGCCCCTTCTCCAGGTGCGCGGTTTCAAGATTCTGCTGACTCTTTTCCATTCCCCAATTTAGTCTTCAAGATGAGAACGCACCCCTTTGTGGCGGGATCCTCCCTCAATGTTTCATCCTCGATCCTCAGAACAATTTTCGTTCTTTTTTTCTTCTCCCCCCCCCCCCAGTAGAGAAAAACCGGGGAGACGTTTAAATTCTGGTTTTCCGCCCTCCCTTCTAGTCGTCCTAGAAGACAACCTCCTGACCGCCTGGTCCCCATTTCCCAATGAGGCCTTACCCTAATAAATATACTTTTCTCCGGTAACGGGCAAGGAGCGCCTGGTAAAAAAACCGCTCTGCTGTTTTTCACCGATTTTGGGAGAGACATGCTGGTAAAACAATTCCTGGACACTTTATTTCATTTCGTTGGCCGTTCTGGTTTGCACACGCCATCCCGTAGGTGGAAGTTAACCAGAAATTATCGCTGTGTTCCTTTTCCGCCCTAGCAGTTGACTGTGGGACCGGCCCCCCGGCCCCCCCTGCCTTGGTGCCACAAGGGATGCTCTCTTGTCTATTTTATAGTATCACCCTCTAATGTGTATCTTTAAAAGAAGGACTCCCCTTTTTTCCAGCTTTAGCTTCCGGCCGCTTCTAAGTAAAGTAGTTCTCTCAGGTTCTTGATTCAAGTTACTACCCTGTCTCTTTTTTTTTCGCGGTCCCTAGTGCAAAGTTGCGTCGCCGTACGTTGGCCCCACATTTCTAGCAGGTGCTTCTTGTGATCAGAACCTTCGGGTTTTTTTTCTGTCATGGTTTTTGCTGGGGGATAGCGTGATTTCTTTTAATCTTTGGTCTTTTCAGCGAGGAGTTGCGCGTTTGTGTTTTTTCTTCCCTTCACTCGTTTTTCCCCCTCCATTCAATCTTTTATTTCGTTTGAGATCCTCCCTTTTCCCTCGAATTATTATAAGGGAGTATAGAAGTAACTCTTTGGTCCGCAGTTTGTTGGCAAGAGCTGCCCGGAAATGCCCCCCCCTAATTCCCTCCGCCCCAGCCAATTTGTGCTCTTCATCGAGGAATTGACCTTTTTTTAGATAGTCCTTTCGGTCCCCTGCTAGGTTTTTGCATGTCCTCCCGATAGTTCCCTCTAGTCCTCGCCCCTCGCCTAGATAGCGGCTACAATAAATCCTTTTATATTTGCATTGAGGGTTTGGGATTTCGAACAGGGTCCCCCCCCCACGTTTATAACTCGCCGGGTTTCCTCTTCTACCCCTCTCGTTTTGTTGTTTTCGATCTTCCCCAACATCAGGAGATGTATCTCGCCTCCTTTTTGACCTCACCCCAAACGCCTCCCCAACCCGACTCCCTTTTATATCCTGATTTCTCTAGTCAAAAGCTAAGATTCCTGTCTCTGACGTTTGTCCGCGAGATCTATTTTCTCGCTCACCTGAGAGCTTCCGCCCCTAGAATTTTTGTTTTTCCCAAATTCTTCATCAAACTGACCTCCTGCGCTTGCACCTCTTGCCAAAAAGTGGTGTGATCTCTTGAATGTTTTCCTTCTGTTTTCGATTTCCCGTACCATCTCTTCCCCACTTCCCCCCTGTCCTCCCTTTCCACTTTTTCTCCGTTAATCGCCTTTTGAGATACCCCCCAGGAACAGGTTCCCTTTTCCCCCTTATTCCGATGGATGTAAGTCAAATTTTCTCGGCCATGATCCAGTTAGTATCAAAATCCAACATAGGGCCCAACCCTCCCTTACATCCGCGCGTGCACAGAACCTTTTCACACCTCCACCGAGCCAACCTAGTAATAAAATCTAACAGAGATGATGAATGCCTTCTCCCCTGGAGCCCGTGTTTACCCCGTGTTGTCCCCCAAGTGCGCTGACCACAAAGTTAATAAGCCTTTTCAATCCCTTCACCCCCACGCAGAGACCGTTATTTCCCGAAGTGAATAATTCTTTCATTCCTGTCTTCAAATCCTGAACTCTCCAGTTTATCTGGGTAACTTCGACTCTGGGTCCTTTTTTCCCCTTCTTTTACAGTCCCTTATCTGCGTCGGTTACTACCCCCTTTTCTAATAGTGATTTTCCCCAGTTCTCCCCCCATTTGGGGCCAACGACAAACTGGGTTCTCCCCGAGGAAACGACCCCCTTATTTTTTTTCCCCAACCCACCAATCACAGCTAGAGGTTTGTTTTTTTTGCGTTTTTCTTCTCCCCAATGTCTTGTCGGCCACATAAAAAGTCCTGATGATTCACAAAAATAGGCTTCCCTTCTGTTTTACTCTTACTGAATCGTTTGTACAACCGCTAGATCGGGTTACCCTTTTTTTTCAGTGGTTTCGTACTCTCTAAATCTCTAACTTATTGCGATCGGATCGGTTCCTGTGATGGACAGGCGTGTTTTCCCCCTTTACTTTCCTTTTCTCCCCTATGGGTCTCCTTCATTTTCGGAAAGAAGTGAACCTTTCCGCCGGGGCTCACGTTTCATATTCACTTAGATTGTTCTTTTTTAGGTGATTTTTCTCATTGCTTGGGTTAGCCCGCCCACCCTAGTGAGATCTCTTTCCCAGCCCCCTCCATTCCCCATTCTTTCCATCTAGACCTGTTTCCCTTTGCCGCTCACCCCTTCTGATGTTCTTTGTTCTTGTAGATCGCACTTTTCCGTTTTTGCAAAGTGATTGCTCGGTCTCCCCGAGATTGTGCTCTGGATTGACAATGTTTAGCCCCAAAAACCACTGCTTTTGCCCCGCTTTTGATGTAAAAACAATCGGACCACTTGAGACACTCCCCCTACTCCGTGTCATCGGTTACCTTTTTTTCTCCCTGAACTGTTGTAAGGCCCCGTGACACTGACTTCTTTAGGTTTTGGATTTCCCCCCCAAAAGAACCCCAGTTTTTTTTTTCCAACGCCAAAAGTTATCAATTCTGGTCCCCCCCCCTTTCGATGGAGCTTTTTTCCAAGAGATGGATGGTTAGCTGAAGCCCCTGCAAGGACCTTAGAGACTTCCGCAGAAAACTTATAACCCCCCCCCCGACCCTGGTCCTGGCTGCTCCCGGGTTAGTTACCTCGTTAGAATTAGCTTAATCAGCCCATACGTAACCTGGCCGTGCAGCCCTCTGAGAAAACGTCATTCCCCTTTTCTTGGTCGATTCCCCGATTTTACGTCAAGCCCCTTTTGGGAGTCTTTGTTACATCTCAACGACCGTTTTTCAAATTTCGTCCCTGGTTCGTACTTCTTGCAGTGGCACTATCACACCTCCCAGCCCTGAATTCATTGAATAGCGTCCACTCTGCCACACACTCTTGCTTGGAATATAGACGGGTCTAGCTGCACCCGCCGCTTCTCTTATGTTACCCCGAACGCTCCCGTATTTCTAGACCATACTTTCAAGTTCACCCAGATTTTGCTTTTATAATCGGTCCTCAAATTTCTGGTACCTCAATATAATGGCCCTCTGCTGAACTCCAAAGTTTCGGACTTCTTTTTCTTCTGTTTTCCTCCCCCCAATTTTTTGGACGCAAAGGATAAGATGGTTGATCGGACACGTTCTTTCCTGTTTACCACGGGCTCCCCCTCGGCGGCCGGTCCGTAAACACGCCGGCTCGAGCCTCTGGTTACCCGGTTCAGCCCAAGGTGTTTTCGCGGGCGCCTGCCTGGGATATCTTCCTGTAAAAAAAATTTGAACACCCCTCCCCTCACTCAATTGTTTGATTTTTTCCCTCCCCCCCCAACCTACCAAGAGCCGGTTGTGCATATTTTCCGTCGTGGTTCGTGCCTGAATTGGGGATTGCTCTTTCTCTCAGAAGTATGGGGACTCTCCCCTCCAACCGTTCTGATAGGGAGGAGTCGGAAAGCCCTCAGCTAAGCCTCCCATGCTATTCGCTTTACCTCCGCCAGCTCACGCAAGCTTTACCCCTCTTTTGTCACGCCCCAAAGACAGAACCAAAACGCGGCGCCGTCAGAAGCCCCCTAGATTGCTAAAAAAATACGATCTGGCACCCTCCTATCTTTTGTGTGTGTTTTTTTGCTTCCTCTGTATTCATATTTCGTGCCTTGGGTATTTCCTCAACTCCGCCTTCTCGTGAGAACTTAAAGTTTGAGCGCAAACCCTTCCCACAACTTTCCCGTAACCTAGCCTATGGGAATAAGTAGCGAAATTTCCTCCTCCCGTCGAGTTTCCGATGCTCTTCCCTTTTCCCCCCCTAGGAATTTTTCGTTTTTTTTCTTTCTTTTCTCCCGTCATTGTGATTCGAGTCGAATTTAGCGGAATTTCTATCTGCTGAGCCCAACTCACGTCCTTTCAGGCTAGCTAACACCAAATACAAAAAATGAGGATAGTTCCTAGAACAACTACGTCTATCTTGTTTTTCTTTCCCCCCCCCTCCTATAGTCATTTAAGCGTCGATCTTCCCTCTTTGTGTTAGGGGGGGGGTGTGCGAAAAGATCCGCTTGGACATCGAGCCGGGTGTCTTTCCTTCCTCACTAACAATTACCCTTTTTGTACCACTGACAAAAGTTACCGTTCTTGCTCTACCAAACCTAAGCAACGATGCCACAGCCCTTCTTTCACTCCAAAGGATCTGGTTTTCTTTTTTCCTTTCCTACCAACACTTGGCTAACACCTTTGTTTCGGATTCGGCTCCCAGCCCTGCAGGGCTACTCAGACCCCCCCCCCCCTTCGGCCCTGGTACCTACATTCTGCTATGGCATGTTTCGTACTGGTCAAGCAGTTGGAGCCTCGTTGACCTTTTCTCCCTCCTTCACAATGTCGAGGGTGTCCGTGGCTTCCCCTCATCCCCATTTTATGCCAAGAAGTCTACCCGTAGGGTTATTAAACTATCAGCTTTGCCTTAAGAGGTGTGTATCAATTATCTTCCCTTTTTCTTTCTCGCGCTATTCAGCCCTCCTTTTCTCACTTTTTCGTCTGAGTTTAAATCCCCATTCGAAATCTGCGCCTTCAAAATGTTGGATCACACAGATTTTTTGATTAGTGGTTCAGCTATTTTCCATAACCTGCTGGGTTGTTTATATGTGCCTGCGCGCCCAGCTATTATCACACCGTGCCTAGTTAGGCGCTTGACTCTGTCATTCTCAAACAACCTGGTATGGTATAGCCACATTTGTTGACCCGGTCCATTGACCCCCTTTCCTTCCGTCCTATCTGCTCATCCGGATTTAAGCTTGTCGATTTTTCCCTCCCTTCTCTTTTACTGGCCCCCTTCCGCTAGACCCCCGTTGACACCTCCCTGAGAATTCGTTCTAATTGAGTCGTTGACGCTTATAATAGAGGCGGATAGTTCCCCCTTCACTCTCCCCCTCTCTTGCGCAAAAGATGAGACACCATTCCTCCCACCAATTCCCCCCAGAATAACGACTGGCTAACCTTTTCGATTATAGAACCCCACGAAAAAGTGTTGAACCGTGTGTTACCTTTACTCCAGCCACGTCCGTGCGATAGGCTTCCTTCCCCCCCGAGTGAGTATTATTGTTCCCTTCCTCATTCTGGGTACCCCCTCAAACGCCGGTGGAATCCTTGCTTTTTCCCAGAATGGGCCCCCCTACCTCTCACAAGGCGGGAAGTTGGAGCAGAAACAATGAAGTTGTCAAAACTCTGCGAACGCGGTCGTCCCTTACCAGCTCCGAATATCTTGTCGGTGCACGATTTCTGGTTCTCGCTTCATGCGGATTTCAGGAACAGGAGTTCTCCCACCCGATGAACCCCAACCCGCCGTTTCGCCCCAAAGTCCCATCTCCTCTCAACACCCCCCCAGGAGGGGCCTTCGTCTACCCTTCGAGCCAACCGTTTTAGTTACCTTTTCTTCCCTTCCCCACCCTTCGCATAGGTGAGTCTCCGCAAGCCTTGATTCTCATGAAAACGCTTACCTCAACCACAATGTACACCCCCCCGATCCCTTTCTTTTTTCCGCCATGCCTCCTTTCTCTCTTACGTTATACGTAGCAGCGACCGGGCCCCTCTTTACCGGTTCCCCCCTTTAGTGCTAGTGCCGGAAATTGAGGCCGTATCCCCTGAACAATCTTTTTTACGCCTTTAGCGTACTTTCTCTTTTAGTTTTGGGCCGCGACACCATCAGTCCCAGTCTTTTGAGTTTTTCCCTCACACGCAGTCTGCTTTCCAGGATTCGGTTTTCCTCTCGGTGAGTTTTACTGTTCCCCTGACCTTCATTTTCTTCGTGGGTCGTACCTCCATTCTGCCCTGTCGCTTTTCCCCCTATTCAAGATTCACATGTAGAACAGACTCAATCGACTCGTCCTTCAGCAAAACTTCTGAGGCCCCCCCTTTCAGGAGTCCTGCATCAGGTCAAAGGGAGCGTCCGGCAAAAACTCTCCGTTGATGGAGACCGAGTCTAAGGTTATCACCGTAGATAATTTCATGTTTTTGAGTCGTTCCTAGTCACCGGATTAACATTTTGAATTGGCCCCCTTTTTTCTGTTTGGTCTTCACCGGTTCGTCCGATGTATCGAAGTTCATCCCACTTGGGATTATTTTAGACTGTTTTTATCGGTGGTATTACATTGATTTCCGTTTTTTTCCCCCTTTTTGTCTCACCCTTCTTTTTTTTCCGTTTTGGAGGGATCCCGTCTTCTTCATGCTCCAATCCCCTTTTTCTTCAAGTAAAGTTAGGTTTTCCGTTTAAATCTCTTGGAATAGAAGTATTATAAGGTATCTCTAGCGAAAACCTTGATCTGCACCTCCGTCGTTTGAGATTTTCCCGTTGTCCCTTCTTTCTCCCAGACCCTTCCTAAACTCACATTGGGAGATTAATCGATTCCTTTTCCCCTCCTCTTCTTATTATCTTTTTCAAAATATTCTGCATCTCTCAGTAGCCCCCTCTTTCTGACCCCTTTTCTCTCACGCTCAGCGCAAGGCGAGCTGCCATATCTTCCTTTTCCAATTTTTCTCAGGCTCAGTTTCTATTTGAGGAGATTTTGTATAACCATTGTACTTGGCTCACTCAACGTTGATTTTTTTGACATTCTCTCCCTTTCCCTTTCAAAACTGTTGCCGTAATTTCCCCCCGAGCCTGAGTAAGTTTGGACCCGTTTTACACCCTCACATCCCCCATGAGCCTTTCGTATACTTTGGAGAGTGTTATATATCTATTCCAAGATCGAGACTGCGATTTTGTTTTTTTTTCCTATGGATAGAGTTACTTTTGGCGATAATGCGACGCGCCCTCATCCCGGGCCCGACCCATAAGATTTTTTTCCATGGATGATATTTGTTTTCCCCCTGATTCTTTTTTCGTCATAATGTACGTTTGGTTTCTCAACGATTTCCGGCCCACCATATTGATTGATCTCCCCTTTTACAATAATAGAGTCTACTCGCCCCTTGACTACCCTTGGACCTCGCAACGGATCCCCCCCTGACTCACGGTCCGGGGACTCATTGATTCCTTGCCCTGAAGATGAATCCCCTCCCACACACTCTTCCCCCCTTAACCCATTCCCGTGAAACGACCCCCATCCCCCCGCATCCCCCCCTCTCCACCAGTCCAATCACTATACCCTTCTTGATGACACGGGATTAACTTCTGTTGCGAACGTTTGACCCCAGTACTACTGCAAAGTTCCCTCTTCCCCCCCTTTTTTTTTCAATTCCATCGTTAAGACTTCCAAAATCGAAGGACGTTCTAATTGTGAATCCCCCTTAAGTCATGTCCTTTCTATTTTCTTTCTTCCAACGCCTCCAAGTTTAAGATGGGTGCCTGATCTCCCCTGGTTGAGGAATTTTTTTCCACCACCCATTTATGAGTAGGTTTATTCCCTTTCCTCCTCAGATGCCAAGATCGGTAGCACATCCCTTTTCCTAACTCAACTTGTTCGCCCATTAAACCACACTCTATTTGCCCTTTATAAGCTAGTCATCTTCGTCCCTTCTTTCCATCAGGTTGTGAGTGTCCTTCAAAACCCAAACGTACACCATGCTTCCGCGTAACAAATAATCTTACATAGGGTTCCGATTTCTGACAATCGATTCCCCACCTCAGACTCGTGGGACCCCCCCTTTTCGCTATGATGGATGTTTCCAACCGTAATAACCCTTATATGGGAGCTTGCTCTCTAGGTCCATTGTGATGTGCACAGGCTTCATTTAGTGTTCCTACGTCAATTTCCTCCCCTGGACCCTGCATTGACTTAAGGTCGGAACAGAATTTTCCCGCTAAACGGTTGGTTCCCGTGTTTAGTTTCTCTCACTCGGCAAATGTCTTCTTTTTCGGAGGATTTCAGGGGATGGATTCTACAGATTTTTCGTTATATTGTTCGAACCCGAAAATTGAAATGATCCCTCATTTCGCGGAGACCTTTTACTTATTGAAGAGCCGGACGATTTTATATTCTTAATGCCAGATTATTTCGCAATTCAGTTTT
>Ga0179591_1359719_pt1 | contig 20983 bp, 18 predicted proteins | sample CZOMad2_1_08_16f_FD_182891 | JGI IMG/M metagenome (GOLD analysis project Ga0179591, IMG submission 182891) | Vadose zone soil fungal communities from Angelo Coast Range Reserve, California, USA - CZOMad2_1_08_16fungal (PacBio error correction) | ecosystem: Environmental > Terrestrial > Soil >... | reverse complement strand
TCAGTCGACACTGCGGATTGGTTGTGGCTTTCAAGAATAGTTATGGCACCCTCCTCTTCCTTGGAGGAGGAGGCTCTCACAAGCTTCTCTTTAGGAGAAGTTGTAAGGGATACCCTACGTGGTTTTTTTCTTCCCCTTCTTCGCCTTCCTCTCCCTGCCGCGCATACTCCTTGTCCCTAAGAGGTTTCCCCCTACTGGCTGATTCGACTCGAGGCAGCCTCGATGTACCTGTTAGTGGACGTCGAACCAGCTGCATACCCCCCCCGAGGGGCCCAATATTTTTGTTGGCTTCGGACTCTTGGCCACATTTACGTGCTGCGTCTCAGCTCCCGTGCCTCTTGACGATCATACAACCGATAGAGAGTGGGTGTGACCCCCCGCGCGTTTCTTTTTCCTCTCCGACGTCTCCCCTCAAAGCTACACGGTGATCACCCCTCCCCTGGCCCCGGCGACCTACTGATTTTTTCGATGCGAGAACCTATGCGGACGAGTTTTCTCCGTAAAATGGCTTTTCCTGGCCACCGTCCTCGTGGATGTCTGATCTCTGCCTCTGACGTTGGCTGGTTTAAGAGAAGGACCTGGTGCGCGCCTTCGCGAATAGAGCACCTTTCCTCCCTACGTCGTTTGAGTTGGCCCTTGGCTGGTCGGCGTGGCTCTTTTTTCCCCATTGCATCTCTTCATCGCGGCCCCCCTCCTGATTCCCCACTGAAAAGATCACCGTGCGCTCCCCGTTACCTGGATGGTACGGCGCCCGTCCTTCTGTGAGAAGCCCTACGGGATGGAACAGGTGGCCGACGACTTCCCTCGTAGTTGCGTTGATCGCCTCTCCGGCCTTGTCGCGTTCCCCCCTTCCTGAGAAGATGAACTTTTTCGTCTGGGTGACCCCTATGATTTTGTTACGCGCAGCTTCTCATTTCACAAATAAGTTTGAGCTGACCGTGATGGCCTCATGAAGAACGAAAGACTGCTCTCTCTTAACGGAGCCCCCACAATATTCTTTTTTCATCGCTCCCGTACGTGTCGCTGCTTCCTGTGTGTAACACACCTTTTCCTGGGAAGGAACCCCTTTCCATATTATGGGGTTATTTTCCCCGCCACGTAGGGTCTTAGGGCACTCTTTCAAAGTGCTTGTCTCCCTTCTTTTGAGTGCAATTTGACCCACAACCGTTGTGATTTTTGCCTACTCTACACTCCCAAGGGTCGGCACGGTAACCCGCCTCCTTCTTTCTCCTCATAAATCCACCCCCTCCCACACATCCTCCTTGTGATCCTACCCGCTTAGCTCATTCCACATAGCTGAAATTTTGATTGTCAGGAAAGGGATGTTTCTTTTCAAAGAGACCCTATAGGCCCTCCTTCATGGCCCGATCCTCATGTGACTCTCCTCCCCGGTAGCCAGAGACCCGAGACGAGCCGGACTTTAAGGGGTTTTCTTGTCAAAGTTTCTCCCATCAGGAGAAGGTTCTGCCGGTCCCCTTTCCAAGGGCCAATCTAAGCAAGACAAAATACTCTCATCCCGGCTAACCCCCACGGGACATTTTTCAGTGCGGAGCGGTCAATCCTTTACACTTGTTCTCCCCATCACAGGCTCAAGAGACTTAAATATTACTTTTCCCTTAATCCCCCCCTGTTGACATGATATACCTTTCACGGTCACCCCTTCCTTCCCACGCTTTTTGGTTTTGATGACATGATGGAAAATCCCGCAGACCAGAACCTGTTACGCGTGATTATCACTTTGATTGTGGCGTCGTAGGGCTGATCGGTCTCCCTTCCCGGACTCCAAAATTCGTTTCCTCCTTGGCCACCGGCAAACCCCTTCCCTGTGCGAGCTCCTGGAAAAGTCCTTTACTCTAGGACATCCGATTCGTCGGCGGCTTTTTACCTATATCTTTTCCCGCTTGACCTCCAGTTGCCGCTGATCACCCTAGTTCCCGTTTTATGTAGCCGGGCCTCGAGAAGGGGAGGTATAACGTTAAATCCCTTTCTTTCTTGTGCTGCCCTTTCGCGAGATGAGATCGGGGGTGCGCAGAATCACAGGGTCTTGGATTCCATTCTTCTGAGATCCCTACGATGTTTGATTCAATTCAAAAACACGAGCCTGCCCAGGGGGGTTCGGATGGCGGAAGGCTCCCTCCCCAATCGCGGTTCTTCCTCTGGCCGTTTTCAGGCCCTGCTACTACATTTTTACCCCACAGCTGGAAGTCATGTATTCAGGAAAGTGAAGCAAACCCCCCCCAAAGACTGTTGGCTCCTCAGTACTTGAGTGCTGGGTTTTTGTTAGCCATTCACTTACGGTTCCTCGCGCAGGCGTCATTCTGAGGGCCTTTATCTAGCCTACGCCTCCCAAAGCATCGTTCTTGGGTCAATGACGATTCAGATTATAGGGGCGCCCCCAGATTTCGCTGGCGACCAACTCTGTTTCTCCGAAGTATTTAATTAGTCTTACCTTTTCACTCAAATCACTTTCTTGCTGCTTTCCACTTGGATCCGCAGATATCTCGTGAGTAGAGTTCCCTCGCCCTCTGGGCCGTTGCTTTTTGAGTAGTAGGTCAATGAACGCATTCCAGTGAGTCGTCGTACTTCATTTTAGTACCACGCCCCTTCGAAGAAATCTCCCCCCCAGCCCAGTCACTTTTTCCACTTTCAGCCGTCTTATCGTGCCTCGATGTTTCGCCCGCCAACAGTTCCGCTTCAGGTTAGTCTTCCCCACAGGTGTTCTAGTGTCTGACACCGCCTGAACGGGTTGACCGTTCCGGACTTGCCACTCCCTGGTGAAGGTTAACCCCCCCATTTCGCATCTTGGCCGTTTCGCAAGGAATCCTTCGAGTTCGGTGAGTACATTTACCCTTTTCTGACACCGCCTTATTTAGAGTAGGACCTCTTTTCGTAGTGCCACGCGCTCGAGTTTCATCAACCATTTGACTGTAGGGTTTTTCTGAGCTCCATTTTCTGGTGCCGCCCCCGCAATGAACTTCATCCCTACTTTGCCAAAAGGCTCCCAAGAAGTGGTAAAAGAGTTTTGGGGTGCTCTTCTTTTCCGGTCGTGATCTAGAGTAGAAATTTCTTTCTTTCTTTCCTCTGGCGTAAACGCCATGGTCCGAGGCTCTCTATCCAATTCGTTTTCTTCATAACGTCCCGAGTAATGACACAGGTGTTGGGCACACCGAGCCGATGCGAACGTGTCATCGAACCTCTACTCGGTTTGCAATAAAAGAGTCCCAGCAGCCCCCCAAAACCTTTCTTTTTCGGCATGGTCTCTAAACGGTGCTTCGGACCAGAATCGCAGCAAACTCCCGCTTGAGCTCGAGGCTCTCGTTACTTTTGTTTCCCCACATCTTGCCCCCCCCAATCCCACAGTTACATCACCGGTGATCTTCGGCGATGCCGTTTTTAGGCTTCTTCATCAGAGTTAAACATGGAAAGGTTCCCTTGTTAGTTGTTAGGTGACTCCTCCTCCTCCGTTGTTTTTTTTTTTTATGCGGCTCGAAACAATCCCCTTCCCTGCTGGGCATAGAAAACCGTCTTGCCACACTCTAAAACGATCCTAAGATGCATCATTCACGTGTCGATGACTCAATATGGGGCCGCGACCAACACGGGTACAGCTTCTCTCCCTCATGGAGTAGCCTCTCTTTCATTGCGGATCAGGCTTGTCGTTGGAGCTGTGTTTCGTCTTGGTCTACTAGGCTTGGTTTTTCGATTGCAGACCGTATGCTCCTAGTAATGGATGTTCTTGTAGCACTTTAGATTCGGGAGGTTTCAGTCCGTTTCCTACTACTTTTTCCCTTAATCGACGCGTTCTGCTCCGCATGGATCTGTCGAATTGTACCAAGAAGGAGGCTTTTCTATCTACTTCGACTTTCTCACCAGGCTTCGTTAAGCATTTCACCAAGCCTCCAACGGGGGTACCAAATTCTTGTTTGTTCTTTCTTAGAGAAGGTGGCCCCCGTCTATGACTCCTCATACCATCTGAGCAGCGAGCCACACCAAACCCTTCGCAGAGTGGGTGATTCGCGCGCGCATCGGCCTGCCAAGGACCGCTCTCCTTCTCTACTAGACCTTGATTCAAAGAATTCCTGGTCCTTCACCAGGATCTTCAATGACGATTCTTCCTACTATTCTGAGAAACATTCCTTCCGAGTCTCCACATGGCAGCGTGGTCCTTCTCACCAGTTACCTTCGGATCGCCCTCAGAAATAATTAGCCTTTCCTCTTTCCCAGGTACTAAATTTAGACGCACTTCCCTTGTCCGCGTGCCCGCCGGACCCCCCCTAGCTTTTCCTCCGAGGGGGGCGTTGTTGCTTGCTGGCTGTTTTGATTACTTTCGGAGAGTTTCCGTGGTCCCCATTGAATAGAATCTTTAAAGTCCCTGCGACTTTTTTTGACCCTACTCATTTTTTTTTTGCTTCGGCTACCCCTCTTCCAAGACGATCTAGTGTCGCTCTATGAGTCTTACTGGGAGGCGCCCCGGCCTCCAAGCCCCGGCTTCGTGCACAGCTTTTACCCCCCTACGACTTAAGTTCGTCTGAACTACATCCCCCCCTCGAGGACTCTTTGCTTAACCTCGAAGATTCCCTTCCTTTCTGGGTGACCACACGAGGATTTTGGGAATAGGGCGATTTCTCCGACACTAAGTCCGTCAATTCCGTAGCCTTTCCTGGCTAACCAGGCTAGAAAGACTGCGAGGGTTAAAGGAGAGCGACATATTCGCTTTTGCGGCTTAATGCTTCTCCTGCTGCTTAATGCTTTTCACAATGGGTTTCTTGGAAACACCTTCATATGGACGGGGAGATCACCGACATTGGGAGGAGAGTACAGCACCTCCCCTTCGAACGCTGTAGTTCCCTACACCAACAAGTAGATTCTCGCCGACTCATCCCTTCCCTTCTGCGGACTCACATTTCTCGGTTGTTTTCGACTCACCCCTCAACCAGGTGCGTCACCCCACCGGTGAAGCCCTCCCCTTCAGCTTCATCGGCGACATCAGAGTCTCTCCGTTTCCCCTTTCGCGATTGTCTATGGTAAACTTAGCATCGTTACCCGCCGGCTTTTTTTTTTTTTTCCAATCCATGTGCCCTGAGCTCGGTATCCCGCTCGCGAGCCCGAGCTTTGATGGTTTGCCGTCCAAGTGTTTAAAGTTTATGTTGGATTTACCAGGGACCTTCCGACTGTCGCACCAAATACGATTTTGTGACTCTTCCCCCCGGAAAATTTCTCCGACTTATTTCACAAAAAACCAATCACCTTTTTCACGAGACAGATGTGACCATAGACAGTATCTACTCTTCCCCGTTGTGTGTTGATTTGATATTCACGCGTCCCGTATTTTCGACACGTTCTGATTCTCGCCAGGATTTTTAACTTGGTCAGGGTTTTTTCTTAGTTTGAGTATCAATTAGTGTCGACTCTTCGGGCTTATTACCTTTCCCCTCGCGGATCCCATCGCCGTTTCATGGACACCCATTACCAAAGGGGCAAACCCCTTCTTCTCGTTGCGCTGCGTAGTTTGAACTACCGATCCCCTGGAGTGGGCCGTGCCATGACTGCGTTTTCTTTCCCTATACGATTCTCCATCACATCTCCTCTCGACGCGACGTTGTTGTCCGTTAGACTCGTTTGCAGCGCGCCGTGGATGTTTTTACATCGCCACCTGGGTTTTGCCCCTTCTTGATGATGAGGCGAGATGCGGGACCGCCGACCTGTTTGGACAAGTTTTCCCAATGGCTTTTCGATTGAAAGCCCATACTGGTTTTTTCTCTGGCACGAAACCGTTTGTAACCCTAGAGGAGGTGCCCACGATTACTCTCACTCCTGGGGAGGTTTTCTCGCCCCTTTTATATAGGTTTTCCTGACATTACTCTGACAACACCCATGAACGCAGAGCAGGAACCATGCCGACCTCCCACAACGATATTCGAGGATGCCTTCCCCCTCGCAGGGTGATGGCCTTTAGGAACACGTACTTTCTGTCCTCGGGGCCAGGGATGTGGGAAGGTTAGGATCTCTCCACCCCCCGAGTCACCCCTCCGCGTTCTACGAATTTCAGGCTTCTCTTTCCCCAGACATAGGACTGCTTTTGGCTTGCGATCAACTCGGTTCTCGCAGCCGTAGGCTTCAGGTAGGTTCCCACCTTCTGGCTGACACCTGGTCCCTCACAAGCTCTCCCTTTTCCGTTGCGTTCGATGCTGTTTTTGTCTTCCCGGTAGGTAAATGCAAGCCCCGAAATACTTGTCTACATGGGCCTCCTTGGGGCGTCCTAACGCCGCTCCCATATCAATAAACCCCTTCCCCCCAAATTCCCGCGAGCATTTGATCTGTTCGGGTGCCTGCCGCGATGCGGGGAGCGAACCAGGCCTTTTACATGTAGTACTGTTTTCCCATCTTTAGGAGTGAGAGGGCTATATCCTTTTCCCGACCACGAGAGTGTCCCGTCCTGAAACTAGGCTTTCTACTCACCCCCTCTTAAGAAGTTCTTTTCTCATGGTATCCCTTCAAACGCATTCGCCATCCTGGTTCTCCCTTTCGGTCTGTTATCCTGTTACGAGTAGCTCCTCCCCGTAGTGAAAGGGCCTAGAACTTCTCTCGAGAAGGTCCCGATATGGACGCGGGTTTGCTGGAAGACTTTAAAGCAGCATGGCTTGCGGCATCGCCGGAGTTGAAACAGGAGCCATCAGACCTCCCCACGTTTATTAGAAAAAGAGGTGTTTTTAGGTGAAGACCCAGATTGGTTATCTGGGGAGATAGTAGATTTAGTAGATTTCTTCTTTCCCATTCGAACGTAAGTGGACGCCTTTCGCCCCGTCCGTAGGCAGATTTTTTAACTGTCGAGGTTTTAAGCGGAATTTCCAAGTAGCTTTCCCCCCGCCCGGGTAAAAATCTACCCCCCTATGAATCCTCTGTGCTCCAGATTAAGAAAGGACCGTTTCCCTAAAGATTTTCCTCGGAGGCCCTTCCCCCCTTCACTGATAGGGTTGCCTCACGATTTTCTCTGACCAGAATTTTTTGCAGCTAGGACCCTCTTATTTAGAGAGATCCTCCCATTCCGTCGTGCCCATTCTCGGTGCTCTCTCTTTACCCTTTCTGCAAACATATTGCCCCCCCAAAGTTACGTCTCCCTTTGCTCTCGCGTGAGGCGTTTCTTATGGACTTTCGGCTCCCATGACCTTTTCCTTCCTGGAGGATCAAGTGTTTATGGCGCGGTGTTTTTCGGTGCCGCTTCATACGTGTTGTGTGTTGAGGCCCTCAAAAATTCACACCCCACTCCTTGCATCTGAAACCCCTTTCCCCTTGATTTTCGCAAGGTAACCTAACTTTGCATACTCCCTTTTATCACCGGAGATGACCTCAAATTGTTGGGCATCTGTAACGAGAAGGTATTTCAACACTTTTACCAGATCTTCCCTCGTAATAGAACCATTTAGATCTCATTTTTCAGATCTTTCGGGTCGTCGACTCCCTCCAGTGGTAGAGGACATTCCCTAGATTGGTTGGGCCCCCCTCGTTCTTGCAACCTATTTCCTGGCTGAGGTTTTAGTCATCGTCCAGGGACCTTGAAAGGGCTCTTTAATAAGTGGGACCTCTCTCTTCCTGAAGTCTCTTACGCATTGTTCTAAGAGCCCAAACGATTTTTATTTACAGGAGCCTACGCCATTCCTAATTAACCCCTTTACTTCCCGATGGTCCTGCACCACATCGGATCTCTTGGTAGTTCTACCCTTGTTGGCGCTTTCCTTTGCTCGATTTTGCCAACATCCTCTTCGGCGCTCCGCCGCGGCTGTACGAACCTCTTATGCAGCCCCCCCCACCCGACAGTCCATCTCTTTGATGACATCCTCGAGCGTCGTCGAGGAGATTTTCCACGCCCTTCTCTCCCCAGATAGTCGTCACCGCTGTCTCCAGTCGGATACTAGAACTTGGTTATTCCCCTACTGAGGTTCCCCTGAGCGCTTGGTCCCTTTCTTTTCAGGCGGCCCCCCTCCGTTCATCGGTTCCGGTCCCCCGGAGCATGGTGGATGACCGTTTGAACTCGCAGGTCCTTTCAGCGCGCATCGCCGGACCCCATCGCGCTTTGCCTGGCTCGAGGGTCTTGCCACCGTTTTTTTGTTTGAGTCTGTCGGAGTGTGGCGTCCTAGGACGCACCCATTCCTCTAGAGAATCGGTCTACTGCGACTTCCTAATCAGTTGAACCAGATCACCCCCGTCGCTAGAACGTCACCTATCTACCTGGTCGGAAGCTCCCCTCAGATCCCAAAAGGTGGACCCTACTATCCTGTCTCGGACATCTTTGATCGCCCGCTCTAGTGCCGGAGAACAGGCACGAGAATCTTTTATTCGTCTGGGTGATTTTTTCGGGCTGTTGCGGACTCCACCTGGCATCCAATCCCCAGTTCCTTGAGCCTTGCCTTCTTCCAACCAGGCCGGCCCCCGAGAGGGGTAACTGAGAGCGCTCCCTTTTGAGGCACTTTATGTGCTTGCTGCCATTACCACAACACTTTTTGGCCGGGAAAAAACCGTCTCCCCTTGCGATCCCCCCTCCCCCTTGCTGCTAGCTGAGTGCCCCCGTAATAAGACCCCGTTCGGAAAAGAGAGGCTTTTTCGTTTTCTAAACCCTTTCCCGTTGGTCACTATCCACTCTGTTCCGATTTTCATCTCGCTCCCCCCGAGATGAATCGACCCTAATAACCAGTTCCTCTTGTACCGCTTATGCAGCCGGCGACCCCTCTCGAAGGACACTTCTCTATGATTCTCGTCGGAAAACTTGCTCAAAGCGATTTTTCCCAGTAACCCGCCCCTTTCCCCCCTCGGCCCCCGCCAAGCTCTTTTCTGAGAATTTTACGCTCGCCTCCCAAAGGTTTCTTTTTTTGACCCTTGTGTGAAAGCCGAGCCCCCTTTTCACCCGTGACTCCACGACTGTTCCCTCCTCCATCGATTGATTCCCCAGCATACATTTATGCACGTTCTCGTTTTCGTCAGTAACTGTCCCCAATAGTGGGCCCACGAGACGGGTACTTTGAGCGTGAAAGTATCCGCTCTACTCCCCCCTCCGTTGTTTTTCTCCCCTACTTCACGGTCAATTTGACGTCCCACGAGTGATGTTTTTCCAAGTTCCCCAGAACGGTCTATAGTGAACCCTTCAGGTATGTTTTCAGGTCTCCCCCCGGCATCTCGATTGTGGGACTCCCCTGGGCTCTGGAACCTAGGATCCTAAAACCTCTTCTTGGCCACACTTAAGGGGAAAAAACCCAAACTTTTGTGTTCTTAGGAAAGTATATGGATACCGTTTATGGATGCCCCTCTTTTAGGAGATTCCTCGAGGCGGTTCTGGAACTTTCTCTCAATACCGTTCTTCTCAGATCACTCTGAGACTGTCTAGCTCGCCTGTTTCGCTTGCCTGCGCAGCTTTCTGGGCCTTCACCCCTTGGGCGTGAGAGACTTTACTTAGAGATCTTCTTTCGGTTTACTCCTCGGATGAGCATAATCGGCCGTAGTGGGAGGAAGGAGTAGGCGATGTTCGAAAATCCACTCCAAGCCAAAGTAGGAAGAGTTTTGGTTATTGCACGACAACTTCGGCTTGGGATTATTACGATTTCACTCCGCGGTCCCTCCCCTAAGTGTGCTAGCCACCGGCATAGCCCCCTGACGTCCTTTTCCACCACAGGCATCCGCAGCAGACTCGCTTTTAACGGGAAGAACCGCTCCAAAGAATATTTCGCGCTCCCGCAGTCGAGGTTATCGTCCAGGCCTCGATTGCGCACCGGGATGAGTCCCTTTCTGGAATATGGCCAGAATCGCCCCCCAAAGCACTCTTTCCCGTACAGACGATCTTCTTACGCTTCTAGGTTCTTTCGCAGACAGCTTTGAGTCAAGACCTCGGCCTTTTTTTGTAGCCCCCCACCTCCCCTTAAGTAGTAGGTGGTCCCACGAACTCATTATCCCTCCCCCAGCATCATTTCTCGCCGCTTCTTCGGGAAGGTAGACTTTCCTGCCCCCAGGCAAGTCGCATCGAGTCGCTCGATGCATGGGGTTTTTACCCGCCGCCATATAATCCCCACTTGCCCACCCAAGCCGTCGCGAAGTAGGCGAGGGGTTTGATGGCCGCTATGCCTCGACAAGGGCCTTTCTGGCATGTAGTTTCCCCTTCGCTTTCTTCTCGATCCGTCCCGCCTTTAGGAACGGGGTGAACCTGTGGCCTCCTGCCCCTGTGAAGGCTCACACATTTCACCATGGTTCTAGCATCTTGGCAGCATCGAACTCAAAAACCAGCTTCGAGAGTCCATTTTCTAACGTTCTCTTCTTGATTCAGCTTCGTAGTCTCGATCCTTCAGTGACATCTAGAAATGAGAGCTTTTTCGCAGCAAAACTTTTTCTGGGTTTTTATGGGCCGAGGTATTTCTATGAACTTTTTCTAATAGAAAGAAGCGAGTTCAACCGGCAGAGATTCTGTAACTCAAACTCCCTCTTCCCAAGACGTTTTATGCCGCTGGGGTTAAGTAGAAGTAAAATTAAAGAGGGAGATAGTATTGGCGACGTTCAGCTCGCGGACGCCATCACGTTAAGGGATCTTAGACTTCCCCTCGTAGGAGCGCCACTCCCTCTCGTCGAGGAAGGCAGGAGTACTCCTTTAGGAGACCCCAATCTCCAGCTCCAGGATTCCTCCAGCGCCCCCCAGGACTAGGTTCCTTTTGCAATAAAGATGCCTGAGGCCACCCCCGCCTAAGGCTCTAATGCCTTTCACCCGCGTTTCCAAGAATCTCTCAGCCGAAAAATAGATTAGTTTCTATCCTCCATAAGTGGGGTCTTCGATTTCGAGGGAAGATTTACCCGTGCTTCACTATTGCTACTAAATCTCTCCCGGCCCTTTTGCTTTTCTTTTCCACTCTAGGTGATCAGGTTATGTTTACCTCCTTGTTCCCTCCCATGACAGAGGATGTGGTCCGATGTCAGTTAGGTTGACTTTTTCTTCCTTCATCTCCTCGTTTGTGTTAGATAGCGGCACGAACAACTTCCACCGGAAAAAGCCTGGGAATCGACCCTTGAGCTCCGTCAGGACTGCCCAAGGTAATCCTACCCTGACCGTCCCTTTTCATCATCACGCTTTTTTCTTTCTTTGGGCAAATTTCTTTTTGCGTTATGGGGCACGAAGAAAGCCCCCCTTCAGATCGACTGAATAGACCGATTTCTCATAGATGTCCCCCCAGATAGGGTCGTAGGACTGTAGAGGCTGCCTAGAATTAGGCTTTCTGGTGGACCCTGACTCGTTAGGCCAACATCGAGTCGCTCGCTGGAGCACCCCAGGGCATCGCTTGAGAGTTGGAAAGGTTCCCCTACGTGTGTCTCTTTACGCGTTCGCCACGCGAAGAGTCCCCTTCCTGGCGTTCGCGTCTTCCACGTCGCCGCCGACGATTTTTCCTCCTTCAAAGGGATATTTTTTTCCTTCGACCTTTCCCGAACACAGGTTGGCTTCTTGTTGGCTGCTGCGCTCTATCCGGTTTCCCCACTAGGCGGCTCTTTTGCCTTGCAAGTCCTCGGAAAGCCTTTGGGACAAACCCGACCTTCGGTTGGGTGATGCCACATAGAGCTTCCTTAGAGGACCTTTTTTCCTTCGTCTCGAGGTCGACGCTCAGGAGGTGCTCCCTATTCCTGTCTGGAACTCGAACTGCCCCTCCGATGATGACGGACCTCCTCTCAACAATGAATGTTTCTTTTCACATGGCGCACTTCTCACGTTCCTCGCTGTCCTTGAGAGATCTCTCCCTGCGCACTCTCGACCTTATGACTACCTGTACGCGCAGGTTGAGAGCACGTCTCTGGACACGGCCAACCTCGAAGACGTTTCGCTGGGGGGTTTTCTCGCGGGGATGGTTGAGTCTGGCTTGTGCTGGTCTTTTTTCCCTGAGCGGACTCGGGCGACTTACTGTCATGGAAAGAATAACGGCTTCACCACTCCTGGAGCTCGCCCACCTGCGAGATCTCAGCCAGGGTTTTGGAGTTAGTGAAAAGTTTACACCGAAGACTTCCCACGTTCGGCTAACCTCTTCCCCTATCTCCAAAGCGAGGCCCTTAGGCGACGCTACGACGAATTCGTTTTTTTACGAGCGAGGCTTTGGCTTCTTGAGATTTAGGGATATGATCTTCATCCCCAAAAATCTCTCCCGCCTTCGATGATAAATAACCAAGTTCTGCGAGGCCCCCCAGGAGAGTTTTCCCCTTCGTGGTTTTTGTGTGTCGGCTTCTGGAATATTGTTTCCTGCTTCTTCAAAAACCCCATGGCTTCGGGACATCGTCCATAGGGCCGGTGGCTCCGCCCCTACACAATCGCCGTAAGCGTTTTTGACCAGCCCCGCTTTTTTAAGCTCGGTTTTTGACCTTGATCCCAAAAGGCCCGAAGACGTGCTTCCATCGCCGATTCCATGTCTGTCCGTAGTTTTGCCGCCCCGACCCCCCCCAAAGGGCTCGCCCGTGCGAGTGGTGAAGCCCTCCCGTTTTCTGCAGCCCTCTTCTGACGGTCCCCCTTCTCCGATGTCCCGAGAGCAATCTCTGTAAAGAACCTCCCTTTCCCTTGTCATCGACTTCTCATGTGCCCCTTCCACAATGCTTCAGGTTACTAGCCTCTCGAGCACCCCCCGTGTTTTTGCCCCTGTTCAAAGTTTCCAAGATGACGGTAATGTGTCCGACCGGTTTTCGGTAAAGGGAACGTCCTCCCAAACACCAACGCCATGGAAGCTGATCTCAAACTCATTTTCTTTTCTTTCCAGGACTGAGACGTGCGTTGGACTGTCTCGCAAACCCCCAAAGCGTTTACGCAAAGAGACGACCGTGACTTTCTCTTCCGATATTTTCCCTTGTTGTGGTCCGAGCCGTCAAGGTCCACTTCTTTGAAGTCCCTTGATTTTTTGCGATTTCTGATGGCAAGTCCTAATGGAGGGCGTCCGCGGAATGGCGTTCTGGCTTACATTCGGTCTTATCTTTACACGCTCCTTGACCACATCGCCGGTGCCAAAAAATTTTCTTTCCCCCCTTCATTTTGCCGCTTTAAATCTTTAGGCTTGGCTTCTTTGAATGATTGCGGCAGAGCGTAGAAATGAAGGAGGTCTTCTTGAAATATATCTCGATCTGCCATCTCTTATCATACTCGTACGATACTCGGTAGAAGTTCTCCTCTTGGATGGATTCACTCCTACATTCTCCTGTGTTGGAGGTAATATGCTCTCGGGCGGGGTACTAGGACCTTTATGTTGAATCGTCCCTTCCCTCACGTCGGCGATTTTGTGCCTGAATCTTTTTTTCCCACTTAGGCGACCCGACCACGATGGCTTCGGACCTGGATTGCCTTTATACGGGGGGAACTCGGACAGGTTAAGACATTATCTCCTTCTGTTTGCGTCGACGGAAAGATGGCGCTGGGCGGGTCCCTCCCTGGCCCGCCGGTGAAACCATTGGCATTTGATCCGACGACCACGGTGCCCCACGAGGCGGCGGCTGTTCCTCAAAAACTGAATTTAGGTGCGCGCCGTTTACTCGTGCTGGCATGGTTAGGACATACCTCCGGTCGCGCATGCGGTTTGAACTGAGTTGTGCCGAGTCCCCCCCCCGAAACTTAACAAAAGCCTCGCGTAGTGGTCACCCCTACTTCGAGTATGCTTCTCGGTGCCTGTTTTCGGTCATGCTGGACGTCTGAAAAATATGGATTGTCTGTACGTTCCTCGTCGTAGTTGGTTCAACCCTCACGCGGAGCTTCTCCTGCGTCCGCCCTTCCTTGCGTTCGAGCTCCCTTCGCTCCTCTTGTAGCCATGACAGATGAAGTATTTCTCTCGAGCAGTTTCTTCCCCCCGCCACGAAGAGCCCTTTCTTCAATTACACAACTGTGACACCGCCCCACATGGCCGACGTCTTGTTGCCGCGATGCGCGTCCTTTCCCCCCGGGACTGAGTACTTTAGTCCTTTTCCTCCCACGCGTCTATTTGATCTTTTGACATCATTCCGTGCCTCTCCCTCTGAGGAAAGGGCTGGAAGAAATCGTTTCTCAAAAACTTTCTTCATGGTTCCCTCCGAATCAGTATATCCACGAATCTCATTTCCATTCTTACGGACCGTCGTGATCACCTTCTCGGTAGAGTAGATTTCTGTCGAAATCTCCCACTCTCGACTTTTTTACCCAATCGCTATTTCTCGGGTTTGTCTAGATGGACAGAGGCTTTTAGGCGTCTCTTCCACCACTTCTTCATCCGAAGCTCTAGAGTAGCAGTTTCGCCAAAAAGAATCCCGTTGCTTTTTGACTGTGTTGCTGTTTTTCTCATGGTGAGACTTTTAGATCGTAGGCTTTCCTATCAGTAGATCCTCCCGTATTTCCGTCCCCCAAGCGTCCTTTTCTTAAGTCTTCGCTCGTAGGAGGAGAACGTATCCCTTTCAAATTCGCCGATGCCCCTTTGTGGATAAATTACGCTCTTCCCCCGGTCCCTTTTCCCTACTTCCCACGGCCACCAACAAAAGCCTTTTTCGGGAATGGACCTTACCAACGAGTTGTTTCCGTAATAGCCCCCAAACTTCATCTTATTGCTTTCCCTCCGTGGGTCTTAGAGAATGCATGCTTCCTCTTATAGTTAAAAGTTTTTCTGCGTCCTATTGCCCACAATTTGCCCCGACCCCCCCTGATTCTCGTTTTTTCGGATCGGTTTCGGCTTGGAAGCAAGAAGATTTTCCTTCCCTCGTGCCTAAAGTGTATCTTTTCCTTGCGGTGCAGGTTTGCAAATCTATAGATTTTCCCTCGTTGTTAGACTGGCCCGAAACTTATGCATTCGAAAAATTGAGAACCTGTTGGACTTTCCCTTTCTTTTTACTTGAGCGCACTCAAGCAGCCCCCCGACCCGCTCATCACGCTCGGGTATGATTTCTGGTCCCCTGTGCGGTCTTCGATCAACAACATATCGCTCGGGCCCCTCTTCGCCTCGAAAAAGTTTTTTCTGTTTTCCTCCAATCTGTTTTTCTTTGTTCCGGTTTCGTCGTCTGTTTGTTCTTCCTTTGGTTGGCCTAGCTTGCCGCATTATGAACCGGAAAGTGTTTTCGGGCTGGAGTCCATAGAGTAGGGCCTGTTCCTTCTCTACTCTCTGACAGTAAATTACTCGAAGATTCTGTTCCTCTCCTACGAATGGTCGCCAGGGACCCCCATTTTGAGTCTAGCTTTGATTACCTCCGCGACGTTTCCGCTCGCAAGGATACGCGTTCCCGGTTTTACAGTAGACCCTCCCAATCGATACCGCCACCTTTCCCCCCCAATTCTTGTGGCGTCATCTTTTTTGCCCGCCGGCTCTGACGCAGCTTTTTCCGCATACCCTCTCTGACTCCAACCAGAAACCAATATTTCCTACCGAGAGTTTCCTTTCCCTTCTCCGAGTCCGACCGCTCTCTTTGATCAAGACTTCCTTCCTGTTCGAGGAACTTCCACTGATTCTTCGATGCGAGACGACAAAATGATTCCTCTCTTTTGAGCGTTCCCCGTCGTGTTTCTTTCTTTTTCAACCGTCCTCGTGGGGGGGTCGCTTCCTTCTCCTTTAGGACCGGTGGCTGGCCCCTAAAAGTAACGCGCAGGCCTTCTCCTCCCATTAGAAGATAGCTTTCCGGCCCATCGCTTCAATGACTTCCTCGGGGCTGGTCTTCTGAGGGCTTTTTTGGCGGCGCGGCTCTGGTAATAGACGCATATCCTAGTCGGACGCGGTTTCCCTTCCCGGCTTCTTATACGTACTCGTCTCCCCTTCTCGAACGCATCACCTGGAGAGTGGGTTCCTCTCCGTCCAGAGTACCCTCGGTTAGCTCCACAACGCCTTAAGCGTCCCTTAGGGCAGACCTTTGCGTCCCAGATAGACGTGACCCCCTTCCCTGAAGCTGACTTGCTGAATTAGTCTTTTTTTTTCAAACCCCTGGGAGCTCTGGGACACGACTTAGTTTAGAACGCCCTTCCCTTGCGCCCTTATGAGAGATTCGTGCGTGTCCTACTCGCACGACTGCTTTCCAACCCCCCCCTATCTCTTGTTCTTCGTTTACTGTGCTTCTTCCTCTCTCCTGCAACACACGTGGATCCCCGGCATGGAAGTTTCTAGCACCCCCACGTCCTTCCTGATTGCACGTAATCAAAGATGAGAAAGCTCTTGCCCAAAAGCGTCCCTTTCATCGCTCCCCCCAAATCTGTTCCGTTCTGTCCTTCCAAGGGTAGAGTCCCTCTATCCATCTAGAATAATAATCTCCCACCAAATTGACCCAATCAAAGGAGCCCCGCATCCCGAGGCCCCAACGGGATGATGCGTCCCATTCATCGTAGAGTCAGACCGCCCTCCTGAATAGCAGCGGTTTCCCATCTAGACTTTTTCCTCTTGCCCTCGCCCGTTGAATTTTTTTTGCCCCTTTGTCAACTTGATGGCAAAGATGTCTCGTGGGAGACCTGCCTAGTGGCTTAAGTAAAGGCCTGCACCGTCGAAGTCCCTTTTTTGGAGACTTCACAATGAAAGAACCCTTTCCAGGGCGGAGTTCTAGACGGTACCCTTGGAGACCGCAAATTGAAGTCCCCTAAGATGGCCATGGCTGTCTCCTTATACTTTCTTGTACCTTTTCTGTGTGGTTTCTCTCTCCGGTCCATCGTGACGCCCACGAGGGGAGAGACATTTGTTCGCAAAGTGGAGAAGAAATTTGGTCTGTTTTTTTCTCAAGCGGTCTGGGTTTGGGAACTTCTCCCCCTGTCCATGGTTCAGAGAGGACAGGTCCCCAGTCGTAACAACTGCACCCAAAAACCCCCATCAGGTCTGTTTCTCGAGCGCGGCGGGAAAAGGACTCCCTACGTCTTGGATCTCATGGAGGGGATCCTCTTTGGTTGTTTCTTTATCCTTCTTTTCCTACCGTTGGCCGTCCGATATCGCGACGTGGTTCTCTTTCCAGAGACCCTCTTGGCTGTCTTGCCCTCTTTACATCAACCTGGGAGCCCTTGGATTGATGAGGCGATTTTTCTTTTTACCGCCTTCGTCCATCGGAATATTTAGGGTCGGCCCCCTTAGGCGAGTGTGTGTATTCAAGGTTCCGACACTTAGAGTGTTAGCTCCACAGGGGAGCTTCGTTTCGAAAACGAGGTACTTGCCGGAAGAACTCAAGGGGGTTGATCCGGCCATTTGTCAGTCCGGGAAAGTCGAAGAAACGGTGGGCTCTCCCACACAGTGACTCAGAACTCCAAGGTCCCTTTAAGTAAGCTTCCCCTTCCCCCCACAACCTCTTGCGTTCTCTTTCACCCCGGCTGCTGGCGGCCCCTAGGCCACACTTCGGACATCGCGCTTTTTGCTTTTGGATTGACCTTAACCTAATAGAAAGTCCCCTCCTTCTCGCTCGTAGTGTTTCCTCAGGCTTTCTTCAGATTTGGCGCCGTTTTCTCGATCTCACGGCAATCGGTAGCCGACCACAGGATCGTTGGTGGTCCCCAGTCCACCGAATCCAATCCTTCCTCTTTCTCAAATGAAGGTCACACAAGATAGACGGTCTCCCCCGAACTACCGCTGTTGTGATATTTTCTTAGCTGATATTTTTCTTCCATCAACAGGTCCTCTGCCCTTTCATGATTTTTTCTAGGACCCGACGCGCCCCCTTCAAAAAAACCCCCCTCCAAACGGTGTCCCCCCCCCCCGAACCCCCCTTCCTGACGTCGGCCTTTGGCAGGCCCAGTTCGAACCAGGGTCTTCCCTCCCTGGGCAAGACACCTTTCTGGAGTGCTAGGGTCCTCCCTATAAGTCCCGCCTCCGCTCGTGTTAAAAAGTGTTCTCAACTTGACATTTTCGTTAACCACTATTCCCAGTACGGTTTCCATAGGTCGGCCCCTCGCAAGCCCTCAGTTCTTCGAACTTGATTTCTCATTCTTCCAAGACCGCTTATCTTGAGTAGAAGGTCCTCTTAGTGCTCGAATGGCGTCCCCTGTAGCGTCCCTATATGGAATGTTCTGTTATGGAGCGGCCTCTTTCCTATTTATTCGAGTCCCTCAAGGCTAACGCCCCCCCCAGATTTGGCCAAAAGTCCCCCCCTGAAAGACCCTCCCCCCAAAATAAGTTTTTTTCCCCCCCCCTCTGGGGTCTGCCTTGTGACCAGGTCGTCCTCAGTCTATAGAAATGGGTTCGGAGATCGTACGTCAGGAGCCTTCTTCCTCCGACTCTCCTTGGTCAGGGATCCTTCTAAACTCCCCGCGTCGTCTTCTTCAGGAGTCATTGTCCCGTAGTAGGCGAAATCCTTCCACCCTCTCCGCGCCCTTTCCCCGTTGTGACCCCCCAGACTCAAGCCATTTCTTTTCCCCCTTACCCCGAGTCGTTTCGCCCCCCCACCGCATTTCCTCTTTTCAGAGTTGCGTCACAGAATATGCAGCCAAAGCCCTCCCGCTTGTTTCTTCAATCCTTTTTTCGTACTCTGGTGGTTTTATCCCCTCCCCGTGTGATACGTGCGGTCTTTGACCACCTTTCCCCCAATTCCCACAGGTTCCCCTGTGATTTGATGAGTTCTTCGCTAGGTCCCTTGGCGCCTTCTTTTTTTCTACAGGAGGCTCACCTGTGTTTCCCTTCGGTGAGGTATTTTTTTTCCGCCCTATATCTTTTTTCCTCTTTCCCCCCTTTGTTTGTTGTCTTTTCCCCGAAAAAAGCTACATGACTCGCCACTCGCCTCCTTCAGGTCCCCTCGGACAAGGTCAATCCCAACGATCCAATAGCTGCATAAAAGTCCCTCCCTCGCTAAAAAGAGTTTGGCAATTCTTGGGGGAACGCCCTCACACGCCTAAGGCCTCCCTGTCTTTTCGAAAACCCCCAAAAGGATTGAGCTTTTTTTTTCCAAGAGGGGTTATCTTTGGCTTTCTTTTTTTTCGGATCCCCCTTTTTTCCTTTCCCCTTCTCCTCCTTGTTTTTTTCTAGATTGACTCTTTATGGCACCTACCCCTCTGCTGAGTTTCTTAGCCCAAGCTCGTCTCTTTTGCCCGTTCCTACTCTTTTTCTAATATCAAGGAAGACGACTTACTTTCTTTTGCAAGCTCTTGCTCTTTCTCTGGCTTTTTCGATAATAGCCCCTCCCCCCAAGAAGAGATCCAAATACCGGCTTCTGGCCTGGTATGAACACTCGGCCTTCTTCCGCCGCGGGTTATAACCAACTTTTTTTTTTTTTCGGTAGCCTCTAGTCGAACGGTGCCCACCACTTCTCGCCCCCTCCTAGCTCCATGAATGAGGCCTAGAATAACTTTCCCCCCCTCCAGCTCTTCCCCCCATCCCTAAAGCCCCCACTTCCGTTGGTTTATGTCCCTTTGAGCGCGCCTCCCCCTCGTCCATTCCTTCGGATTAATCGCATTCTCCCGGCGGGCTTGACCCTGGAAGTCCGGCGATTTTTCCTTTAACGCTTTCTTCTCCTGCAGGACCCCCCCTTTTTGCGAGAAATGACTTCTACGATTTCGTCCCATTTCTTTGTCCTTTTAATGTTACCCCTTCGCGGGCGTTTTTCTATACGGCCCTAGCCTATTGATCCCCTTACCTCCAGAGAAGGCATTTTTTAGAGAAAATTTTTCCCATAGAGGCCCGCCCCCTTCGGACGTCGGGCTAGCGGTGGGTGGCCCTTTTTAGAGGGAGGTTGAATGGAGTATCTTTTTTTTTTTTTTGGTCAATAGACCTTGAATCTTCTTTTTTTCCGACACCCTTCGTTCTCCTCCGGAACCCTTCCCCTAAACAGCTCTCTGGGTCCCCGCCTCACGTACCCTTTATTCTTTTGCCGCACTTCTCCCCTTCCCTTGCTTCTTTGACATTCTCTTGACCCCCTCCTTCCGGTCACGTCGGCCCTTTTTCTTCCCTTTCGCCCTCTCCTTGCCCCTGCTCCCCGAGTACTAGACGCCTGTCTTTTGTGCTAGTCCTAGGTAACTCTTGCTCCGAGAGAGAATAAAGGAAGAAACTTACCAAGGGACCTCCCCCTTTCTCCAGGACCTCTCACGTTCCAACCAGGCCCAAGAAAGACCGAGGGGGGGTCGGGGTTGAAGGAGATCGCCGATGCCCGCTGTTCCCTGTGCCCCTAGGAGGATGCTTCTTTCAATGCTGTAAAAAAAGCGTTTTTTCCCCGTCGTCCAGGGCCTGTGAGAGACACCACATAGGGCGTCTCTTTTACCGAACCCAAGCCCCTCCCGCTCGGTTGTCGTTGATAAAAAACAGTCTCCTTTTTGAGCTTTCATAAGTGACTCCCTTTCCCCAATAATGTTCCTTTTCCAAGTGGTTCACCCTCCCGAAGTTTTGCATAGTTCCCAAAGGGCTCCTCCCAAGGTGAGATTTGTAAACGGTTCCCTGCGAGCTCCCTTCTTCGGGTCGTGCCACTATGATCTTCAACGGGATGATTTTCCTCGATCAATCAGATAGCAACCCGCGCGTCAGAATCCTTCCCCATTTGCTCATGCCGGCCCCTGGATTTTTCTGAGAGCCCTCCCCGTTGACTCTTTTTTGACCCTTCCACTTGTGCCCCTTGCCAGTATGTTTTTCTCCGAAGAGAGTGTTTGTCCCTATAATTCCCACAAAGTCGCTCCCTGCCGATTGCTCACACTCAGCTCCTTTTTAAATTTCCTTGACGTTTTTTTTCTAATGCCCTCCCTTACCATCACCCTTAGTGTCTAGGAACTCATACGTTTGGACTCAAAGCATTCTTTTATACCCCCTTTTTTTTTGAGCCCTCCAAGTTACCCTTCTCTAAGTCACCCATCGTTTTTTTTTTGCGATCCCCGATTCCTTCCTTTTATCGAAGAAATGTTCTTCCCTGTCTGGCGCTTGTTCCCCCTTGACATTGTGGTAGATTTGGGACATCTTTCCCTCGGTCAATGGACATTCCTTCACGGTCTCCGGACCACAAACTGTACCCCCCTGAACACCTTTCTGGAGAGGAGCTCGGAACCGTGCTATGGACTACGTTCGATCATATTGTTCCCTTTGATGCCCACGGCGGCTCTCTCTCACGA
>Ga0179591_1292310_pt1 | contig 20983 bp, 25 predicted proteins | sample CZOMad2_1_08_16f_FD_182891 | JGI IMG/M metagenome (GOLD analysis project Ga0179591, IMG submission 182891) | Vadose zone soil fungal communities from Angelo Coast Range Reserve, California, USA - CZOMad2_1_08_16fungal (PacBio error correction) | ecosystem: Environmental > Terrestrial > Soil >... | reverse complement strand
CTCGCATCCGGGTCGGTTTTCGAGATCGACGTGTCCTCTTTTTTTACTGTCCCGCGCCGCGGTCCCCCCCTAGGATCTTTCCCCCTCCCCTAAGGTTTGCCAAGCGCTTCCCTGATCCGCCTTTTCGAAGACAGTCATCCCCCACGCGGTCGTTCCCTTCCCCCTCCTTTTCGATCCCGCCACAACTTGAGGAACCATTTGCAACACCCGATCCTCGCTGCATCCCCTTTTTCGGATTCACGTTGATTCTGTTTCGAGAAGACCTTCCGTCAGATTACTTTCCGCATTCTGCCCCCTTGCCTCCCCTCCCGATGCAGAAGCAGACGAGGCCCGAAGGACGGACCCCGACGAGTCAGTGCTCGGAAGCTTGAGCTCGCGCACTTTAAGAGAGCCCCCCTGTTCTATACTCCTCCGTATTTTCAAGAGTCCGCAGTCTGAAATAGCTACCATCGTTTCTTCCCGAGTCCATCTTCCCGACGAACAACCCCCCTCCAGATGCTCCCGATCTCTTAGTTTATCCGTCCGGCCTTTCCCCAGCCGTTCTTAATCGTCGGTCGTCCCCCGACTTGCCTTTACTCACGGCCCTTCGCGCCGTTCCCTGTAGGTAGTAAGGAACGTTAGCGTCCCCTGATCGGCCTTTGTCCTGACGTTGTTCGGCAAGAAGACAGGTGACGTTAGTAGACCCGGTAGAAGGAAGAGCCGCTGGTATTGTGATGCATCCCCCCTTCGTGAGCGTTCCTCACAAGAAACCGGAGTGGGCCAGAAGGGAAGGATTTTTTCGAGAGGAGAGAGTTTTTTTAGGGGGACCCTTAAAAGGGAGAGCTTTTCTAGGAGGAGGCCCGTTCGCCCCCCTCGTGGGGCCAGGCCCTCGCCGCGGAATCGACCCGGGGTCCTCAGAAGTGACTGATCTTCACTTTTTCCTGTTTGCCTATGGTTGCCGCGAAGGAAAGCAGATGATAACTGGTGATACGCGTTCTTAGATAGCCAGATGTTGAAGGGAACCCCCAAGAGGGCCCCCGATCTCCTTGGTAATTCGAAGTTTTTCTCTTGGAAGAGGTTTTTCTTTCCTCGAGGAGGTCTGTTGATAGAGAGGAGGGCCTTTTTAGTCCTATGGTCCTTTCTCCGGTTCTTCATGACGGCCAAGGAGCGGAAGATAAGAGGCAGAGGCCTTTGAATACTAGGTCCTTTTTTAGGTCTGCACGTTCCAAGATCCTCCAATATCTTGCGATTATAGTCGCCAGCGAGCGTTTTGAGACATTGATATCTTTCTTTTTTTCTTCAGTCATCTCTGCTTCTTTCCTTTCCCAGAGATCGGTATGGCGCAGACCTAGTAGTACGTAGGCTTCTTCTACAACTTCGTCGGTGAGACGCTTCCTCATGATTCGTTTCGGAGAGAAGGATAAGCAACGAGGATGATCGATACCATTCAGAACCTTTTTTCCCAGCAAGGTGCTCCAGCTGAGTTGAAAGAGACTGAGGGTTATGCTTTTTCCGTTCGGTTCTTCCTGATTGTCCTTTCGATTCCCGAGACCAGAGACTTCCCCCAAAGTCATTTACCCCGCCTCCGGGTTGGGCCGTTCGCGCCGCTTTTGAGGCGTTGTTTGTCCTGTTTATTCATTCGACTCGAGCACACCAGACAGGTCAACCTAGATCGTCTCTTTTATTCCACTTTTTTCCCCCCTCATCCCCAATCGTCTGCGTCTCGCCGCCACCATCGCGCCCGAAACTCGTGTCTGCATCCACTTTTTCCCAACGCTCCCCCTCTAGATCTCTTGGGCACGACGGGATAGCTATATCCGATTTTCTCTTTTCCCTCCGACGATAGAGATTTCCTCCCTCTTTTTTTTCCTCGAGCGCTCCCCTTCTTGATTTTCTCTTCCCTCCCCCGAGAACCTCCCTCGTGCAGGAGATCTGGAGAGGATAGAGCCACGCTAGAGACCTCCTCCTCCCAACCCTTTTTTCTTAGTCGGTCCTTGCACCATAGCACTCCAAGATTCCCTCTGCATTCTCTGGTGTATAGAAAAAGAAGCTTGAGTGAAGAACCACTCTCTTCCCTTCAATATCGCTAGTTCTTCTCCCCTACCCAAGCCGACGCAGGTAGAGATACGCTGGGATTTTCCCCCAGGCCCGTTTTTTTCACATGTCTCTCCATGCTCGATGGTCTTGGTGGAAGATCACGAGCGGCGAGACGCCCCTTAGAGAACGGCCTCCGCATCCCCCGCTTTTTTGGAGTTCCCCGAACGCCCTTTTCCCCTTTTTTTCCGTCTCCCCCCTTTTTGTCCCGAGACCATGAAGATCTTGATTTTTTCTCTCTCCTCATTTACGGCGCTCTCCACGGTTGCGTCGGTTTTTTCTCGGTCCTTTTGTGGAGAGGAGGAGATCAGGCTGATGGCAGGGGGAACCTTTAAGGGACAGACGTAGGTCGCTCCCTTCTTTTCACAAGGTCTGGCCGCGTTTCCTTCCCTCCCCCAGCGGTTCTTTGAAGCGCGAGGCGCTGAAAGGTTTTGCGATCGGATTTTAGAGGAGCTTCGACCGCCCCTCTTTCCCCCGCGCTTCTCCGGTGAAATGGGGCCCAGCGGATTCGGGTGATAGGACCCCCTCTCGTTGCCGTATTAACCATTCTATCCCAGATTGGTGGGGATCGAAGGTCCCCTCCGATTTATCTAGGAAAAGCCCGGCCTTCCTCCTGTCTTCTTTTCTCCTCGAAGGTCTGAACCCGTCGAGCTACTCTGCTCAGGCCGGTTTTCCTCTCTCTTTTTTTGCTCTGTTGCACGCCTCGGATACGTTCGCTTCTTTCATTAGGCGTTTTTTTCCTCCCCTTTTTACAGCTCTGTGCACGGGCAGTTGCTGGACAAAGATCCTCTTTGTCGATGTAGCCGGTACATTCGAAAAGGCTTAGCGTCCCCCTTATCCTCTCTCGGCGTCTTACCAACCTTTTCCTCCTTCTACAAGGTTTTCTCGGGTGCACCGAGCGAAAGAGAGTTTAAAGGACGTCAGTGCTTCTCGCACCCCCCCTTTCAGCTCGATCAGGTTACCCCCCTTCTTTGAATACTCCTCCCGTCCCCCTTGGAAAATGCGGTGTAATATTCGCGGGTCCCAGGTTTTCCTCAGAATACGAGTCGCCCCCTCCCCCCAACCTTCGTGGAAGCCTCTAGTCCTTGCTTCCCCCCCTCGCGCTTCAGACCCTTCCGACCTTACGAGCCCTTTCCTTAGCGATTGGTTGACTCCAGAGATTAGATGTGCACACGCTCGCAAAGGAGCCTGGGCACGTCGAGTCGAATTTTCCTAATAATACGTGTTGTTTGAGTCATCTTTTCTGCCGTGTCGAACATCCTCTTTCTTATCCTACGCTCCTCCCCCTTTTGTTCCTAGCGTTACTCGGAACCCGGCTGTGCGCTCGGACCCCTCGATTATGGTCAGTACTAGACGGACGGCAACTACTTTGGGAGCTATTCTTTGCTTTCCCCCTGGCTTTCCTGACACTTTCACAAGTTTTCCTCTATGCCCGGGCGCGGTTTCTTTTTCCCCCTCTCTGAATGTCCTCTCTCTCGGGGCTCCTCGACGTCCGTGCCGCTCGGCGCGCTGTCGCCGCCCTACAAAAACATGTGACAGATCAGGTTGAATCGCTCCATTTCTCACCCCAGTTGCGCCTCCCTTTTCCTTCCCTTGTACCGCTGACATCTGTACACTCGCTTTGTCAGGCAATACCCTTTGGCAGCTTCGGCGCGTCACAGAGACTGGTGACCTCTGCTCGTCGTCTTTTTTCTTTCCACGTCTCCCCTTGCAACCTGAGCGCGGATACTCCGGACGAGCAGAGATTCAGACGGGGTAGCCGTGCTGCGACCAACTCCTTCATTCTTCCGCAAATGGCTCCCTTTTTGGAATTTTTTCTAACCCGAATCGACGAAGATTTAGTGAGTGGAATGGTCGTCACCGCTCTGCTAGTTCCCCCCATTAAGATTTCTCTTCTCAAAGATCCCTCTCCCCTCACAGACTTCGCGGCGGGTACGATCGAAACCCCCCCCTAAGATCTTCCCCTCTACCCTGGTAGCTTCCCCAGCGTCTCCTCAGACGTCTTGCCGGGACCGCCGGCAACACGCCTTCGATTTGCCTTGGGACAACCTCCGGTACGTCGGACTTCCTTCCCTCTCGCCTTTTTTTTTCCTTTGCCACCTCCCCTCCCCCTCCTCTCACGACTCCTTCAGGCAGCCCTGTACTGGCCCTTTGAGGCGCGCGATATCTGCTTTGCCCACGAACGTTTCCTTCCCCTCAAGTTTTGTTCTCCAGCCACAGTTTTTCTTTCCCGCAGTTTCCTCCTTTGCGCGCCGTCCTCTGATCGTAACCCACAGGAGCTGGCGAGTGGTAAAGCGCGCCTAGCATGTAAACCTACTATCGAGAATTTCCTTTCCTGGTCCCGCGAACCACACCTTGAGAGAAGAAGATGGGGAATTTCTTTAGTGAGCTCTCACTCAAGCCACAACCCACCCCCCAACCCCACCAAAAAAAAGCAAACACCCCCACCCAAACCCCCCCCCCCACCCCCCCACCCCCACCACAACCCCCCAACCCCCCCCCACCCCCCAGACAAAAACCCCATTGAGGTGTTTCCACATCCCTCTCCCCTTCTCTTCTTGTGCCCCTTGGGACTGCCGTCCTATGATCCTAGATCAGACGAGATGATATGACTTCGCGAGGAATCTCCTTCGAGGTTTTCTTATGACTCTCCACCGATGAGAAGCCCCGCTGCTGTTCTAGTAGATCCCAAAGCATGCTAGGGGGGTTGTAAGCCTTTCGCTACTCCTCAACCCCCAGCCTTTTTTTTTCCTTTCGCTCCGCTTCGGAGGCGAAAGCAATCACGACGAGTATCGCTTGATTCCCCTTTCCCTAGGCTTTTTTTTTTTAAACTTTCCCCCCCCTCATACCCATAGGCTGCGGTCGGAGCTGGTGTCTTCGAGGACGCTCCGATTTTTTACTTCCCCCTTCCCGGCCACCTTCGCTTTTTCGCCGTGTGGAGATGTATTTGCGACGGAAGCGCGCGAGCGCAACCCCCTTTTCGCTCTTTTTGGTCCGCGTTTTCGTGCCTAGAGACTCCCCAACTCTCCACCACCCCCTCTCCTTTCTCCCGCCCCCCCCGGTTTTTTTTCTTTTTGTTTAGTGGAGGCTCCTCCGCTCAATTTTTAGTTCTTTCTTTCATCAACGTGACTGCCCTGAAGAACCCTCGTGCTGTGTTTTTTTCCACAGCAGCGGGGCCCCCCGGTTCTTTAAGTGCTTTACTTCCCCATCCTCTGTTTTCGTCCGCCGGCCTTTCCCTTTCACTGCTGACACCCCTCTCCCTTTCGACTCTCGTTTCTCCCCGAAGGCGGCCGACGGAGATGAGCCAGCGACCGGTCTCGTGATCGGCGATCGAGTCGTCGACCTCCCCATTTTCCCTCCTCTCGATGATAGAGAAGCTACAGGCCGAGGAGTCGCGATCAGTAGTTGCTCCCTTCCCCCTCACATCCCCCGCACTCCCCCCTAAGACTTTCTAGTATCGGAAGAGCGTGAAGACTGCAGAACCGGCCCCCGGGCCCACGACATCTCTCTCAAGAACCTAGGCTTGCCCGCGTCCGCCCAGTCCCTCGCTCTATTGAGCCGGAAGCAGAGCGTACGAGGGTCCATTTCCCAATTCTGACTACGTCTTCCCAGTTTTTCCCTTCCCCTTTTTGCCGTCTCGTCCCCCCCTAGTCCATGACATCGGAAAGACCTATCCGATGTTCCTCATCGTCGAGACCCCTCCCCACGGCGATTCTTTTTTTGTTTTTTTCGCCCCCGTTTTACCGTCAAGGCCCTTGACGGGACTACATCCTCGAACCGATCGCGCCTTCCCCCGAACTTTACCTCCGCGTTCCTTCCGTATTTTTAGACAATCTGGCGTCGACGTCCCTTTCTTTCCTAGCCGTCTTCTTCACGGCTCTTCCCCTCTGGCGCTCCGGCGTCACTCGAAAGGTGCCCCCTAGACTCCCGGCCGGTGAGTTTTTTCGGCGTTGTGCTTTCTTCCTCAGTGCTTTCCCTCGCAGGTTAGGAGTAATTTTTGAGAAGACCTCTTAGAAGAAGATCTTGCTTTTTTTTGGTCGACGGCCAGCGGGAACTTGGAGGCTCGAGGGTATAGGACTCATTCCCAGAGAGACTTCTTTGCTAATCCATGCTGGCTTTACCTGATACTCGATGGTTTATAACGAGAGCCGATCCTCGCGCTTATCTCGGGTTTTTTTTTTCGCGACGTTTTGCATCGGCCGCTTTTTCGTTTCGCTTTTTCTCTCTTGAGGCTTCCCGAGTGATTCTGCTTGCTCGACCCGATCCTGATTGTTCATGCCTTTTCCGTTCGATCCAGCTTGGTGTGCACATTTCCTTTCTGCCTCCCCTTCCTTTTCCGGCGAATTGGAAAGGTGGGTTTTCCTGGGGTTTTTGGTGTTTGTTTTGGTTGGTTTTTTAGGTGTGGGTCCTGGGTGTTTGTTTTCGGTTTGTTTTTGGTCTGGTTTGTTGGTTTTTTTTTTGTGGTTTTTTTTTTGTTTTTGTTTTTTGGGGGGGGTTCACCCTGGGAGTGGAGGGGTTCCCCCCGTCCCTTCTTTTTTTTGTGTTTTTTTTTTTTTTTTACTCGATGACGATCGGATCCGCCCCGCGGCGGATCCGCTTGTGCAAACCTGTTTCTCCCCCTTCTGCTTGTCTCTACTTCTACTCCGGTGACCCCCTCGCCCCCTTTCTCGCGAGGAAACACCGACCCGAGTATCTCTCTCATATACTACGTTGTTGTTTTTAAAGTCCTAAGTTTTTTTTTTTCTTCTTTATTCCCCTTCCCCCCCGGTTTACTGCTCCCCTCTGCGGTAGAACTCGCCGGAGATCCGCGACAGTTTGCCACGGCCGAGTTTCTAAGAGAGGGTCTAATCTCGCTCCCTTTTAACCCTTGTCCCTCTGCCCTTCCCCTCCCCCCCCCGGAAATTTGACCCCCCCTCCTCGGCTGTTAGAACCTTAGTGTTCTATGAACAAGCAGGATGGTCGAGCGTCTCCCTTCAGTAGCAGTCACTCCTCTCGCCCCCTCTGACCTAGGGCTTCTTTTTCCCGAGGACATTCTCCCTTTCAAACTTCCCCTCTCTGATCTAGTTCCCGCGCGCCATCTCAACAGAACTGAGAGCCCCCCCCCTTATCATTACTCGGCTCCCTCCGATTCTCCCCCTATCCATTCCGCCCGGGCCGAATGGAGCCCGAACAACCCGATCAAGTTCGCTTCCTTTGCGTCGAGGCCTTCTGAAGCTTTTCCTTCAGAGGGAATCAAAAGTGAGGAAGATCCCACGGTTCCGTGATTGACGTTTACGTCTCTTTCTTACTCCTGTCCCCTGCGGTTTGACGCAGGCCTCGCAGATCTTGCCGCGCTGATCCCTTCCCCCTCCAGGCCCCAGGCCCCCCCCCTTTTCTCCTTTCCGAAAGCTTTTTTTTATGATCCCCTACGTCGGGCTGACGAACCGAGAGCGGTTCAGAAGATCTCTGGCCTCCCATTCTCCTTCGTTGACGATTTGATGGATTTTTCCCCCCCCGGTCCCGTTGTCCCCGTAGGGATGAGGACGGACCGGTCCGTGAACCGCTTTTCGGCTTTTCAGAATTTCTTTCTCTCTCATCAGTATCTGGATCTTGAACGTTCCCATGATTTCGCTGTTTGCCCTCTTGTCGCCCTATTTTTCACCACTGGTACCGTTCTTCGGAGCGTCAAGATGTGAACAGTCAAAGGAGTACTCCCCATTCGTAGGATTCGTCGCCGGTCTTTCTCTAGACGTAGTGGCTAGCTCGTTGGGCGTCTTCCTAAGAGATTTGGTGTCCTATCTCAGCGGCCCCGGAACCTTTTCAGCCTCTTTTGGGGCCGGAGGCCGTGAGATAATAGGTTCCGGGTATGGCGGCGCATCACGAGATGATCCCCCCGTTTCTCCTACTTCAGTCTCTGCAGAGTTAGACAATGGCTAGTTTGTCAAGCGCTCGGTAAGTCCTCGATAGCGCCCACAGAGATCCCCCCTGTCGAGTGCCCCCAGTCTATCTACCCCCTTTAGGATTTTTTTCTGAAACGCCCTCCTTTCCTCCCCGTGCGCGGTGAAACTGATGTTTTCGACGTGCCAGGACGCGATCCGGGAAGGAGGACTCTGCCCTTTCAAATTTCTCCCTTTCTGTGACCGCCACCTGAGGGTTTTTTCCGGAAGGTCAGAGATGGGAATGTTTCCGTTCTTCTTTCTCTGCAGCTGAAGTCCAAACTTCGGGTAAGCGCTTCAAAGGGATGCCCTTGACCTAAGTTCAGAGCGTGTGGTGTTGTTTATAGATCTTTCCGCCCTCCCTTTAGCCTCTCCGAAACTTATTTTTCCGCACTGTGGCGACGAACCTCGCGTCGAGACATGAAGCGCTCCCCCGCAGCCTCGTTGTTATCTCCTACCACATTTTTCCCCCCGATTTTTTCCCCTCTGTCACGATCGGGATAGAGAGCTCTACTCGATGTCTTGGCTTTCGTCCTTCCTATTTTTCCTTATTCAAGAAGCTGTGATTCTGGTAGAGTTTAGCGAGGTAGAGATTCTTGGGGTCCGTATCCCGCCCGGAGGCGATCGTTTCTCGGCAATGTCCTCCCCCCCGCTCGAGATAGCGAACCTGTAGAGATCTATTTTTACTTTCGTACTTGACTTCGACCCCCTTAGAAACCGCGACGAGGTCGGGAGTCTTTTTTTCTCCCCCCCAGAGCCCTTCTTCCGACCCCCTCTTCTGAAAAGCACGCCAACAGAACGTGCTTTTCTATCTAGAGGTCCTCCCTCTTTCTTAATTTTTTCCGCGCGTGTTTTCTGGCGTAAAGCCAGGCGCTTTCTCTTAGCGTCTTTAATTTCTCTCATGCTTTTTGACGAGACGCTTTCGCTCCTCACGGATAGTAACCGCGGCGCCGAAGCAGAGTGTGGGAGTGAGCCATCCGACTTCCACGGTCTTTCCTTTATTTTCCCCCTCAGACTCCCCCCCTCTTAGACGAGAAATCCCGGAAGGGAAAGATGTTCCATGAACGGGAAGTCTCCGAAGGTAATGGAGGTTTGTTTCCTTTGCCAGGTAGGGGAAACAGGACCCTCAGTCCCCACGGTCCTTCCCCAGAATTCAATTAGTTCCAGGATGGAATAGAGGTCCTGGACCATCGATAGGCCTCCTTGTTTCCCCTCCTTCCATTGGGTAGCGCTAGGATTTCTCTCTCTGGTCGCTCTCGTACACTGCCCGTACAGCTGGAGTGATGAGATCGGTGAATAGAGTTCAAATTGATTACTTTCATTCACTTTCTTCAAGACTTTCCCCCAACTCTCCCATAGGAGGCCTTCGGTTTGGATTTCGTTTTTGTCGGATCTTCCTCCATGGGCGGATACACGCAAGATCTTTGGTCTCGACGGTAGCTCCCCCGTGTTGCCGTGGCTTTTTATCTCCCCCCTTCCCTCGGTTCTTTCTTTTCCCTTTAACCCGCGATAGCAGAAGACGCTCCCCTGCGCATTCGGCGCCCGGGTCTTTATCGGTTGTTCGAGCGAAGATCCTGCCCCCCCCCCGAGGGTTCCTTTTTTCTTGCTGACAAAGCTTTTTTCCTTTTTTCTGTAGAAGTAAACGTCCGGCCACGCTTCGCGCATTGATCACGTGGAGAAGCAGGCTTTACCACCGACTCGAGTCCCCAGTGGCTGTTCACGAGCTGGTGGCCAATCTTCCAGAACCTCTCCCCCTTCGCCTGCTCTATCAAACAAGTAACTCTTTCCGACAGAGCTGATGGCATACTTCCCCTGGTTCGAGCGATTTTCATGGGTCCTCTTAGTCGCTGGTGGTTCCCCTCCATTTAAGTCCCCCCAATCTCAACCGTGCCGCCTTGCGAGGAATTTATGAAAATAGAGGCTTTCCCCAACCTGAGTAAGTTCTGCCAATTGGTTTTCCTCTTTTTTAATTGTTTTTTTATTCTCGGTGAGGACCGCTCGCATTATATTTTCCTTACGCTCTCCTCTTTACTGTTTTTTTTTACTAGGACTTCCCCCTTTCTTCTCTCTCTGCGTGTTCCCTTTTCTTTTCGGGACACCAGAAGTAGTACTGCCCGCTAGTCATAGCCCCCGGTCTCGGAACTTGTGCGCTGGCCAACCCTGATTCTGGTCAGCAAAGCCTTCTCCCTTTCCTACGTTTTTCTGTGACCTGGGCCCGCGACTACCTTCTTCCCCCAGCGCTAGCCTCTCCCCGCATCCGAGGAGCGGGCGTTGAACCTATCGCTTTTGGGGGCGCGCTCCCGTCTGTGCACCCCCATTCTCTTTCTCCTCTCACCATTTTCTTTTCATTTTTTTGTACCCTCCTTTCTTCTCCAGCTGACCCACCAGTGTGAGCGTACTTTGGCCGTTCACGTGTACCGGCATTCGAAAACGCGAGGAGACTTGTCCCTCCATACCCTGCCCTGGGCCCCTGCGTCCCTCTTCACGAGTGTCCGCCGCTTTCTCTCTTTTCTCCCCGCTGTCTTTTCCCTTCGAAGCAATGCAAAATCGGACGCGCTTCAGCCTTCCGAGCAGAGCTCTCTCTCCTTTTTAGACCCCTGAGAACCTTTTCCTTTTCCCCTACGCACCTTCCTTTTTCCCTGTACCCTTGGGGCCTTCGACCCCAACGATCTGACTTTATGTAGAGTGGTTTCTGGTATGTACAATAGCGGCAGTTACACCGACTCCGCTGGGTCCCCCCTCCTTTACACATCTCCGATGCACAGCTGTATGGAGGGTCCTCGCTCCCTCCCTCCCCACCTATACTCTCCCCTTTCGCTCTCCACCGCGACTCGCAGCGCGCCTGCAGCCTTCAAGCGGCCCGTACTTTAAGATCAATCGCTACCCTTTCTCCTTTAACCTCCGTCAAATGTCCCATCCTCGACTGTATACCGATGCCAAAAGCACGTAACCCTTCTCAGAAGCCCGTAATCTCCCGGTAATGGCCGTAGTATCTCTCGCTCTTTTGTATCGGTCCCCCCTCCCTGTTACGTGACAAGACCGTGGGAGTTCTTTAGTGATAGCCCACCGCTGATCGCCGCCGCGATGCTTGGTTATCCTCAGTTGGCCTGCGTGACCTTCCCCCCCCTCCCGCGTTTCTTTTTCCTCTAAAGGTCCCTCGCGAGCTAGCGTTTCCCGAGAGACCCACCCCCCCCCCCCCCCCCCCCCCCCCACCCCCAAGCTTTCGCTGACCCCGGAATTTTTCTCAGCGTTTCGAGCATCAAGGTCTTTGCAGGGGAGGTTAGATGTGTTCTTTCCGCAGGGGCGGCTCCTCGTTTACCCTTCTCGGTGCTATTTCTAGTCCCTCTCTTCCTCACAGATGTTGCTTCGAGATGCTAGCTTGGGGTTTAGACGCTGCTATCTTTCTCCGGTTTGTTTCTTGCCTCCCACCGACGAAGACTGCTGCTGAGTCTTGCTCAGACCAAAAGAATTCGCTCCGCTAGTCTCCCCCCGATCCCTCCTCCCCCCGGAGTTCCTAGATAGCCTCGTCGGAGGGTCAGACCAGACATCTCTCCCGCGTCCTCCCTCGAGTTCCCTTCGATATGCGGTGTGCCAGTCGCCGTGATGAGAAAAAGAGGCTTTCGGTTCCGTTTCTTTGCAAGCCGAGGTTCCCCCCCTTGATCCAACATCGAACGAGCGCGGGTTCGCCCGTGGGCGCTCCGGGCTCATCATCGCACACCCCCCCCCTCTCCTTCCCCCTGAGTTCGCGGCAGCTCCGGGTCTTTCGCGACGCGTGGCGTCCGAGTTATCTCTCCCCCGAACTCTTCTCGTCCTCCCCCTCCCAGAAATGAATCGAACCTTTTGTTCTCACCCTTGCAACTTTTCGTTTTTTGGCGAGCACGGCAACTGCATAATCATCGCTTATCCTTCCCTCTGCAATCGCTTTCCGCGCACCTCTCCCTCCGTTTTCGCACCCCGACGGCAGACGGAGATCTAGCCCGAACATTTCTTAGTGATACTTCACTACCCGCTGACCCCAAGAGTTTTTTTTTTTCGTCCGACGGGGCAGAAAGGTCGTCTGAGAGAGCATCGAGTTTCCCTTGCAAGGAAGATTCTCGTGTTTCAGCTCTTCTTCTCTGAAATCATCCCCTTAGAAAGCTTGAGATCAGACGAAAGAAATCGAGATTTGTTGAAGTGAAGACATTCCGCTCGCCGTTTCCCCCCCTCCCAGATTCCTCGACGAAAGAATTCGAGCAAAGGACGAGTATGGAAACTCCCCGTCAGGCCGAGTTTTAAGCTCGAGTGTTTAACTTCCCCCCATCGTTTGATCCTGAAGAAAGAGTAAAACCCCAGGTGGTTTTTTTTGTTTCTCCCGTGCCGGTTTTTTCAACCCTTCCCGTCGACATCGGTCCGATCCATACCCTTATTGAGATTTTTGGCCGAGACTCGCGTTCCCCCTTCCCCGCTTCCTGTTCCGTCCGCACCCCGACGACCAGACCCCTACATCTCCCTGCCTGACCTCGTACCCCCTCCGCTTTAATGCGACTTTCGAAGGGGACTTTCAGTCTAACCCCTGATTCCACGCGTTCCCTTTGCCCCTTTGATGTCGCCGAAGTAACCTTCTTATGCGAAGGCGCGGCCGATTCGTTTTTTTCACTGGACTCCTTGAAAGTCTCCCAAAGAGGCCCTTTAGATCAGAGGCTATAGTTTCCAGGACTCACTCGCTGCAAATAGAATCTTGATATGGATTCCGAACAGAGTCCCCCCTTACGATTCTTTATCGAGGGGGGGTTGAGGCAAGAGCTAACGAAGGAGGAACTGGACCTTTGCCTTTCCCTTTCGCCTCCTGCTGGGATTGGGACGACGGGGAGAGACGAGGATTTTGGTTGAGAAGAGATCTAGTCCGTTTTGGTTATCCTCCCTCGGCTCTTGGAAATCTCCGTCTTCCAGCCCCGGCGCGATCGGAGGCTTTGAGCTGACGGGTGCTTTACCAGATCCCCTGTCGACTTTTCGCTCAGACTTCTCTTTTTTGGTGCCCCTCTGGGCGGTCGAGACTTCGACGCGACCGGCCCTTTGGTAGTGCAGATCGTCCTTCGACCACGCTCTATCGCTCGGTTTTTCTCGGATCTGTTTTTTTGCGAACCCCTCCCGTCTGGACCGGGAACCGTCCGATTTTTCCACCGTTCCGATCCTACGTACACGGATTTATATCCTCCTTTCTCCCTCACTCCTTTTCGTTTTTTTTTTTCGACTAGACGCCTCCGTGTCGGTGGTCTTCTCCGCCAGTATGCCTTCGTTTCCCGGTTCTTCCCGCCCGACGGTTAACCGAGCACGGAGATCCGCGACCGGTTGCCCAGGTCTCTTTCTCCTCTGCTCTCCTTCTTCTTTTTTCGCGTCCTTCCTCCGTTCGCGGACCGCCCAGGAAATGCCCCACTCTAGCTTACTCGGAATGAAAAGTTATTTTTTTTCTGCGCATGAAGTTTGTCCGTCCTAGTCGCTTTTCTGGCATAGAGCGGATTGCCGCCGCGCAGAGGCCCCGAAGGCTCCCCATCCTTCAGCGTCCTTGCGCGTTTCCCCTCTTAGAGAGTCCCCCCTTATCAGCCCACGAAGCTTCTGACAAGGAAGGACTTTTTCGAAGAGGCCGATCTTCCCGTTCCTCCACTGAACCCCAGATTTTCTGATACGTCCTCCTCTTTTTTTCGTCGAGTCGAGGAGACCCGCCCGGAGAGTTTTTCCCTGTGTCTTCTTTCCCCGGAGGCCATGCCAGCTGAGGCCCGTTCCCGCTCAAATTTCTTCAGCCCTTCCCCCCTTCTCGGGCCGACTTCCGACGGGCCTCAGTCAGAAGTACTTTTCCGTTATACCCCTTCTCGACCCGGAGGACTAGTGTCTCTCACCTCCCGGCTGACGCCAACGTCGCGGCGAAGCCGTCTTCTTTTTTGGGGACCTATCTCGTTTTTTCTGTGATTTTCCCCCTTTCTGTAGTCTATTGCGGCCGGGACGTGAGAATCGGGAAGTCATACGCCTCCCCAGGGGTCTCTTTCTTGCTTGGATCTTGCCAGATGTAATGCAAGATGTTGCCGAAGTCATCCAGGGTATCAGCTTGATTCCCTCGTCCCCTTCGTTCCTCAAGATTTGACCGGGGACAAGAGGACGGCTATTCTTCCGACAGTTCTCAGGCTCTCTTCGGGGTTTTTCCTCGCGCCGGCGGCAGTGTTTTTTTTTCCGAGAGGTTACGTGTGCCGTTGAGGGTTCTTCCCCCCCAGGTAGCCCTTCGCTCCGAGTGCGGAGTGAGTCCGGAGAAGGGAGAGGTTAGGAGAAGGAGAAATAGCTTCACAGCCTCATCTTCCAGGGCTATTCCGCGAGGGCGACCGGCCTTTCCCCCGTCGTCGTTAGATACATCGTCTTCGATCTCGCCGCGATTTAACTTTTTCCCTATCTCGTCCCTCCCCCCCCTTCCGGGTTCCCCCCCAAGTCGCGTAGAAGTCGTCTGTGCAGCATGAGCAAGTGCAGGCGCGCCGTTTGCCGGGAAGAGGAGGATTTCTGTTGCAAAGTGTCCTTTGCCGACCGCCCTTTCCCCCCTCCCACTGCGTTTTTCTTTTTTTTCGGCTGGATCAAGAGTGAGGTAGGGTCTTCAGGCTTCCACCCGGTTTCCGGGGTCCTTGTCGAATCCCTTTCCGAGGACGTCTCGCAGCGACAGTTTTCGAGCGGGCGTATCTTCTTTTTTTTACTTTCCTTTAAAGCGCCAGACGGAGAACACGCGAAGAGGCGCTTTTTGGACGGAAAGTTGGGGCTACGCCGCCTTTCCTTCGAAAACCGAGTCCCTATAAGCCCGTTGAAAAACGCTCCTCGCGATCCGAGGGGCACTAGAGGAGTCCTCTCTTCACACTATTGTAGTATGGAGGTAGGAATACGAAGAAGCGCTCCTGAGCTTCTTGGTTAGCGCTTATGAGACGTCAGCTCTGCTTGGGGATAGTAGCCTAGCAGGCGGTCTGGAACCCCCCTGCTACAACCTCTCGATCCCGCGAAAACCCCCGTGGAGTAGTCTGCCTGTCGTCCCCCTCTATCTGTCTCGAGCTTCCCCCCCTCCTAGATTCCTCGGAGGTGCTAGAACAGACTCGGCGTGCCGACCTCTCTTAAGCCATGCCAAGCCTGTGCTCCTTCGGCTCCGATCCCTTTTCTCTATCGCGGCATTTCGTACAGCCAGGCTTCGCGCTGGAAGGAGCGCAATCGGGATTGTTTCTCCCCTCTTTCCGCCGCTTTTTTTTCCTCTCCCCTCTTTTCCCCCACTAGCAGCGTGGGGGAGAAAGTCTTCCCGAAAGCAGGTCTTTCCGGACCCCTGGCCGAGACATCACTCTCGATCTTTTATCCGGCAGTCTTGTATGCAAGTTCCTGTCCTCCGGTCCTGGCTGTTGGCCGCGCGGAGGAGAGCAGGAATTGGCATGGGGAGTTGTCAATTGAAATCTACAAGTTTTCTTTCCCCGCCTTGAACTCGTCCAGGAGGTGTATAAGGAAGAGTCTGCGATCCGGTGGATTTCCTCTCCGGGGGTAGAGATCGGGAGCGTTTTTTAGTGGTTTTTTCTCTTCGCTACAGATTTTGTGACCGCGTAGGGGCAGCGGCTTAGTGATAGGAATCGTCTAGGATATTCCCCCTTCCCACTAGGGCGGGAGGTGGTTCTGATTTAATCCCATTTTACTCCACTCCCGACCTTTTTTTCCTTGACGGGCTTTCAGAGCAGGTGGCTTCTTCGAGTCGAGCTCTGTGATCGGCAGTGTTGCTTAGTCCCAGATTTCTTTGACCCCTTCAGACCGGAGACGTCCTTGAGCATTCCTGCGCCCGTCGGTATGGTTCTCGGTGTAACTTCGCCGAGCTGCCCGGGCAGTGGTATTGCTTGAAAAGATCGCTTGTCATGTCCCCTGTTCCTTCTTGCTTTCTTTTCACCTCTTGCGCCGAAGGCCCGTTACACCGGTTTGATCGCACAGGTTCGCGGGCGACAGCCTCTTTTTTTTTCCGGCCGTCTTTCCTCGAGGCATTCTTAGCTTTCAACCCTTTTAGCTTTCCTACTGGTTCGAGTTTGCATGCGTCATAGTAGTCGAGGGCCCAGAAAGCATACGGTCGCCCCCACAGCCTGCGATCCCCTTCCTTTCCCCCTCTCTCGGCGTTTTTTCTTTCCCTTTTCAGTTAGCTCCTTAATGGTGACTCCCGTCTTGCTGGCGGAACACTCCATCGAAATAGGGTCTTCGAGTTCTTCTCTTTCTCTCCTAGAGATTTCTCCCTTGCCCTCTTCGAGCGTGTTTCTCTTAGGTCTTAAAATGAAAGTCGCTACTTCAAATGCGTCTCGCTGTCTCGAAACAGTTGCATGGAAAGCCTCGATTTCAGCAAAGCTAGGACGAGGCCCCGTTTCCTCTTTCTATTATGTCTGTCCCCTTCCCCCCCATCGCTCGCTTTTCCCCAGCAGTTCCGGAGCGGGACGGGTTGAACCATCTAGCATGTCGTCTTCGTGGGCGCGCATCCCGGACGTCCATTCAACCAGCTCGGCGCCCTCTCGCCCTTTGGACTTTTGGTAACGCTCCCGCGTCTCCCCCCGTTCTCGACGCCAGTGGCTTAAAGTGTTACAGGCTCATCGACAACGAGCCGATGTGTAAGCCACTGCATCTCCTCTGTGCGTACTTTTCCCCCGGTTAAGAATTAGCAGTATAGTCGGCGGATCTCGGCTGTTCAACCGGCCCTTCAATGAAACTTTTCTCTGATTCATCGAGCATCCTTCTGCTCGCCTTTCGCCGCCTGCTCGCGAACAAGACGGCGGTCGTGCCGCTCCATGGCTTCGACTTCGTAGTCCACCCCCTCCCCCTTTCCTACTTTCAGAGTTGGTCTGCCTCCTCGTGCGCGTCCTATCACTCGCTGGGCCACGACGCGTTCACATCTCATCGCCGACACAGGGGGGGGTCGACCCGACCGACATCTTCTCTTCCTCAACCCTCTTCATTCTCGACGCAGTTTCCCTCCTGACGGAACAACTTGTGACGATTTGCCCACGCTTGGGCCCGAGACAGGTCTACGTAGGGACCTTGCTTCGCACTAATTTCTTCCCCTCGGCCACTCCTCTTCTGACAAGCTTTTCTTGGGTCCTGGAAGCTTCTTTTTTTCCTTCTCTCGATCTGGCTGGTCTCCCCAGACGGGTCCGGAAGACGTGGAGTTCGGCTTCCCGGGGTTTTTTTCCTCCGTTTTTTTGGCAGCGCTTATGTCAAACAGTCCCCGCGAGATGGCGCTCTTTTCTAGCGCAGAGTAGCCTGTTCCCAGCGCGCGCTCTGCGTCTTTCCTTTTTCCTACTCAGGCTCGAGAATAAGGCGGGGCAGGTTAAGATAGTGGGTACGTGCCTGGTGTCGCTCAGCCCGAGTTTGCTGGGGCTCTCTTCGCAGGCTCTCGGCTCGCGATGCCCTACGAGATGCTGCGACGTTTTTGAGGCTCTCGTTCTTTTTTTTTGCTCGATGCTTCCCACGAGCGAAGCACTGCTGTTCACAGTCGACGATTTTCCAAGAAGATCCCCGTGACTGAACCTCCTTTGTGATTTTCCTTTTTTTGACCGACCCCAACCCGAACATCTCTTCTCTGCGATCCCGATTTTCACCCGCGAGATCGAGCGAGCTGTCCCCGTTGCTCTGAGTTTTGGGCGCGATCTTCTTCGTCGACACCCTTTCTCCCACATAGAAGCTCCGAGGGTTAGCCGTAGTGGCGCGTTTTTTTCGATCATCCCTCTTTTCTTAGCCCCGCGTCCCTTCGCTCCTACGGCCGAGCAAGTGTGCGGTCGAGACTCCTGCGGAGTCCTCCCCCCCCTCCCTCTTTGATCAACTCTTTTGCAGACTCCGGTGATAGTGCCCTAAGAGGGCTCACAGTTTAGGAGTTCCGGGCACCGCGCTTCCCGCTTTAGTTTGATTTTTCCCCAAGTCGCCATTTTCCCCCTGCCGACGAAGAGATCAGGCGCCCTCTACCGGGATCTGATAGGGTTCCTTTCCCGCAGGCTTTCCTTCACAGGTCCCCCGTTTGCTTCGAGACGAAAGGCCTCGGAATCTTTTGCTCAGATCGTTCCGCCCGCCGCCAGAAATCCCCGAGGAGCTCAGTCCTTTTTGTCTCTGTTTTTTCCTCCCTTTTCGGCTGGCCCCCGAACCGTCTCTAACGCCCGCTCCCGCGGATCCCCGCAGCAAGCGCTCAAACGCGTGACATCCTTCCGGCCTTTGTCTTTCCATCGGGGCTTCCTAAGAACGACGGTTCAAAAGTGGGTGCTCGCTGCTGTGAGGATTTTTTGACCCCTGCATTTTACTGAATCTACTGCTTCCTAGACCAGTTCATCACCGAGGCTCTTCCGGCCCGCGGTCCCGCGGTCCGTACAAAGCCGAAGCCCAACCCCCCCCCTTCGACTTTCGCGTTTTTTTCCACCTTCGGCTTCCCTCTCGGGCGCAGATCAGTTCGGTTTCTCGACAATCTTCGGGCTCCCCTTCGCTTCGTCGATCTGTAGTTTTACGGCGATACCTACGGCGAGGGACGGCGTCGCCAGGGGACCTCTGGATCTTTCAGTTCCCCTCCCCGGAGCATCCGTTTGCGAGTTAAGAACTTCGGCCTCGCCGGTTACGGCGTACTCGAACCTACTTTCTTCCGATCGGACCCTTCTGAAATGGCTGGTATCCCCCCTTATCAGGAGAGCTCTGATGGGCCCGATGATGGGGGCTCTCGACGTCTTGTTTGTCGCTCTTTGCTTATATTGGTGAGCGCTCCCCTTTAATAGGCCTATTCCGGAATCTCCTCTTCCAGATCGTTTTTTGAGAGGATCCTGATGTCCCCCCTAGCTGCTTCCTTTTCATTTCATGAATCAGAGGGGAGATCGAAGAGAGGTCTTTTCCCCCACACCCTCGCGGTAGTCCTTGCCGCGTCTTCGTTGTCGTGAGTTTTCGGAGTCGACCAGCGGCTTCTCACCGCCTGCGTTTGCAACCCTTTCCTCGCGTTTAGCGGCGTTCCGCAGGCCCCCCCCCTTTCCCCGATCAGACGGCGATCTGATCCAAAAAAAGACATTTCCTTTACCCATTATTTCTCATTTTAGAGATAGTGGTCGAACGTTCCCTCTTTTTGAAGGTTCAATGAGTCAGAAGAGGTTAGAAAGAGTTTTCCCATCAGTACACTTCCGATAGGTTAGCCCAGAGAGAATCCAGACTTTCCTGTTAGCTTCCGGCGCAACAGAGGAAAGAACGAAGTCCTTTTCCCCCAAGCTCTTCGATAGCAATTGATGACAAAGCATGTTTAGCCCGTCGCCTCCTCTCCTCGTCCGCTGGACCCTTCCCCCCCCCCTATTACTCCCCCGGGTCCTTTTGAAAGAGACGGTGCACACCTCCTCGAGCCGCACTGCGCCTCGGTCGCGAACATCCAGTCTGTCGCGACAAGCGGCGCTCGCCGAGTCCCCACCGTCCAGTTTTTCTCGACTCCAAGAATCGTCGCGCGTGGCGTTCTTTACGACGATAACTTTTTCAGCCGTCTTTTTTTTTCAGGTTGACATTCCCGGGCGGCTCTTTTCACCCAGGTCGGTCGTCTTTCCCTGGCCGATTCGGCCTAGCAAGATAGGAAAAGACCTTTGCTGTGAACCCCCTTAGGTGTTCCCTAAGTTGGTCTGAACTGCCCGCGAGAGGAGCCCCCCCCTGACGGAGAGCGATCGGTTAGTCTTTTTTTGACTGTGGTCACCGTCTCGCGCTTCCACCCCCTTCGCCTCTCCCCGGGTCCCTCGCATCCCTGATTCTATGCAGAGATGTAAATGCTTTCTGTTTCAAGAGACTCCCCCCCAAGTGACAGTTCCCTTTCTTAGAATTAGGGGGGGCTGGCGGGGGGGGCGGGGGGGGGGGGGGGTTTTGGGGGGGGGGGGGGGGGGGTGGGGGGGGGGGGGCCGGCTCGGGGGGGCTGGCTTATGGGGGGTTGTCCCCCTCAAACTGGGGGGGGTTTGGGGGGGGGGGGGGGGGGTTGCGGGGGGGGGGGGGGCGGGGTGGGGGGGGGGGGGCGGGGGGGTCCGGGGGGGTGGGGGTTCTTCAATGGTTCCACAACAAAATCGTACTTCGCCAGATGTTGAACCAAAAAGCTTGAAGCCGAGGCGTCCATTCCCTCCTTGCATTCGTTTTAACTTGGTCTGACCGGGAGTAGTGGAAGACTCCTTCTTTTTCTCTTTACTGGTTTGACTCTCTCCAGAACCCCTCTTTTCCTCGGTTTCGGGATTTCGCAGTTCCCGTAGATGTCCCCTTTTCCCAGGACGCGGCCTTTTAGCAAGGCGCCGTTGACCGGATTTTTCGGCCTCTGCTCGCTAAATTTTCGGGCTCTTTGATAGTCTGTGCGTGGTGACCCCAAGTCCTCTTTCTTCTGTGCAGCATCTTTTCAGTGCCTTTTTTCACTCCGGATACTTCTCTGAAGGCTTGGGCAGGCTCTGACCGTAACTTCCTCTCGGATCTTGCCCTTTCCTGAGGTGCCCTCTGCGTGGAGATGAAAGCTGTGTAGGTCGATAGAGCCGAGACATAACCCTTCGTTTCCTTCCCGAATTTTTTTCCCGTGCTCTCCCTCTCCTTGAGCGGCCTTTTTGAGATGCTGGCTGGTCGCCCACCCCCCTGCGAACCCGTTCTCTCCTTTGGCTTTCCAGAATCCTTTCTCTAGACGCACAAAATTGCTGAACCCCGAAGTATGGTATCGCTCACTCCAACCCTCCCCCGCCGCCCCCCCCCGTCTGAACCCTCGAGAGCCCCCCCCGCTGTTTCGTGACTGGCGGTTGGAATAACTCTCTATGGGATCTATTCTTTTTCTTTCGAGTTTATGGTCTTTCGAAGAGAAACAAGATTTTGAGTAGCGTCGGTGGGCGTTCTTCATCAACGCTAGCTCTTCCTTCTCGCCAAACAAGTCGTTTAGAGTCTTCCCCCTTCCGGCCGAGAACCCCGCTTTAGACGAGCCCTGGAGCGACTGCAACAAGAGCCGAATAGCGGCCCTCGAGGGTGAGAATCTT
>Ga0179591_1309476_pt1 | contig 20985 bp, 28 predicted proteins | sample CZOMad2_1_08_16f_FD_182891 | JGI IMG/M metagenome (GOLD analysis project Ga0179591, IMG submission 182891) | Vadose zone soil fungal communities from Angelo Coast Range Reserve, California, USA - CZOMad2_1_08_16fungal (PacBio error correction) | ecosystem: Environmental > Terrestrial > Soil >... | reverse complement strand
TTTTGGCTGCGATGTCTTTCCTCCGTCCCCATGTAGTTTCGCCATTTTTTTGACGTGTTTTCCTTGCCCCTTCTCCTTGAGGGTTGGTGTGTTTTCTTCTCCCACCCCTCAACTCACAATCTTTGGTCTATTCTTGTCTCCAACGATCTTGGTCGTGTTTCATTTCTTCTATGAACGTTTTTTTCGCGGGCGAGTTTTTTTTTTTCGAGGGCCCTTCTCCCCGTCCTGTCAAGTAATGTTTCACCCCCTGAGCTGTTCTCACCTCCACAGTTGTTGAACGCTGCCCTGACGTTAGGGGCCTTTGTAATAATGCAATCCGTGTCGTCCTACTTTCTTTTTTTCCTGCCCCGTAATTTTTTTTTTTCTTTCTTTTGACCCAGAAACCTTTTTCTGACTTGTGAGTCATCCTCACATGTCCTCAGTTCCGCTTTTGGACATTCTTCGTGTTAACCTTCCTCTTTCTCCCGTTTCTTTTCCCTCTTCTATACCAACTTTCGTCCCGACTGCGTTGTTTGTCTCCCCAATGTCCTGAACCGCTTCCTTGGTTGCAGAAAAAACATTTGGTCCTTTAAACGCTTTCCCCCCCCTTCCCTTTCCGTCTCTTTTCTTCCTTCGAACACTTTTTTTTTCACTGTGTGGACCATTTTTCGGGCGATTGAGTCGTGTTTCTGATTTTATGGGAATAATTTCGACTGTTTTCGGTTCCGCCGTGTCACCTGGTTCTCGGACCAATCCCTTGGGCGTATCTACACTTCTTGTCGTTGTCCCCAATTAAAACTTGGGCTACGTTTTTTTCCCCCCTCTTTTCCTCTTGAAGCTATTCGTGCATGGCAGTTTTACGTGTCAAAATTCCTCCTTTCCATATTTGTTCTGTGGGGTTGCGTCATAGACAGTTTGCCTTTGCCCCATTTTCCCTCTGGATAGTCAGCTTTTTCTTCGGGTTTTCTCCCATCGCCTCACTTGCCAGACTTGCCCCTTTGTTCTTTTCTGGTAAACCGTTGCGATTTTTTTTCACCCCCTCTTATTCCCCGTCTTTGTGTCCATTTTTGTTGACAGTAGCTCTATGTCAACGTTTCTTCCCAGTCTCATTTTTTTCCCTTGAATACCGGGTATAATAACGGTGCTACCCCTCCTCTTTTGTCTTTTTTGGTCTTCATCACGCAAGGGACCCTCTTCTGTGGTTTTCTGGTTTATCCTGGTAGTTTGGACGGCGAGATCTTTTCCCCCTCCCGTGCTGCTTTTCTTGATGATTTGGAGGCGTCCAATGACCCAACCACCTATGATGACAGAGTCTTTCTTTTTCCTGCAACCCCCGTTACGTTTTCCCCCCCACGGGAGAAAGATTTCTATGGTGGTTGCTTCTGTCCTTCGGTATTTTGTTGTTCCCCTCTTTCTTCTGCGAGACTTCCCATTGGTTAGAATTTCCTTTTTCTTATCCCGCCCCTTTTCTTGTGTCTCTTCATTGCCTGGACAACGCTTGGCCGTCTCTTTTCTTTATGCCCCCTTTACGGTGTTGCCCCTGATGCTTTGGGCAGGGTCCCTTCCGCTCCTTTCCTTTTTTTTTTTATCCATAACACCAGACCCCCCACCCCCCCCCCCCCACTTTCTTTCCCTTTGATGGTGGTTCCCCCCTTTTCCGTCCACTCCCTCCAAGTTGCGTACGACGTTGTATTGTACTATCCTCCTTGCCGTGATCTCCTTTTGAATATATTGGGGCGCTCTTTTGCAACCCCCTTCCTTTCTTCTTTCCCCATTTTCTAAGTTTTTGTTTTTTGTGGTTGAATTACTTACTTTTGGAGATAGGTTTTTTTTTGAACCCCTCCTACTTTGCCCCTGCTATTTCCCTTTCCACTTTCTCAGGGCTGACCCAATCCTTTTTCCTCGTACGTTTTTTTTTTTCCCCACTTTCGTCCGCGTGACGTACCAGTTTTTTCTGGCGTGCCCTCCCCCCGGCCACTTACTCGCCCCCTGGCGAAGTTATTTAATTCTGTTTTTTCAAGGACTCGTCCTTGCTTCCCCTACTGCTTCCTCGGCCGAGGAGGATAACTTCATTCTCAGGGGGCGGATGTCCTCTCGGCCATGTTAACCGGGACCTGTACTCCTCCCGTGGTTCACTTTGTTCTCTCTTCCCGGGACCGACCCTCTCCAATGTCTAGTTTGCAAGTGGAAATAGAACTTTGCCAAACATTTTTTCCCCCCTCAGTCCACCTCCCTCATTATCTGTAGTACCTGATTAAAACGTTCTCCGTTTTGAGTTGAGACGTTCCCCGGTGCAGCACCTTCGTTTTGGTTTTACTCTCCCCCCCTCCCCCTTAATTTCCCCCCCCTGTCCTACAACCCGTGCAGCCCTTTGTCCCCCCCCCCGCGAACTGTTGAGAGATTTTTTTTGACAACTACCCTGATTATGTACTGACTTTGGATGGTTGTTGAATGATTCCTAAAACCCCCCAAGACCCATTCTGGCCGGCTTGATTGCGTTCTTGGGGGTAACTCTTTTTGGACAGTATCGGCCGGGATCTCTTTTTGCCCATAGCTTTCTTTCTTCCAAAACGCCCCGGGTTTCCTTGGCGTGCCTTGACGATGATGTCCCCTCTTCTGGCCGTTCTCCCTGCCAAGATCTTTTCAGAGTCATCTTCCTTCGGCGGTATGTTTCCCCCCCCGAAAGGAGCTTACCGATTTTTTTTTTTCTGCGTGGGGACAGGACCGTCGATTAATCCACCAAGAGAAGAGGGAGTCTTGATTAGGGAGGAGTTTTTTAGGCAAAATTGGGAAGTGATTGTATTGTTCCGGCCCGTTCCCCCCTCCTTCACCCCCCGACTCCCTGCTCTTTGGTGTTGTTTTTTTTTGTGTCTGCTCGAGTGATGAGATGTCGTAGGGGGCGCCAGGCCCCTCTCTAGGACATTGCCAGTCCTGACTCAGATTGTTCCTATTTTTCCTTTTCACCCCATCTTTTTTACGTACTCCAAAGGGATTTTGTTCCCCCGGTGTATTTCTTTTTTTTTTCCACGTGACCCACGTAAAAAATTGATTTTTTTTTTACTCTTTCCCCCCCTCCTGTGAGGGTTTTTCCCCATGAGTTGCTGTTGATGTCCTTAAATTTTTCACGGTCCCCCCTCCTGGCACTTTTTTTTTTCCCCCCTACGGTATTTTATCTTTGCGGACCCACTGGAAAGGGTGATGCTTGTCCCCGACGGTTCACGTTCCCGGTCCCATTGACATGTTCCTCACGTTTCTTGTCAAACAACCCGGATTGAATACATAAGACCGTGCGGTGAACTGACCTTTTTCCCTTTTCCTTTCCGTGGTTTCACTTTCCCCCCAAAAATGGTTTTGTCGGCTACGACTCTCTTGGTTTCAGGTGAGTCTCTTCCCCTGAGTACCGAGAACTGGATTGGTGCTTGCTTGTCCCACCCGACCGGCCCTGCCGAGTTTCCCGATCTCTTTTGTTTACTGGGCCTCATGCCTCCTAACGTTCCCTTCTCCTAAATAGTACGAATAGGTTTTTGTCTCTCCTTTCCTTCCGTTCCACCCTCTCCCGCGCTGTCTTTCTGTCCTCCCCCAACAGAGACTGGGTCCAACTGAATAGAGTCAAAGGTCTTACTTAGGCTCATATTCCGCCACCCGCCGTTTTGTTAGAATGTTTTTCTTTTTGCAGGAGGTACGCTGGTCGTTGAAGTCCATCCCTGTCCCATTCTGCCTCCCATTTTTTTTCGGTACGAGGATCGCCATGTCCCCTCGTCATACTTTTTTTAAGAGTTTGGTCTGCTTCTTTTCCTCTGCCCCCATTCCCCCATGAGTAAGGTCTTGTTGAAGCAACGATATTGTGTTTTTTTTCCTTCGGCTTGTGAGGAAGAGCTACGCCTTTTCTTTCCCCCCCTGAAACCTGGCCCCTTCGGTCCACACCTTTCTTTTTATTTTCTTTGGATCGACCTGTGAGTGTGCTTGTCTCCTCTTCGTGACGCAGTGTGAGTTTTTTTCGGCCCGATTCGCGTTCAGCTCTCTTTGGTTTCCGTTGGAGTTTTGTGGGCTTTTTTTCGCTTCGTTTTTCCTTCCCCCTTACTGACCCCTGGAATTCAGCCTTTTTTAGGCCGTTTTGCCAGTCTACCCCTTGTCAGTGGTTATCACATGACCCTTCACCCCCTTTTGATCGGATTTTTTTGACGACTCGCGTCTTTTCCCTTTCTTTTCTTTAGTTTATTTTCTCTCTTCTTCAATCCAGTGTTGTTTTTAGAGATAGTCTTGCATGGAAGGGATTTTCATGTATTCCTCTCGTTGGTTTGGATATGTCTTTGTAACGACGCAGTTTTCTGCCGGGCTGTCCTTTTTTTTTTTCCCCCCCAAAGACTATTCTTTAAGTTTTTCCCTTGTTTTATTGCCACGTCCTCTCCATAACCACCCAATGACAGGCTCACCTGGCGGAGTTTTGTTACCTTCGATCTTTTTTGTACTCTCTCCATCTTCTTCTTGTGACTTCCGGTTTTACCCCGCTAAACATCCACCCCCCCCTGAGTCGTATTCCCTCTCCCCCGTTAGGTTTTTTCGCCCCCCGTATCTGTTCCCAGTTCCGGGACGAAAGTTGCTGGGATTTTCTTCTCGCCTTTCGTTCCCGGCTTCTGAGCGAGGCCTGGTATCCTTAAGAGCCCCCGTGTCTTCTTTTCCAGGTCCCCCTCAGTATTTTATGCCTCCCTTCACGACATTTGGTTTTTTCCCCCTTTGCCTTAACAATGCGGCCTTCTTTTACTACCCTTTTCTTAGCTTAACAGGCTTAATCTTTGCTTTTTGGCGGCCGTTGGACTTTTTCCCTCGGACATTTTTCGAGAGGATTTTTCTTTCTTCTTTCATTTTTCGGTCTGACCCCTCCCAAGCGGATGGAATTACCTCTTTATACACGATTCTGAAGAGGGTTTTCCTGAAACCGTCTCTGTTTCCCCCCTTTCGATGACTATTTTCTTTCTGCCGGGCCCTGTTTCCCTTGTTTTCTCAGCCCCAGTGCACCCCACAGCTTTCCTTGCCCTCCCCCGTTTTTTTGAAGCTTTCCCTTGACGTCGGTCTGGCCCCCCCTTTCTTTCAGCACCCAGTTACCCAGTCAAATCCAAATCGGAAGGGAGCCTAGTTAGTACCAAGTTACTGACCCTGCTCTTTGAACCCTCCCTTTTCCCACACCTCGATGCAACGGTATGTATTCGGTCCCCCTTTTTCGTTCAACGGTCATCTTGCTTACATTACACTTTTTTTTTTTTTTTTGTTGGTTTCCTCACCCACGAATAATGTTCTTCCCCAAGGCTTTTTTTTTTTTTCACAACGCATTTCCCCTCTTACGGTTTCGCGGTAATGGCCCAATTGGTGCCCAATTTTTTTCCCCCTGTTTCAGCGGAATGGCTGTGTCCCTCATTTTTTCCATTTTCTTTTTTTTCTTTTTGGGTATGTTTTATTGTCTTTTCGGTCTCACTTATAACGCTCGTGGGATCATCCTCACTTGGATCCCCTGTTGCAATCTTGTGCGTAGGTGTGGTTTTTATCTTACGCCGGTTTGCCCTTTTTCCCCCCGGTACGGGCTTAATTGAACCCGCGCAGTTTTTTCCCCCCTTAGGGCGCGTTGTCGGATCCTACTTTCCTCTCGATAGTTCCTTCGTTTCTTTGGCTGTCCCTGAAGGTCACTCGCCTGGAACCTGTTGACCCTTCTTGCTAACCTGCCAGTCCTTCTATCCCTCGCATTTTTTTCCCGCCTGGTGACAGAGAGATATTTCCGAAGCTCCTCTCTCCTTGGCTGAATAGTGTCCATAATTGAGTTTTTTTTGCCCTTCGCGCTTTGTCTTTTTCTTGTTTTCCTTTTCCCCTTAAACGCCATTTTTGGATTGGTCACTTTGATTCATTTTTCTTTGCGTCTCTTCGTTTTTTCTGTAGTGGTGCTTTGCGATGTGTTAGGCTTTTTGATTCTGTTCTGCGCTGTTCTGACCATTTTTTAAGATTTTTCCTTCCGCAAGTCCGTGTTCAAACGGTGCTCCCCACCCCCCTCCCCGTTTCTTCCCCCCCATTTTGCCTTGTGCGTTTTTTTCCAGGTTTATTTTCCGTTCGCTTGCTTGCTCCCAGTTCTTCCCAGGTCCCTTTCCATAGTCCCTTCGTTTGGGGACATGACCTTACGATGCCCCTCTTTTTCTTTTCTCTTTTTGGTGAACCGTCTGCTTTTTTACGCCTTTTCTTATCCTTCGCTTCCTTTCCCCGATCCTTGCGCCGGGTGTGAGACTTTCCCCCCCAAAGTTTTTTTCCGTTCCTCCTACCTTGTTTTGTGTTGGCCGGCCGTCGTCGTCCCTTTGCGTACCATCCCTTTGTATTTTCGTCCCCTTTTTTTCCTCCACCCTCCGTTCTTTCCTGTGCTATGGGTTTTTTGCCCCTCCTCTCTCACACGTCGATTCCCTTTTTTTCCCTTTTTCCCTTTTCCTTTGATTGGTTTTTTGAGACTGATCGTTCACGTACTTTGCCTATTCTTTTTCTCACCCACTTGAAAAGTGTCCACCTTGGTGTCCTATTCCCCCCCTTCACCTTTCTGTAATGGTCACAAACCCTCCCAATTTCTATCTTTAAGCCCCCGGTTCGTTTTCTTCTTTGACGCCTGGATTCAGCACACATTGTTGTCGTCCCTTCTTTTTTTCTCATCCCGTCGAAATTGATCTGGGGCCGGCGTTTCCGCATCGAGCGGGGTAGTCATTCCCCCTTCCCTATTTTGGGATCTGCATAATGTATGAAGGTCCCCATGGGCAATTTTTCTTCCCAGACCCCCTTGTTAACCCTGGCATTTCTCCCCCCCCCCCCCCTGCGTTACCTGTCAGGGGTGATCCGTCCCAATCATCCTTCGCACCTCATCCTTTTTTTCCTGTACTATTTCAGTCAAATTTGGTCAATACGGTCCCGTTTCTTTTCCCCCTGGAGTTTTGTCAGGTTTTGTCAGGTTTTTTTTTCACTGAGACAACTTGACACGGTACAATATTTTTGGTGGTTTTTTTCTTGACTCTGCAAGCGCTAATAATACGAAAACCGCCGCCCCGTTTACGGCTCATTTTCCCTAGCCAAACGCAACTCCTTCAATTCCCCCATCGAGGTTTCATTGAAATGTTGCGTACCCCCCCTCAATTCTGGCGGCCTGGCTTTGTTCTGATGATGGACCCTGATGTCCCCTTGCACTGTTCCTCTGAGGCCTTTTATTGTCCCACGCTCTTGTCACCAGCACCTTTTCTGTCACAGCGGTGGATGACGTCTTGAGAGGAAGATACCCTTTTAATGTTCCGGGTCACTCCTTTTTTTTCCGTGCCCCTCCTCGTCCCCTTCGGATTTGGGCTTGCCCCCGCAATGTCGGTAGACCCTCATCGCGCTTTGTGCCCTGTTCCCCCTGCTGGGGATGTCCCCTAACCACTTTTGCCGGTCTCACGTTTTCCTCACTGTCTTTCTGCTTTATGGCCTCTTTCCGGGATTTTTGGCGTTTCATCTTCCACTTAAACGAAGGACCCCAACCTAAACGCCCTTTTACTGGTCTCTTGCGATTTGGTGGATGGAGTTATTCTTGTCGGGACCCTCCCCTGGGTCATCAGCGCCGACATCCGACGTCATCTTTGCCCCTTGCCGTATTCCTGGTAAAAACACCACGTTAGGCAGCCCTGGAACACTCACCTTTTTAGGACAAGGTGATGTCGCCCTTGGCGCGTCTCCCGTTCCCGTTGTGAATTTGTTTGAAAGACCTTGGAGGATGCATAAGGTGTCGTTGAGTTTTTTGTTTCCCCTTATTCCCGTCGACCAGTCTTCTTGCCGTCTGAGTTTTTGCGAGAGGCTTTACCCATAAACCCAGTTTCGATCGACGTTCCTTATTTTACTTTTTTCAGTTATCGCGCGTTTTCCACGTTAACAACCACCCAACAAAAAAGTCTTGAGGTTCCATTCAGAGTTCTTTTGGGTTGAATTTGCACCCCCCGTTTGGTTGTTCCCCCCAAAAACCCTTTGGTGGGGCCCGCCTCCCTTTGGTTTCCGTCTGGTTTCCTTTTCGTTTTGACGAGTGGGGGTTCTTTTTACTTCACACCCCACCGTTTTTTTAATTGAGTCTGAGCCCCCTCGATCGCTAGTTTTCACCGCTCCGTTTGTAGCTTTTTTTGCCTTCGGCCAACCCCAGACCTGTGTGATTCCTTTTTCCCCCTTAGTGACCGTCTTTTTTTGGTTCTTTGTTCGGTAACCCTTCACCCTTCCTATAGCACTCCTTCGGAACCGGTGACACTGTCCTTCAATTTTTTAATCGTCTCCCAACCCGCTTGTACCAGTTTTTTCCATTTGTTATGCGCAATGGCCGGTACCTCTGAGATCAACAACGCCCCTCCCCCTTACCCCCTTTTTTTGTACGAGTATCGAAAATGCTTTCTCTTCTTTTCCTGTCCTCCCTCTTTTGGCTGCAGTTTGGGACAAGCACCTGAGTTTCCTGTGACTTTGTCGTTTTTTTTGACGGCGATTGAACCCTTCCCCTCCCGAGAAATGACGTGACCCCCCACCTGTACACCAGCATAATTGTTTTTTTGGACCCCCCCCTACTTGTCTCGTTTCTCTGCACCTTCTCTCTCCCCCCTTTTTTTTACCGTCGTAGGCCGCCCGTTCGGAATGCTTTTTTCTCTGCCCGAATCGCGTCCCCCCGCCGCTCCGTTTCTGTTTACTTTGCTTCTCTGAGTTTTCTCTTTTTTCGACTGAACGTACAACCAAGCTTTACTTACTTCCATTGTCCAGGAGGCAGCCTTTTTTTTTTTTTCCCCCATGCGGCTACCACGTCCCCATATTCCCCACCGGCGAGTCTCTAGGTCTTCTTTCGTATCTACACTTTTCCCTTCCTCCCTATTTTTTTTGTTGTTCTCTCGCTTTTTCTGCCTCTCCCCTGGAAGACGCTTTTTTTTTATTCCGTTTTTTTCTCCCCCCCCGGGTGGAGGTCTGGCTGCCTGCCTTTTTCTCCCGGTTGTTTTCCTCTTTTGCCAAATTTGTTATGACTTTTTCGTAAAGTTCCTTTCTCACTCCTCTCATCAAAGTCCCAGGAATCCCTCCGGAGCGCGTGCCCTTCGATGTCGTTCTTTGCGTTTCTTCCTCCTTTTCCTTTCCCCTACCAAAGAGTCGCTGCGCCGGCGCGTGCCCTTGTTTTGTTTTTCCCCCCCCCGTTATATTTCTCAGGGACTTCGGTGAGCTCTATTCGTCTGTCCTTCCCTTTTTTCTTTTTCCCTTTTTCCCCTAAGCACCACCTTGGTCGTCTGGACCGGAAGTTGCTTATCCCGTTGCGCTCCTCCCCTCCCATTTTTCCTTCATAACCGATATTTTGACCTCCTTGGTTTTCCGGCGGGTCCACGCAAAGTTTGCTTTGTTGCCTAGAAGGGTCCTCCAATCGTTCGCGACTTCTTTTTTTTCTTCCGCTCTTCTTTTTGGCCGTTACTCAGAACCTCCACGTGGTCCATCGATCTCTCCAACTCCTTTTCCCTCGGGGAATGCTCTTTACTTCGGTCGTCCTTCCCCTCTGATCTTCGTCTGACCGTTTATTGTCCCTTCTTTTCCCTCAACCCATTGTGTCCATAAAAAACTCCTGACCGTTTGTGGGTTAGTGCCTCATGCACGTTAGGTCGCTGCCCCTTTTTTTCCCTCCCCCCTTTCACTACTTAATTCCCATCCCGTTGGTATTAACTCCCGTTGAACCCTCACTTCCCCACTCGCTCTGGACCTCATCTTCCCGATAGCCATGGTTAGCTCCGGTCCACCCCCTTTTTTCCTGTTTTCCTGACTTTCTTTTTATGCAGTTGAATCAGGTTGGCCGACCCACCGCTCATTTGCCGTCTCAGTACAACTAACTTTATGTACACCGCTTACCACGTTCCCTTTTTGAGTCCTGCTTCTCCCCCGGGGTTGACTCCCCTGTGGTTTTTTCCCCCTTTTTCTGGTGTTTGACTTTCCCTTTTATTCGGTTCAGGTGCCTCGTTTTGTTTCGGTGTAGGCTTTTTTGCTTCCCTGCGGAACTGTTGTCGATACGGAGTCCTACCCCTGCTGACCAGCGTCATTGCGTCGGGTTTGGGGCCTTCGTTCTGGCCTCTTCGCCACTTTCCCCCGTTCCGTGCATGGGAAAGGAACGCCTCTCCTTTTCTCCCTTTTCCTGTGCCGGTTTCGGCCAATCCTCCGGACTGTTGACCTTCTCCTCTACTCGTTTGCCGATTTGAGAACCCTTCGTTACGTAACGGTTCTATGTTTTTGCACTTCTTCCTTTCTTTTCTTTTCAAACTCGTCTTTTCCCTCCCTTCCGTTCCATCCCTTGTTTTTGCCACCGATTGAGGATTTAAAGTACTTGAGCTATGGTCCCGAGAAGTGGGCTTTTCCGGTTTTGACTGGTGTGACCGTGTGTCTCATCCACTTTACTACATTCTCTCTTTGTTCTGGGGGTCCTTCACCCTGGGTACCAACCGGGGGACCTCGTCTTTTTCAGTTCTTAGGTCTTTCTTTGTCGACTCTTTCGTCTTTTGACTTGCGCTTTTGCTGTTTCGTTTTTCCGTTTTCTCTGGTTTTTAGTTTTTTGGGAGACTTCAGACCCAAACTAGTTCTGTGTAGATTTTTCTTTCGCAAATTTCTTTCAACGCGTCCTGCCTTTTTTTCCCTTTTTTTCTGTTTTGACTAGGGATTTTTTGTCGATACTTTCTTTGCTTCCCCTTTAGTCCATCCTCGCTATAAGCCCGTTCCCCAGGAGGGGTGGTTTACTTTGTACTTACGTTACTGTCGATCCTCCCCCGCTTCGCTTTTTGACTCCGCAGATATCCTTTCGGACGCCGATCATTTTTCCTCCGGTTCTTCACTTCCCTTTCCCAGCCGTTTTTTATTTGTGGTGCTGGATTTTTCCCTTCGTCACGCCCCCCCCAAGCAGATTGCGATTTTTCGGTGTTCACCTTTCCTCATTTTGTCCGGCATTTGGCTCTTTCTTTCTTTCGCCGATCATCCCCTTTCATCTTCGCTACCTCCCCCTCCCTTCACGTTGCTGTTTCCATTTTTAAGAGCTTCCCCCCCTTCTTTTTTTCGCGGCTAACTCGGTTCCATTTGACTCTCCCCGGGAAAGGGATGACCTGGAACCTTGTTTTGACCATTTTTCTCCCTTTTTTTTTCTTTTTCCTACCACCGGGTTGAGACTGGGCCACTTCACGTGCCCACCTTGCTCGATGTTTTCCGGGCTTGGCTCTTTCATAAGGAGAACTTGATTCGGCACGGTTCCTGCCGAGAGATCGGTATTGCTCCCCCCTGAGATTTTCCTTGGGCGCCTCCGCGTCGCGTTCCCAGTGGAAATGTCCATGCCTACCCCAGTGCCCTGTTTTGAAAGGGTCTAAGTTGACCTGACCGGGAAAGGTCACTTGTACTCCCGCCGTGCCCTACTCTATCGCCCCCTGCCAATCCCCTTTCCAGTTACCACAAATGTTCCATACAGCCCCCAGGAGCCTCACCGGTCGCTTTTTTTCCTCCCCCCCTCGTGTTAAACCGTGGTCATGGTTTCCTTTTCCCCAATAACACCCGTTTTACTTTCACTTCCCATTGGTCCTAGGTTGTTTCTGTGACCGCGCCCATGGACTTCACTTTGACCCTCCCGGGGGACGCCTTTTGACCCGAGTATTCTCGTGGTCACCCCCCCTGATTCCCCCTTTTTTCCCCCACGAAACGTCTTTCCGTTCCGTGTGTTCGAATACCCACATTAGACTGCGACGAGGAAGCCCCGTATTTTTGACTTTTGTCTTGTTCTCCCTTGACTTTCCCCAGGTTCCGTGAGAGGCCTCTGTTTTCCCTAGCTTTCAAAGCCCCCTTTTTTTTTCCCAGTCAGGGATTTTCCCGATGTATGGCGTATCGGAACCGTTTGCCGGAAGAATCCGTTTCCAGTATTTGGCCTCCCCTGGCGACTGCCCCTACACCGCTGAGCGACCGCTCTCTTATTTTTCAGGCCTAGGGTGACTAAACACCTCCGACAGTAGGGAGCGACCCACAGGTCCTCTTTGACCTTTTCTCCCTTATGGTCATTGTATCACTTAAAAACTGATTTTTTCAGGGTTTCCCCCCGGATTAACAACCCGCTGTTCCGTCCCAGCGGTCACCTTAATGTGCACCCCCCGACGCCCTTGTGATTTTTGTCTCTCCCCGAGGATTGAGGCGATTTTTTTCCGTTCCGTCTGGCTGCCAGTTCCCCCCCCATCCGTGAGTGTCCGTCGGACCTCCCCCTACCGGCGTTTTTTTCCCCTGACTCATTTTAAACACTGCCCGCTTTTTCCCCGTGCCCGACCACATGTAACCTTTTGGCCCCGGTTGTCTTTTCGTTGTCATTGTTGCCATGCTTTTTTTTCGAGATGGTTCAAAGTTTTCCCCATCCATTGTTCTTTTTTCTGCCAGCTTTTTTTCGCGCCTTTGATGGCCGGAGCCACTGCAGAGCAAGTAACCCCCCCCTTTCCTACCCTCGGTTTACGGCGAGGCTGAACAAATTTTTGCACCTGTGTGCTTTTCTTCAATCTGATGCCGAGGTTGTTTTTCTTTCGATGGCCCCTTCGCGGCGTTTTTTTTCCCGAAACAGGGGGTTTAACTTGTCACCTTTAGTGACTCCCTTCTTTTTTTTTTGCCTTCTTTTTTTTTTTTTTTTCAACTAATGTAAAGGGGGTTCCCCAAGGTTTTCCTTGAGTACGATTTTTTTTTTTAGGTGAGGTTTTCCGTCGTTTTTTTCAGTACGGATGGTTGGATGTTTGATTGGGAGGCAAACCCTTCTTCCTTCCCCCCATGACTCCTTCCTCTCGTTATTTGCTTTTTTTTTTCTGAGCGGTACTTTCAGGAAAGCTTTCCCTTCCCTGTGCCCCAAATACGTTTTTTTTTTGGCTATATCTTTCCTATAACCCCTCCGCTGTTCTTGAGTTTTTGAAAACCCCCGCCCTCCTTTCTCTTGTATGCGGTCCCCCCCCCCATCGCCCTAACTGTTAGTGAAGTATACGTAGCAATCGTTCATCCCTTTATCTGTTTTTTTACGGGGATTTCCGTATTCTTTTCCCCCCAGCCGGTCTTTTTCCAACTTTCGCGACTTCTCCTCTCCCAGGTTGTGCCAATTCTTTTTTAAGGATTTTTTTGATGACCTTAGTGGCAATTTTTGCGCAGTTTCCCTGCTGGTTTAACCCTTTTTTTTTTCCAGTCCGGTCCCTTTAGGGAAGAGTCTACCTCCTTTTTTAGTAAATCTCCCCTGTCCCCTGATACGTTTCTTAGTCCCAAACGTTTTTTTCAGTGGTTCGTGTTTTCTTTAGTACACCGGTTTGATGGTCCACGCTCTTCCGGGCAGTTCCTTTTTTTGGACCCATTGCTGTTTGATGGTTCCCCTGGGGACGTCCGATTACGTTTCCATTCCTTCGTCTTGTTTCTTTGACTTTTGTTGTGTCTTTTTGAGCGAGTTGGTAGAGGTTTCGTCAAGATTTTGCTTGGAGAAGACAACAAGGGTTTTGTTCCCCGGGAGCGTGTTGGGGAACGGTTGGGTGGAACATTCGTCTGCGTGCACTTCTTAACTTGAGTGGATCCCCTCCCTTTTTAAAATGGAGTAGCCGGCAGCCAACCTGTCCAGGTCTCCCTTCTTTCCCTGAATGAACCCTTTATTATACATTTCTTTCGCTTCTCCTTGTTGAGTTCGATTCTTCTTTTTTCCTTCTATTTAATCCCTCATCACGGGTTTTTTTGTTGGGTGTTTTTGCAATCTCTTTCTTGTGGACTCCCCGTCACTTGGACGCTCCCTTCCTATACCATGTTTGGCAGCAATTGGCGCATTTTAGCCGCAGGGTCTGTTTTTCATGCTGATCATGTAAATTTTTCCCTTTTTCGTCGCCACCTAAGTTTTCACGTTTTTCTGTCATTTGTCCCCTCCCTCTCCCCTTTCCACCAACGCCCTTTTTGAATCCTCTTTTTCTTTTTTGTGGGACATCGGATCTGTCGCGTTTCTCCACCGCATTTCGAGAGCTTCCCCCCCCTCGGTTTCCCTCACCCCTCTTGTAGTTTCCGTCAAGAGAAGTCTTTGTTTCTCACTCCTTTTCTGCCCTTTTTATTGGGGACGAGATTTTTTTTTTTTTTTTGGCTCTTCCGCCGCCGTTGCTTTTTTCGACACGGTCCCAGAGTTCCTCTCCTGGTCTTACATCCCCTAGTTTTGGTTCATCCCCAGCGGAGGAAGGGAAGAGCTTTGGGCTTTCTTTTCCCCTCTTCCCCCATTTTTTTCCCTGGGTTTTTGGGGCCCTTCTTTTTTCTTTACCGATTCGGATTCCTCATGAGCTCATGTCATACATTTCGATTCCCCTGTGCTTTTTTTTTTTTTTTTTTTGTGTCTCCGGACCTTTTTTTTGACCAGGTAGTTAGTTCGGCATTTTTCTTTTCCCTCTCTGTTCTGTGGGTTTTTCTGGTCGTTGTTTTTTTTTTTTCCCCCCTTCGTTGTCACCCCCACTCCTTGGCGGGTCGTTCCCTTTTGAAGAGATAAACGACGTCACTTTTGCCTCGGGCAGGAGTAAGTCCCCCAAGTGGCTGGGGTTTTGTTTGCCCTAGCGAATCTCGTTTTTTCTCGCCTTCTTTTTTCCCTGTCCTTTTTGAGCTGGTTAATAAGCAACCCCCTCCCCCACCTTGCTCCTTTTTTTCTTTTTTTGTTGAATGAACTATCCCGGTTTTCTTGCCACCTTTTTTTTTTTTTTACCCCACTTCTTTCCCACTTCCCACCCACTCTGTGAAGTTTTCTCCCGTTGTCCCCCCGTACACTTCTTAGAAACCGACGTGGACTTCCATCGTACCTGGTGTGTCCCTTCGGCTTCCCCCGTTCCTCCCCCTATGTTTTTCTAACAGCAATTTGATGAAGGATCAAGATACCTTTAAAAACCTCCATACCCTTTGGGTCTCAGTAACCCCTTTTCTCCCCTTGGGTAAAAACCGCTACACGCTGTCCCTCCCTTTTTTTTTCTTCATCACCCCACTGTGTTCTGAAATGGGTGAACGGTTTTAGGGAGTTTGTCGAGGTGTATTTTCTTTTTCCTTTGCATTTTCCCTTTTCCTCGTCAGATATTTCCTTTCATCTCGCGGCACTGTCGACCCTGATGCCATTTCCTTTCTTCTCCTCCTAAATTACATTGGAGTAGGTTTTTGGCTTTTAGTTACTCCTCTTAACCCTTCCCTCGGCTTGCAATGTCCCGTCACGACGCGCTTTTAACTCTTCTAGTGTTTTTTTTTTTTTCCTCGCTTCTTTTTCCCCCATATCGTTTTATCACCTGTTCCCCTCTTTCTTTTTGTTGGGTCCTCCCCCCCCTTCCGGAAGACTTTCCTCGACTTTAAATGGATCTTTCTGTCTCGTTCTTTACGGTCTTTCGTCCTCCTCTTTCCTCCTTGCATTTTGGTTTGGGAAATTTTATTGCCCCGAGAGGCCTTGTCGGGACCCTTGCTGGCTCGGTTCTCAGGACGGTTTTTGGTATATAGAGTTGGGGAGTTCCATTCCCCCCCGGCACAGCAAATAGTTTTTTTTTTTCACATAGTTTGTGCTTTCGGGCTTATTTTTTCGTCGGTGTTGCCCTTCTTTCCTGCTGGTAGGCTTTTTCTCTGGTTATCGCTCTCAACCCCCCCCCTATGTGATGGTGCATTTTTTATCTCAACGGACGTTCACACGCGGTCGTCCCCTTTCTTCAGACTTTTTTTTTGTTACCGGGTGTTCTGTTTGATTATTGGATGTTGCCATTTTCTATGTTTCTAGGGTTCAGTACAGTTACCAGTGCGGTTTTTATGATCGGTTTCCACATTTTCCCCCCCCTGGTGACCATCTCTCTCTCAGATATTCCTTTCCGAACCAGATCTCCCTTGGACTATCCTTCTGCATCGGGCCCCTGGGCCAGAGTTCCCCCCTTTGCAAACCGGGATTGATCCAAGTTCCCCTTCCGCGCCTGTTGTCTTTTTTGCTTTTTCTTCCGTTTTTACCCCCTTTACAGGAAATTTTTTGTACTATTAGATGGTCGTTTCAATCTAATTGACCTTTTGGTTGTCTTTGGTTGTTCTTGAGCCCGTGCCTTTTGTCCAACATTTTCTTATCTCCTTTTTTTTATATCCAATAATAAGTTTTGTTTATGGGATTTTCTACGTGGAGCTGCTCCAAAGACCATCGACCTTATTTCCCCTTTGGATGGTCACTGGTGCCCCCCTTTCTTTTCCAAACTTTCTCCCTCGTTCCTCAGTATTCTTGTTTACGAATTCCGCCAGCCACTTCCCCCAAAGCTGACGGCTTATTTTCATTTCCCCTTCGGCCTTACGTTTTTCCCGGACTTGATGCCTCTTGTCTTTGGGGGAGGATTCCCTGTCTCGATCGTTTGTTCCCGTGCCCGACATATTTTCTGCATGCCTTGTACAGGGCAACCTTCCGTCCTCCCTCCTGTTCCCCGCGGCCATTTAACGATGTAAGAAAACCTTTTTTCCCAGCCCCCCTGAACCGACCTCTCACCAAACCCACTTTTTTCGACAAGGACCTTTCTCCAAGGCATTCCGGCTTCGCTCCATTTTTGTGAAACAAACTGTTATGTTTTTTTTTTACAACCGTCAGGTAAGCCCGGCAAAGACACTAAAACAAAAAAAAAAAAACACATAACACACAAACAAAACCCCAAACACAAACAAAAAAAAACACAAACAATTTTTTGGTTTTGTGCTGTTTTTTGGTTCTTTTCCCTTATCCTAACAGTCTACCAGATCGCCCCCCTGCCCCGCCTTCCTTGGGCACTTTTGAGTAATTTTCCCGCCTCCGCAACGTCCCCTATCAATGCCACCACCGCCGCTTTTTCCGTTTGCCGTTTGCTTTGGGATGGGACCCCCCTCCCCCACAGTGCTCTTCGGATTATTTGCCCGGCCGTGTGTCTTTAGGACCGGTCAGTCCCCACCCGCGTTATTTGCCTTTCGGTTTCCCATTCTGCTCTCTTTTCCCCCCCCTGAAACAAGGCGGCGCGGTCGTTTTTTTTTTGATATTGGAGGGCTTTTCGGTCCCCTTGTAGTTTGGCCCCGAAGTCCCAATTTCCCTCTCGTTCTGGCCTTTCTGGTTGTTTTTGCGTCCCGACTTCATTTTTTTGACGGATCTGGATTGTTAAGGGTCGGTTCTCCGCCCAACGCGAATTGGTCTTTTTTGATACGGAGAGTGGGGTGCCCTTGAGGACATTGACAGTTAAAGTGTATTTTTCCCCTGGTTTTCGCCGGAAGTAAAAGTCCTTCCAAACGAAGCCCCCCCTTTTGGTTTTCCCCTTTAGTTTTCCTTCTGGATGAGTTCTATAACCGTCTTCCTTCTCCCTTTCCTCTCCTCCAGTGGCCCCCCCTTAACTACTTCAAGATGCCCCTTCCGTCTTTTTCATGGCCACCTATTCCCTTCCGACAAGAAACCATCCCCAGGGGTTCTTTCCCCTGGATGAGCAGTTTTTTTTTCCCCAGGAGACGTCCCCCCTTCTGTAAGCTTTCTCATCATTTTTCTTTTCCTCCAAGTTGAGGAATTTTTTCTTTTTCGGCCCCCTTTTTTTATGAATGTTAGCAAGAAGTAAGTTTGAACTACTAACGCAGATCTTTTTTTCGTAGTTGTTTTTACTCCCTGTTCGGTCTGCGTACTTTTGTTCCAACTTCTGAATTCATTTGAAGCGCTTTTTTTCCAGCACTTGTCGGTGTCCCCCTGATGGACTACATTTTTCTTTTTTACCTTCATCGGTTTTCTCCCATAAGTAAGTTGGTCGAAAAACCACACAACCCAACTTCAACAAACCCAGCCTTATCCCCCCCCCTTCCCTTCTCTCCCGCACCACGCCCTCCCCTCGCTTTTTTTTCCCTTTTTTCCCCCCTTTCCCTTTTCTACCTGCCTCCCTCCGCCCCGACCTCCCTGCTTCCTTTGCTTCACCCTTTACCCTTACACCCAAAAATACATCACCCACTTTCGAGAACACACATTTCCTCCTTTCGATCCTCTCTTTTTCCCCCCCCCAGAGGGTTTTTCCACGGACCCTGTATCATGTTTGTATACCCCACAAAGACTCGTGTTAATATCCTCGAAAGAAGCCTTTGCTTCCGATGTTTCGCCCTAAATCCCCCTCGCTCTAACTCCTTTTTTTTTTTTCGTTCAACGAAATGCGGAAGTTCCTTTTTCCACACAACCTCAGTCCTCCCCTCCACTTTTTTTCTCTTAAGCCGTGATTGTCCCGACAAGTATATAAACGCCCTCCTTTACCCACTTTTCGGAGCTGCTTCTCACAAAGGTTCCCTTCTTTCCTTCTTTGCCCCCCAGTTGTGGTTTTGTCTTCTTTCTTTTTCCGTGACCCCCCAGGCGCGTTCCTTGCTTGTTCCAGGCCATCGGCCCCGTTAAGGCGAGTCATAGCCCTTTTTTCCTTCGTACACTACACCCTTGAACCCCCGATAGGTTGGAGTCACCCCCCCGAACTGTCTCTGTGCCTCTCCCCAGAAAGGTTATTTTTTTATGTTTTACCGCTGTAGCGCCTTTTGGAGATTTCGTTGTGATAGCCGTGTACTTGGGATTCTTTTTCGCTTCTTAGTTTTTTTTCTTCTGGAAGGTTCTTTTCGTGTCCAATGTTGCTGAGCTGTACCCTTCCAACTTAAGTTGGACTAACCCTAAAGGTAAATTGTCATTTTGGAGCGGCAGTTGCCCTTTGGCGGGTTTCCCCTTTTTCCTCGACATTTCTGAAGATCAGTGTCGTTTTCTTCTTTGTTTTCGTTCTGCTATCTCTACTCCCCCTTTTTGTTTCAAGATTCTCACCGAAGTGGTCGCGATCACTGATTTCTCTACCGGGTGTCCTTCCCTGTCGGTGTCCCCTGACCGGCTTGCCGGCGCCTTTTTTCCCAATTTACTTAGTAGGTCCCACCTTTAGGTGCACCCTTCCCCGTCGACTCAAACCCCGTGAAAGACCTATTGTTTTTTTCGCGGCTGTTCCCCCTCCTCTCGCTTTCTGTCTCTTTCACACTTGACCCGACATGCGGCTCAACTCGTTGGTCAATCCACTGTCCGTTGTATTTTGTTTTTTTTTTCGCGCTCGGTTTGTTTTGTGCCCCCCCTGGATTTATTTCCAGGGACTCTTGCTTTGGGAAGTCTCTTCCGCCGTCGTCCGACCCACTTTTCCCACCGACGTTTTTCTTTTTCTTCCCCGAAGTCAGCCCCCAAGCTCGGGACGGGTTTGGACTCCGGGCCCTTTTCCCTTGATCTTCGCCTTCCGGGGAACTTGTAACATTGCGGCTTTTCTTTATTCTTCCGGTTTTTGTGTACCCCTTTCCGTTTGCTCCCTTTGCTACCATTGTTCTTAACGCTGGGCTTGTGGATGAATAGGTTTTTTCCCCGAGAACAGGGTCCTGTTTCTTCTATGGCTTTCTTCCGTCTATTTTTTTTGGCGTATATTCCGAGCAGTCGTTTGTCTGACTGCATCCTCATTTTCATACGATTGGTTTCTTCTCCCCCCCCTTGAGTTCGTTGCGTATCCTAGTACGCTTTTCTCGCCCTTTCGTAATCATTTTTTTGTTCATAACGCAAACATCCACCAACCGCCTCCGAGAGGTTTCGTCTCCATCTTCGGTCGCGTTTGCCCCCTTTTTTTTTTCAGAACACTTTAGTTCCACTTCCTGTTCCCCCCCCCACTTTTCTTTTAGATTTTCTCACCAGTTACCGTTCTTTTGACCCCGTCATCTGGAATTCATTCACCTGTTTTCATTTTTGTTCTCCCCCCCGAAACACGTCGTTTCAAAACTGGCTTGTCTTTCACCCTTCCTGACCCCCCATACACCCCTAAATGGAAGACCTTTTTTCCCACCCTCCTGCAACTCTTACACTTAGTCTTCTAACTCCACCGGTTGGCCGAATGGGTGTTTGGCTTTTGGGCCTTAAAGCCCAGGGTTTTTCAGGATGTTCCTTCGTGTCGGGGCGTCCTCGTCCTGCCCTGTCCTCAGAGCCGGAAGATCCTTCCCTTTCCCTTCTTTCCGAGCTCCAAATCCAGGTTTTTTTTTTTTTTTTTTTCTGTTGACCTTCGTTTACTCCGTGATGCTGACCCCTTGTCACATAATGTACGTTTGGGCATGCCGTTTCACTCTCTGCCGTCACCAGGGGGTAGATGTGGTGTCGTACCGACTGGCCCTGCTCCCAATCCGTTCTTTTAGCTCTTTGGGGTTTTCCGCCCTTTGCCTCCTTCCTTCCGAAACCCACACTGGATCGTCCTGGGTCAAAGTTTTTCCGTCTTCCTCCCTTCTTTTCTTTTCCCTTTTTTCATACCGTTTTTTGATTTTTTTTGACCTCTTTTTCCAACCCCCCTTGGTTAGCCCAACATATACGGTTCGTAGTTCCTTTGGTTTTCCCCTCATAAGCTCCTTTTTGTTCCTTTTGAGCTTTTTCCTTTTTTATTTAATTTCCAAACTTTCCCAAAAGCAATACTGCTTTTTTGGTATGTCATTTCTGTATGCAGTTTCGATACTATTTTACTTCTTCTTTGGCCTTGGTTTCCTTATCGTGATCATGGGTTTGAGGTTTCACGCGTTCTCCAACCCCTCTTGTAGTGCGGCTTCTGCACAAACAGGGACCCTTCAACTTCCCCCCGCTACCCCATCTTTGTGCTGATGACTCTGTTAGGGTCGATATCTGCTTCTTTTTTTTTTCTTTTTCCGCCAGTTTTTTTCCCCCTTTAGCCGATATCTCCCCTGTTACCACATTCTGGTTTGCGACCCTGAACTTTACCAGATCTTTCGTCGGCCCCCGTCCCTCGGGTCTTAATAGCCTCTCGTGTGCCTTCTTGACTGAAGCGCTGAATGAGAAGGGTGACTCTCCCAACCCGTTTCGTTCTTGGTTTCTGGGAGGGTCGTTCCCCTTTCCATACCGTTTTAGTCCCTCGGACTGGTAGTTCAATTCATCCTTTCCTTTCTCTCATTTTTGGCCTCCTTCTTTGCTCCCTTAGACCCCACCTTTTCTTCTTATTT
>Ga0179591_1369974_pt1 | contig 20986 bp, 16 predicted proteins | sample CZOMad2_1_08_16f_FD_182891 | JGI IMG/M metagenome (GOLD analysis project Ga0179591, IMG submission 182891) | Vadose zone soil fungal communities from Angelo Coast Range Reserve, California, USA - CZOMad2_1_08_16fungal (PacBio error correction) | ecosystem: Environmental > Terrestrial > Soil >... | reverse complement strand
TCTCTTCTTTTCTCTGGCCTTTAGACCTGCCTTTTCGGTCTGGTTGGAGTACCACGCGAAGTCCTCGCCGAGCCGAAATGGTTAGGGCGTTCCAGTCGCTGGTGGTTGCCTCCAACGGCGTGGTCGCGGGGTTCTTTAGGACTACTGCTCGGTAGCCCTAGCGATTCTCCCGGCGTAAGGCACCGTCTTCTTTTTTCTTGTTTGCGCCATCCCCTCCTAGTTGCTGTGCGTGGGGGAGAAAGGCCTTTTTTCTCGAAGCGCCTTAACCCCCCCACCCCTCCCAATTTTTTACCGTCGATGCGTGGTCTTCACATCAGCCCTTCTTTCGAAAGGGCTTCTGCCTTTTTTTCTTGAAAGTGCGCTCATCAAAGCACAGCGGAGAAGGCGAGCAAGCTGCCGGTCGCCTCACCTGAGGTTCTTTTCCCTTCTCGACGCCCAAAAAGATCTCCCCTAATGACGCAGTGCCTCCCCGACACCTCAAGTTGATTGCTTCGAGGTTCGATGAGTTTTCCTTTGTGTGCCCGTGCTCGTATGGTCGGCTGCCCATTCTCCCCAGTCCCCCCCTGATTTCTATACGAAATGGCACATCCTCTTATGACTTTTTTTCCTCTTTTCCTTTTCCCCACGGTGCTTCAGGTCAGGTGAGACGATGTTTTCTCTTCGTTCACCGTGAGGATCGCTTTGGCGCTGCCCCCGCAGAGTTTGCAGTGAGGACAGCGCTTAGTTGTCATAGTGTTAGATTTTCTCGTCCTTTCTGGAACAGCCCTTCTCTGGAGCTCCTCTAGGATGCGTCCCGCGCTTCTTCCCTACCCAGCCGCAGCTATTTGAAGCTCTCGTGTTTCTTTTCTTCCGCACCCGAGGCTCTTCTTTTTAGGGTGCGGTCAACCATCTTTATGAATCGGTTCTTCCCTCCCGGCGAGGCGCCAACTGCTACTCTAACCTAATTTGGTCCCTCCTCCGCATCGAGGTCACCATCCTTCCCAGCGCCTTCGCGCGAGCGCCGGGTGCGACCTGTGTCTCATTTCCATGCCGTATCCTTGCCTACGGTGATCCCTCTTCGATGAGTCTCGTGATGGTCACAGTCTAGAACCCCCTTCAGGTCGCTTTCTTATAGCGCACGCTGTCCTCCCCCAATCCAAGAACCAGGGCAGTCAGTGGTGATGAACCGCGTTTACCTCCCCCCTCCCCCCCCCGAGACCACGAGCGCAAACTCTCGCTCCGTGAAGAGGAGACTTTTTTTTCCCCCTCCGCGCAACGATGAGCGCCTCTTTCATGCACACCTACTAATCTGAGACCGTGTTACCTCCGACACAGCGGCCAGCCTGACCATTTTCAAGTAGGTAACTTTGTAACCAGGGGTGGCTGCCACACGAATTTACTGCGTTTCGATCCCCCTTTTGCAGATCTGATTAGGTTTTGCATACCCCCCATTCTCGTGAAGTGAGATTGCCTCTCGTTATAGTAGACTAGCCGGATGACCTGAGTTCGGCCGGAATTTAGTCCCCCTTTTTGTTTTCCTTGAAACCTGTTCTCTCAGGGACCGCCGATCCCTTTCCCGTTGTGAAACCATTGTCGTGTGTCCCCCCCCAATTTAGATAATTGCTCCCTGCTGTGCAGTCCTTTGATCTTGATCTCACCTTCGTTCTTTTCGAGTTCGTACGCGTTCGTTTTTCCCTTCTTTTTTGATAAACTTTGAGATTTTTTTCCCCTTTTTCCTCCCTTGCTCTTTCTCCGATTGTTTTTAGCCCCGGTGTTTTTCCCCCCAAGGCTGTGTTGGATTCTTTTTGACCCACCTGCGGGTTTCCCCAACCATCTTAGCTCCCCCTCATGTCTTTTCCTGTCCCTCCGCGATTTTTCTGTTGGTCCATTCTCCGCTCTTTGCGTGAAGCCGTGTGCGTTCCGTCGGGATTTTTTAATTCTGCGGTAGACTTTTTTTTTTTTTTTTTTTTTTTTTTTTTTTTTTTTTTTTTTTTTTTTTTTTGTTTGAATATTTATGGTGGCGAGCTCCGGTTCTCTAATCGTACTGACCGAGCATTGGCAGCACCTGGGTGTCGTCTGGCTCTGCTGCTCACCCCAGGACATAAGTCATATCGTGTAGTCGCGGACCGCTCTTTAGACGTCGCTTGCTTTGGCGGTTTTCCTTCTTCTCTGTTTCTTTCGAGTCCCTTTTAGATGCGACTCGCCCTCCCATGCTCAGTTTCTATTTTCCGATCTCAGCTTCCACCTTTTTTTTAGTTTTCGCCCTTCGCTTTGTTTTGTGATGATGTGCCCCTGGGAGTGACTTTCGGTTCTATCGGTTGACCTCCCTCTTCTTACTTGGAGGCTCTTAACCTCAGCGGTCGATATCTAATGCCTGGAACCAGTTGTTCCCCTCCTTTGCGTAAACGAGCGCTTGAGGCTTTCCCGGCGTGTGCTTGTCATCCCTCCTTTTTAGAGAGATCGGCGCCTCCGACGCAGTACCTCGCTCTCGCTTTCTTGACGAGGAAACGACGTAAAGCGTAAGGCATTAGACCGCGTCTTTAGGTTTAAGTTGCCTCCCACTTCTTTAGGTCCGGTGTCATATGAAGTCGACCTATTTTTCCATCACCCAAAGTGATACGGACCCCACCGATTTTTTTCATCTTCTCTGAGCTGTCTCCCCTCTTCGTCGCGGCCCACCATGTTGATGGAGGAGTCGACTCCCCCCTTTCCTCTCCCGCGCTCGAGCCCCTTTGACCCCCCTTATCATGTCCCTTTCCGGCCGCGGGTCCGCGGACATATCTTCTTCCTTCTCCCCAATCCCGCAGTCGGCCCACCCCCCATTGCTGAAGGCGAGGTTTAGTCTCCGCCGCCGATTCCCATCCAGATACTCGCAGCACACTAGCTCGCAGGACCTTGATCCCCCCCCTTCTGCGCACTTTGATGACGCCCTTTCACCCCCTGCGCTCTTTTCTAAATATGGACTCCCCCCCCCTTCTGCTCTCTCGTTTTACGCACGTTTCTGCTATGGACGCCTGCTGTTTGGAACCCTATCGCGTTTTTTAGACAGATACCTCATGTTTCCACCGCGGCGGGTCGGTTACGACCGATGTAGACCGTTTTTCCGCGATCTCAAATTTCTATCTCTCTGGTTCGGCTTCTCTTTTCATCGACGTCTAATAAAGTTGGGTTTTTGGGGGCCCGTGTGTGGCCCGTTATCATCCCCCCCTGCGACCCTACTTCTCTCGCCTTGTGCTCCATAAGAATTTGCCCTGACGAAGCGGCCGTTCTTTTTTCCCTCGTTGGAGTTCTGCTCGTTTGACGTTTTCGATTCCACCCCTCCAATCTAGACGAAGTTGGCGGCCGCCCCTTCATCTTTTCATCCGGCTCTGCCCTTTTCTTTCCCCCTGTTTTTTTGCCGTTCGGGAGCCTGGGCGTGGTGAGGCCCCCTTCCGGATCTGCATTCATATGACCCGCTACGACGCGGATCCCATGGACCACCCCCTTTACAAGTTACATATTCAGAGAACTAACCATTTTCACGTCGATTGTTCCTCTTCCTTTTTGGCGCCCGATTCGTCTCTCCCTCCAGACTTTGAGTATCCGCTCCTTGATTTTATTTTTTTAGCGCTTCTTTCCTGTCATTCTCTTTGGACGGTTCGCCATTTTCATCTCCCATTCCCGAGCTGGGCTTTTTCGGGTTCGGCCTGGGCGATCCCTTTTGATAGATCTGCTTTCCGATCCTGACGTTCGTTCGACGCTGTTTACAATTTGCCGATCCTAGATTTTTCGGGGACCCGAGGCCGCGATCCCTCGCCTCCCGCATTCCTCTCATCCTAACCCGGTGCCTTTCATTTCGCGGAAGGGTTGGATTTTCGTGTGAGGTTTCCTTCGACCTATTTTTCTCGATTTTGAACGCGTCGCTTAACAGCATCCTTTTGAGCTGGGCTGGTGTACCCAATGGCCGCTGCTGGATCTTTTCCCAGCCGCTTTTCTTCCAGTAGTTGAGGTCTTGACGACTGGCGAATTACTACTGGATTTTTGGCTTTTCCCGAGCTGTCGAGCAACGAGTCAGCGAGCCCAACCTCTTTCTCCGCGAAGCCATCCTGGCGAGTATCCCTCTTTTAGTGCGGGTAGAGACCTCCTCGCCTCGCGCCGAAACCGGCTTCGTCACTGAGCCATCTGCGGAAGAGCCATGGCGTTTTCGCGGGCTTTTTAAGTGTTCGTGCAGGGGGTTGTCCAGTTCTGACACCACTTCCTCCTGTTTTTTCCCTCGACTTTGCCCGATAATCCTTTTTTTTTCAGCTTTTTTTTTTTGGCATTTTTTCCCTCCCCTCGTTTCTGGGGTTCGTCGCGGGCTGGGCCTGATTCGGGCGACCTTCCGAAGCGCGTAGTATCGCGGGAGAGGTGCTGTTGATTGCCAATTTCAAACCAATCGGAACGTTCTTTTCCCCGTAGACCCTGAGGGCCCCTAGCATCGACGGGTCGGCGAGTTCCGCTTTACGATCAATCCCCCTCCGCCCCACTTCGCAGTCTTCGCTTGCCCCTGCCCCCACCCGTGACGGTGCTTTCCCCTGCCCAGCAGGGCTAATCTTCCGTCTTCGGGACTTCAGCCTTCCCCCCGCGACCAACGCCGTTTTGCACCAAGTTCCTTCCCATCAAATATTTGTCTTTTCACGTGGCCAAAGGCCTTTGTTTTTCCGACCCCGCGTCGATTCGACTACGCCCATCGCACATAAGCCAGGGTGACTTTCTCCCCCTTTGATCCTCTCTTAACCGTTGTTGTGTTCTCCTATGGCGTGAGTGGAGTTTTTGTCCGTCCGTGGTGGCGTAGTCGCAACTCGACTTTCGTCTCTTTGCAACACTTTAGTACTTTGTCGGGTGTTGCCAGTGGTGTTGAAGAACCGGCGTGGTCGCGGGGGCGCGTCGGCTTTGCGTAGACAGCTTTGATCGGTAGCCCCACCCCTCGATCTCTTGTCTTCTTCCCCAGGTCAGCACCGTTTTCAGTCGTTATCCGCCTTCGCGTTTTGCAGGAACGTGAATTAGTTTTTCCGTTAGTCAGCGTGACCCCCCACGCATACCTCGCTGCGGTGGTCGTCCGCTCGTCGGCCCTTGCGTCCGAGGTTGCTTTGATGAAGTGCGCTCGCACCCCATTCACCTCAGGAGAGTTAGCGCCTCGGGGCCAAGGTTTTCACTCTTTTTTTGATGTCCAGCCCGCCTTCCCAACTTACCGCATGGACGCCGTTTCCATCGACCCACCCGGTTCCGGCGTCGGATCGATGGCATTCGAGGTTTTAACTTTTTCTTCCTGGTGGGTGCAGGGCTCGTTGGTAGCCCGACCCCTACGGGTCACGTCGCCTCCCTTTGTCCTACGAAATGGCACACCTAAATGAGTGCATTTTCAGTCAGGAGAAGCGGTTCTGTTCTTCTTTGAGCCGGCTTTTTTTCTTTTGCTGACGCCAGACACGAGCGTTGCTTCCTTCCCGCTGTCGTTATCAGTTGTTTTTTAGCTTATTCGTGCTCTTTCCCCCAGCTCTTCCCGAGGAGCCAGTCTCCAGTTAGTATTTCATCCCTTTCCTCCACCAGGCCCTGCGAGCCCTCTCTTCAGACGTCGCGCGCTTTTGTCCTTTTTTGCACTATAGCTGGCCGACTCGGGGTGACGTTACCACCAGTTTGCTCACCGCGCTTCCTGTACGCCGTTTTTTTCCATCCAGACTGCTCCCCTTCCCAGCCTTCAGAAGTCGCATTTGCTACTCCTCTGTCCCCCCCACGCCCCGCAGCCACCCTCCTCGATGCGCGGTTTCCCTTACCCATTTCACTGATGGATGCAAGGTAATGTTCCTTTTGCTCCTTTACTCGTCGGTGCTCCTGATGCGAGCTTTGTGCTTGTTCGAGACAGGACGCCAGACTCCCTTCTCCGCTGCAGGCCTTTTACCCGCAAAAAGCCCCCCTTCCCTCTCGGCCAGGCGCTTTCCAACCCTGCAGTCCCAAGATTTGAAGCGCTCAACCTACGCCTCTCGGCTTAGTTTTTTTTTTCCCGGCGGAGTCTTTCCACCGACGATCGCCCCCCACCACTTAACACCTCAGCGCCGTTCTTTGACCTCCGAAACTTCTCGCGCCAGCGACATGCATATGTACCTGGTACCCCAGTTATGTTATGGAGGGCACCTTTTACCCTCGTGAGGACGAGTACTCGTTTTCCTACATCCTGTCCATAGTTTGATGGTGCTTCCCCCTTCTAGCCAAGTGAGCTTGCCGCCCGCAGCGGCTCAGATTTGGCTGACCCCGGGTGATGTCGGCACGTCTTTCTCATGCTTTGTGCCCCCATCTTTCGCTTGCCCGCGTCCCCCTTTCCTTGTTGAACTTCTCCGCTGGCACAAAATTCACGAGACTTGCTCGGAGAGTTTCCTCTTTTTCTCGCCCGGCCCCCCCACGGGTCTCTTTTTTTGATGGCCTGTTTCGGCTTGAGCCGCGACTTAAAAAAAAAAAAAAAACTTTTTTGTTTTTGTATAGATGTTGGCATCTTTTTCTGTCTTCATCTGTAGTAGGCCCCTTCTCCACGCTGCGGGGTGGGGTGTCCCAAAAGATTTTGATTGATTGTAGAGGGGACCCTGCAGATTGGGACAGCTGCGTCTCACCCATGTGTTGCTTCTCTCCTCCTTCGAGCTGGCGTCCTTTCAGTTCGGAAGAACTCGACTTTTCGATTCTTTTCTGGATAGCTTTGTTCCCCCCCCGTTTCCCAGATGGGGCTTCGCTTTTTGATTTCTTTTTCTATTATCGACCTTGGGCACCCTTTGGGGAAGACTGCTGCTTCCAACCGTCCCCGCTCCCGTCGTCAGATCGCTTCGTCGCGGTTTTCAGTTTCTTAGAGCTTCTCTTCATTCGCTCTCGAGATGAGCTCTTTTTTTTTCTATTTGCGTTGCGCCCTCCACATTTTTTTTTAGGTTCTCCTAGTTTCTCTTCCTAAGCGTTTCCCCTCCTTCGTGTAGTGGTCCATCCTCCCTTCGAGGTGGATGTTTTTTCGTGCAGGATGCCCTTTTTACTTCTGGATGATATCGGCGACCTGACCGTACCTTCCTAGTATTGACCGAATTCCCCCCGTTTTTCTAGGCGAAAGGCTGGACCCACCCCGGCGCTGGGTTTATTCGCGCCACGGGTCCCCGCTATCGTCCTGTATTCGCGCTTCTTTTCTAACCTCCCTTTTTTTTTCGAGATAGGACATCCTACGCTTCCCCCTCGCAGTTTCGTCTACGAGGATTCATTTCCCCAGCCGCCGTAGAGCTCCCGGCCGTTGTCCTTCTACCCGATTCCCCGCACTATGCCCCGTCACTTTTTTCCTTCGCTTCTACTCTCGAATTCGGTCAGTCCTCACCCTCCCAGTTTCTTATTTTACGCAGTTACTACCTCCTTGAAGAAGGCGCGGTTTTATGTCCACTCTTCTGCGCCGCTGCTCCGGCAAATTTTAGTGCAGCACGCGTAGACTTCCCCCTTTCCCGAGAGTCTCTCGCTGACAAACGCGGAGCATTGCTTCCGTCGTTCGACCCCTCGATCTCTAGAAGCCTTTGTTGTTGATCCTCAGCTTTCAAAAGTTCCCCTTCGCTGTTTTTCCTATATCAGTGCCTTTTCTCGCCACCTCTCCCGTTTTTTGATACTCTCCCCTTTTTTCTACCCCTGAATGCGAACGCGTCTTCCGCGCCTCTTCTTCCCGATGTAAATTCCTTTTTTTTTTTAGACGACGATTGAGATGGAGACTTGATGTGTACCCCCGATCTTGCGGTGAAAGAATGTCAACCCAACGCGTTTTTCGTACGACGTCAGATGAGACCTAGGGACCCGTCGCTTCGATCCGCCGACGCTTCTACTTGCCAGTCAGCCCCTACTCGTGATAATCGAAGGCCTTGTTCTGCCGGCGACAAGATTGATTCTCCCGGTTCTCCCCCGGTCCTCGCTGCGAATACCCTTACGGGAAAGAAGGTCCCCGTTCAAAACGACTTCTTGTCACCTTTTTCCTTTTTACCGGAGATGTGTCCCCCCCCTAATGCCGCCGGCCATTTTTATCGGTTGTCCCTTTTTGGTTCGGTTCTGATTGTTTCGCCCTCTGCTGCGGAAACGGATCGCAAAGTCTTTTCATGTTGGGCGGGTTACCTGATTCCGTTTTCTGCAAGGCTACTCCTAAGAGTGTTGTTTGCCTCCATCACCCCTTCCCCCCCCTTACCAATTTACTCTTTCCCTTTAGCCTGGAGCGAACGATTTTTCGGTTCTTTCGCCGGGCTCCCCTCCTTTCCTTTGGAGATTAACTTCGGCGATTAGCTTCTGTGAGCTCGTATTTTATTCAACTTGAGTGCTGTGTCTCAGCGTTTTTTGTACTCGAGGGTGATTATCAGGGGAAGAGCTGTTTAGCTTGTTGCTGGGGAGGTCTTTGGGTGACGCGACTTGGAGAAGCGAAACAGTTTTTGGGGTTCTGTTTTGTGGTTTCAAACAGGGGGGGGTTTTCGTATGGGGGGGGTTTTACACGGTGTTTTTTTGTGCCGGGGGGGGGGAAAGGAACTTGGGGGGAACATTTTTGGTCCCCCTTTGGCATGTTGTGTTTCCCCCCCCCAACTTTTGTGGGGTGGGTTTCAACAAAACCTAGAAATTTTTTTTTTTTTTTTTTGTGGGGTCTATTTTTTTTACAGCTGGTCTTCGTTCTCTTGGGCGTCCTCTTTTTCCCCAACTAACTTTCCTAGCGGTCGCCCCTCTGGACACCGACGAGATTCATCGCATTTCCATGCCTGGTCTCCATCCTGAGAGGTCGCCACCTGGTTTCCTTGTGTCGATGCTGGCGTGTGGACCTAGAGGATTCTTGCGGACTCCCCCCCTTATCGTGTAGAGGACTACCCTCTTTCGTCGCCTCGCCAGCGCGCAGATTTTTCATGGAGCTTTGGTGGTAAAAATCCCGGGAGTGAACGGGTGCTTTGAAGACCGCCCCAGCGCCTCTTAGAGAGCCGGCCTTTTTGCTTTAACTCCGGCGCGGTCGCCTTCAGAAGGTCCTCCCGCTCCTCGCCGATTTTCTTTTTTCATCGAACAGACACACTACGATGAAGCCCTCTTTCTTTTCCTTTAGGTGTCGTGCTTGGTTTTTTCCTGCGCCAGCGAGCCTCCTTGAGAAGACCATTCCTTCCCTACGTTTCCTTTTCCGTTTTGACTGGCCCTCTCAACCGACGGTGTCTTTTCAGATGCCGCCGGGGGCGTTCCCACGTGTTCGTGCATTTGCTTTTTCACTGGAACCCCCCCACAATTCCTCCTTCGACCCTCGAGGGTCCATCGTTTCGGTGTTCGCCCCTTGTCGGTATTTTTCTGTTCTGATATTGGGGTTCGTCTTTTGGTGCGCCCCGGAGTCGTTGTACCTACCGAGCGGCGCTAAGATTGGAGGTGATGTTCCTGCACCCACACACGGCTGGCTCCAGTTGAAGCTCTCTGGTGCCGACGTGACATGGGGCGGTCCTTTTCCTAAACCCTTCCGCCCCCCCCGCACTAGCTTCGGATGAGATGCCCCCTTGAAGACGTTGAACTTTGAGGTTTTTTTGTCACCTGCTCTAGAGGGGTCCTCCTTCTTCGACCGCTACGCGCCCGCGACAACTTCACACATTTTTCCCCCCTCCCCCTCTTGCATGTAGGTCCCCCCGGCCGGCTTCCCCCCGATCTAGTGCTTCCTCAGCACCTATTCGACCTTCAGTGTTTTTCTGATCCGATCTTCCCCTCTTCCCTTTTTTTTTTTTTATCTTCTCCCCCGTCGCGCTGAGACCCTGGTGATTTAGATTTCTCCCCTCTGACGTAGCAGAGCCGTTACAACCCTCGGACCGTTGCCAAGTATTGTTTTTGCCAGTCGTGTGTGAACGTATGGTGTTGAGCGTGCTATTTTTTCATTCCGTTCTCCCCCCTGACTGTCCTGTTCGAGCCGGCTGCCCTTTACGTCGTTGGGAAGGCCGTCCATACTCTTTGCCGGGGTTGGCCCGTGAGTATTGATCGAGAGCGTTCCTTCCCCCCCCCTTCACCTCGTTTTGGCACTCTAGACGTAAGTTCCCTATTCGTCCGAGGTCTTTGTGCTTTTCCTTGCGTTCCTCTTCCCGCGTCTCCTTCCTCTTTGTCCTCGGGGAATGTAGCTTTTTCCCTACGAGGTCGCCCTCGAAGAAACCAATTGAACAGAATGACGACGTAGTCTCCGGGCGCCGAAGCGCTCTCTAGTCTTTTCGACCTTGCTCGTGGTGGGTTTCCCTTTTTCTGGGTTAGCCGCCCCCCTGCACGAACACTTTCTTCATCGTCTGCACGCCCTGCAAATTATTCCCTGCTTTCAGAGTGGCCATTGTCCCTTTTTGTGGAGGACTCGGTAGCCTGGATTCTGCGCCCTCAGAAAGAGAGTGTCCTTTCTCCCTGACCCAGGATGGTTCGCGGCCTCTATTTGGCTCGCTCTTTTTCTTTTTCCCTTTTTTTCTTATTTTTTATTTTATTCTTCTATTTTCTTTTTCAAAGTCGGCGAGGTTTCTTTCCAGGTTTTTATTTCCTCCACCAGAAGATCCCCCTCTTCGTTGAGCAATCTCCCTCTCTGGTGGCGGTCTTAGCACGGGTTCCTCGGGGGGATTTTCCCCCGTTACCACCAGCCCAGCCACTTCCGCTTTTAGACGCCTTTGCTAGGCGCCCATCGTTACCGCCGACCCTCTGGTACATCCTGTTTCCCGTGCCTCGTCTAGCTTGTCAGAGAGCGCGTGTAGCGCGTGAGCTTTTTTTTTGTAGTGCCTTTTCCTTTTTTCCTTTGACGTCGAACGTTGTCCTGGGGTCATGCCGTCGTTGTTCTTTGGGAGCTCCGCAAGACAACGCCGGTTACGTGTGTGGCCACTGTTCTTCTTTTTGTCCGTTGGCATGTATCTTTCTTTAACCTACGTCTCACGCCGGTTCTTGTCTCTTGTATTCATGGGCCTTTGATTCTCGCAGCTCAGTTGGGTCCGGCGGGTTCGACGTTTGCCCATTGTTTCCCTTCAGCAGTGCGAAACTATCGAGCTTTTACCACTCTGGACACAGTAGCTGTACAGCCACGCGTTTTGACGGGGGCTGCGCAATGGACTGCCCCTCGCGACTCCCCCAACACCCTGTTTATGCTCGCTGTCCCTCTTCACCTCCCCCTCCTCGTGTACGCGCTCATAACCAGGGAGCCGCCCCTTTTTTTTTCCCCCCCCGTTAGTCCGCTCTCGCAGATCTCGCACTTCATCTGCTTATGCATCAGGAACGCTGAGTGGCAGCGTCTCCTCACTGCTTCGGGGTCTCCCGCTTTCTCCCCCAGGGTGTATCTCAATCCCGCAAACACCGAGCGGCGGTAGGTGATGTCGTTTCCTTTCCTCGTCGCTGAATTCTATGTCACGGTCCCGTTCTTTTGCAGATTTTCTTTTTACCTTTCTCCTCCTTTTTTCACTCTCGGCAGGTCACGTTGTTAGGGCTTTCCCCTACCTGGCGGTAGAATGTATTTACATTGTGTCTCACTTGAAGGTGCGAGTTCACGCTTGCCCCCCTATTCGTGACGTTTGGCACCCGTGTCGTGCCCCCTGTATCCTGACGCGCTTTTTTCGTGGTCTTGTTCCGGGGCGGGTGTAGTGTGTTTGAGGTGGTGTTTTTGATCTCGGTAGATTGTGCACCACTCTTTTATTTTATTTTCGCGCCTGTGACCGGTTTGTGCCTCCACCGGCCTCACACGCGAAGGAGTGTCACAAAATAGAGTTGACGGCGCCCTTAGCCGTCGCCACCTTTACGTACGTTTACGGCTTTCCCCTCAACGTGGGCCCCAGACTTTTTCCACCTTTTGGCGCGACAGGACCGACGTGTTCTTCCGTCCTCCTGATCACCGGCGGGGACCTTGTCTTTGTTAAGGTAATTCTCACCCCGTCCCTTTTTCCCACGAAGCCAACTTTTTTCTGTACACTTGTGTTTTCTCTTTTGCCTTCGGATTCTAAAGTTCCCGGAACACGCCCTTTTCCCCTCGTACTCCCTTTTGTGTGAACGGTCTTCTGCATCTTAATCAACTGTTTGCCACCCTTTTGCCTCCCACCGGCAAGATTGAATGGAGCTTTTTAGTGTGTTGTATCGTGCGAATACTCTGTTGTTACTGGCGCTTTTCCTTCCCTGCTCGCGTAGTCAATTTTCCCGAGGCGGTCTTTTCTTTTGGGGACTCTTGGGAGTGTCTCCGGGTCCAAGCCCGGCGGGACCGCATTTATAGTCCCCTCCTATTGTTCTGACGCGATTAGCGTCAGTCCCCTTTTCTCTTTTCACATCAGTCTGATTTTCTGGAAGCGGCTCAAGGTTTATGTGTAGGATTGTGATCGTGTTGCATGCGTAGTGCTGTACGGTCAAGTTCCTTTCTCCCACGGGGATACAATCCTCCTTTTCGTTTTTTCTTATGGACCTAAACCAGTGCAGCCGTCTTTTGCGCCCCCCCCCCCCACACGCCGTAGGAGTTCGTGTGTTATTTAGTACATCTTCAAAGAAGCCTTGTTTCAAATTAATTCTTTTTAAGCTAGCCCTTGCTGAGTGAGCGAAATCCTTATCATTTGGCGTACTTTTCCTTCTTTGTTTATATCTCGGTTTCCTCAGTACGGTATTTCCTCTTCTTCCGTAGCATAGTTGCTATCTCTCTGCTTAGTATATCCCTGATTCTATTTGCAGCACCTTGCTGAGGGCCCCTAATGACTTTGGTTACCAGGAAAGTTTTTTTTGTTCCCCCTCTATCGAGCTTCCCGCTCGACGCGTCTTCACGGTTGGAGTGTTTGGTTCTCTTCGCTTCGGACGCTCCCGGGCGGCGTCCCCTCTCATCCGTAGGAATATCCCAGTTATATATATCCTCGGTCGCTGCCCCCTGTAGTCCTGAGTAATCATCTCGGTTGAGGTCTTGAGCACCGGCTTTTCACTCCGAGAGTGCATGTCCGGCTATTGGAGCCGGCTCCTCTTATTCCCTTTCTAAATGGCTTCTGATTTCCCGCCTGTTTTCTCTGCACTGCGCTGGTGTCTTCCCCCTCTTTTCTAACCTCGCTATTTAGCTCTTAATCGCTGTTGTTTGTTTTTTCCTTTAACAGATTCCCTTTTTCTCTTTTAATCCCCATTGTAGAGGAGACGTGCTTTTTTTACCTACGATCTCTTTTGCTGTAGACTTGGGGATTCTGGCACCAGCGCTTTACCTCTTTCCGGAGCTCCGGACGCCTTTTCAGGACGAGGACTAGATCCATACTCGTGCTTCCGTTCGCCTGCTAATTCCTCTATCTTGAATCGCTGTTTAGTCACCAAAACCTCGCCGCTTCTGATTGCAGCACCCATATCCCTTGGCGTTTTTAGCAGGACGCTTGAGATAGATTCCCCCTCTTCTGATCGACTCCAAGGTGGTGAGTTATCTCCCCCTCTTTCGACTATCTTTAGCCGCTCTGCGCCTAAAACGCGGATGAAGCGTTCGGTCGCCGCGGTTAGAATCCCCCGCGTTCTGTCGCGCCCTCCTCTCATTCGGTCCAGTCCAGTACGTCCAATCTTAAACAGGGATGCTCCTTGGCTAGCGTAGCGTAGTCGGACTAGTCTTTGTCTTGTCCCCATTTGCCGCCCACTGATCTCCAACCTTAACCTTCATCCGTTCTCCGGCCCCCTCTTTTCGCAGTCCATCTTCGTGTGACCTATTCTCACCCGATATGTTTTTTCAGACGTGCCCCGCGCGTTCTTCTTTCTCCCTCCTTATTTTGGCCATCCTCAGATCTCTTCCAACCCTTTACCCCTCTTGTAGAGACCCCCCTGTCTTTCGAGAGATTTGTCTTGACGCTCGACCTCTCAACGGCCCCCTTTTATACCCGAGTTTTGATTCTCATACGCATCGATCGCCTGTACATTTTTTCCGTTATCATTCAAGCGCTCCTGCGTTTTTTTAGCGTCATTTCCCCCCGTACCTTCCTGATGGAACTTTTACTATGCTTCGAGGTGTTAAGATCCTTGAGATTTTTGGGCCACGCCCCCCCTTAATAGATTCCTTCGGATGTCCGCCCGACCTCTGGCCTGGATTGCAGCTCGTGAGCCCGGCGAATCCCCTAACGATATTTTCGGGGGGCTGCAGACCTTCTTGATCTTTTGCATCGCGGATTTCTCTTCAACGCCTCGTAATGTTTCTTTGACAACATCCCTTCCAATTCCCATTTAAATATCGATGAGACACCTGAGTTCGGTATTTACCTCCCCACGTCCCCGGCGTATTTTGGTGATTTCCTCTTCTGTGTCTTGCGGTTTCGCTTTCCGGATTTTCTCCCGCTTTTCTCCCGATGTTGCGTTTGTTTTGAGTCTCTCCCCTTCGCGGTTTGACGGGAGTTCCCACCTCCCCTTGTTATAGATGTTTTGGTGGGCTTTCATTTTTACTGTCTTTGCTAGACCCCTTCAGCGGTACGTGATTTTTAGATTTTCTCTGGTTTTTTCTTCAGCCGATCCGCTGAGACGCTGTCAAAGCTGGCGTTTCTACCTCTTCCTCTATCCCCCTATTCCGAGTAACTTCTCCCTCCTTTTGAGTGACACTTCGATGTTGAGTTATCCTCATCGTTTTCTTTATTGATACCCCTTCTTCTGGAGCCTCCCGTTCTGGTCGGATTTTCTCAATCCGTAATCCCCCTGCCCATATTAAAGGTGATTTTTGGACGCACCCCTCCCCCTGGCTTCTGATCGGTTCGGCTCCCTACCCCTCTCTCGCTTTCATGTCTGCAGGCGGTGGAGGACGAGGAGCTGGTCAGTTCCCTTGTCCGGTGCGGTTCTCTAATCTCCCCCTCGACTAGAAGCGATCCCAAAACCCCGGTATTTTTTTTTGTACCGCCCCCGAAGCCATCCTGGAGGTTCAAACGCTCGTTTCCCTGTAGGGGGGATTCGATCGCCCGGCAACGACCACCGATCATGAATGACCTCCCCTTTAATGCTCTGTATTGTTTACCCCATGATGCCCCTGGGTGCATTCTATTTTTTCTTTTCAGGGGGGCTAGGTGTAACCTTCCTTTTTCCAGCCTAGATACCAGCCGCTTTTGTCGTTCCCGGTTCTTCCTGGACAATCCCCTCATGCTTTTTTTTCTTCTTTTCTTGTGAATATCACTGTCGCCCTGCTTTGTCTCTCTCCACGTGATTTTTCTATGTTCTTTCTTTAACCCCTCCTCACCAATTAGTGAGTCCCTTCAACCAATTCACTTCTTTTTCCGTCCCCCCCGGTGGTACCCTTTCGGTGGCTTTCCTCTCTAAGCCGTTCGCCCACCGGACGCTTCCCCTTCTTCGTGTTTTTCCCTTGAACTCGTGCCTTGCAGCTCTCCCATATCTGATGTTTCTCTCTTCTTCAAATCCTCCCCCCTCTTTTTTTCCCCCTTAAAACCGTTGTTTCCACCGTAGCTTGGTGGTTGGCGATAAACTCGATTTTTTGCTAGGGTCATTTTCCCGGTGGCGCGCTGTGCGTACCACCCGGCGTCTTCCGACCGCCCGTCCGATTTGTTCTCCGCTTTTGGCCCGCCCCTCCGCACGCGGGATCCTCCCTGTCCTTCTGGTACTGTACAGTAAATGCATGTTGTTTTTTGATCTCTGTCCCCTGCATTCCGAATATGAGTTTCAGCTGTATTTTTTTCTCTGGGTGTATCCCTTTGCTGAGGGTGACCTTTCATCTCTTGCATGAGCATTGATCCTCCCGTTTCCTATGGACCCTTCCCTTTCCATTTTTCGGTGTGGCCAGTCTTTGGTGAGTTTACCGGAGTGGTTCCTGTGGTTTGCGTCTCTCCCCCCTTTTCCGAAGCCTGCTTTAGACCCCTCCTTTGAGAGCCGGCGTTCCCGCCCGTCAAGTCGGTTTGGGGATGCCTCCGCGCAGTGACGGTGCTTTGGCGGTAACTTTCTTTTTCTTCTCTCCGTGAAGTAAACCGCATTTCACGTCTCGGGTTTGGACCATTTCGCCCTTCCGATTGGTCGTTTTGAATTTCTTTTCCCAGCAAGCTAACCTTAGCTGCGAGCGCTCCCATCGTGGAAGGTATCGCCTCCTCTGGTCTGCCCCCCGATCCGCCCGCTTCAACGATGACCTTTCCCTCCTCCCTCCAACGGGTATTACGCGGCGGTCGATTTCTCGTTTCGAACACTTAGGAAATTTTTTTTGGCCTGTCCTCCTTTAGTGCCCACTTAACACGTCGTAGCAACAGGCGGTCTGCACGCCTTCCCCCCCCCCTTTTTTAATTTTCCCCGGTTTTTTTTTCCTCATTCCCCCGCAGCAGAGGTGGGTCTTCTTTTCGATGAAGCCCCCACACTCTTTTCTTTCGTGAAATTTTCGCGGATAATAGTGTGGCTTCTTGTTTCCCCCGTATTTGACCCTCTTTTGCTGTCAGAAACCGTCTCACCATTTCAGATCAACGTAGTCCTCCGCCGCCTCAGGCCTCTAGCTGACACGCGCCTCCTTTTTTTCCCGTTTTCTTCCCCCTCAAACAGATTTTTTTTCCTTGTCTTCACCCTCACCCATCTCCACACTGGAGATTTTCTTTCCCTACTCTTCCCCCTATTCGCCCTTGAAGCCCCCCTTCCTGAGCGGTTTCTCTCACTCCACAACTACATGCTCCCCCAGCTTAACTCTTCTCGCCTTTTTTTTGAATTTTGATTAATGATGCTCTATCCCCCTTTTCGATAGCAGGTTTCCCCTTCCCGCTGTTAGTCCGCTTGCGAGGATGTTTCTTTTTTAGAAACAGCGCCAGGATAATTCCTACCCGCGTCCTAGAGACCTCGTCTCTTTCCACCCCCCAAATGGAGACCATCCCCTCGTCGGAGTGATGAACCTCTGCCTCCCGTACCTCTCTTTTCCACCTCTGCTCCGCACCTCTTCGTAGGAGCTTCTCTTGAGCTCCTGCTCCCGTCTTTTCTTACCCCCAACCTGGCCGTATTGATTGGCCTGAAGAGTTCCTCCATCGTTTTTAAACTTCTTAACTTGGTCAGTTTTTCATTGGGTTGTGCCTTGAACTAGGAGGCCGCAGCAACGCATACCCACCCCCCCGGAATCGGGCTTTTCCCCCCATTTTATAGAAGATTCGCATTGAAGTCTAGAAGATCGTTCTCCTCCTCTTTTTTTTATTTAGTTGGCGTTAAAGTAGGAGAGGCTTTGTTGGCCCACCTCTCTCCGCCCTCGACATGCTAATTCTAGTTTTTTTTCCCTTCTCCTTCCGCGGGAACCCAATTTCCTTTTCCTTTCATGGCCCAGATCGCATGCTTATCTCCGGACTTCTCGAGTTTGGCAGAGTCTTTGATCCCTGACGAAGCCAACTTTTTTCTTGACTCTTCCCTTTTGTGCTGGCGCCGGTCTTTCCGGCGTCTCCTCCGTCTGGTTGGGCCCCAAGGCGTGAGCTTTTTCTTGGACCCTCATTTAAATCCCTTTTCCCTGCGCGTGCGTCTCCCCCTTCCGTCTGATTGTTTTCCACTTTTCGATTTGCGTATCAGTCATCCCCTCCGAGGGGGATACTTCAATAGCTCACTTAGGCTGACGGTAGATAGTTTCTCTAGTCTTTGAGATGAGTAGGAGGGAGATCCTCTTCTATTGAAGACCCTTTGGTTTTTCTTTTCGCTCTGTCCCACCAGTCCGATAAGTCGGTCTAATTAGAGGTCTCCGGCAAAGAGGCATCCCTCTCTTCCGGTTTTTTTCCTTCGCTTATAGAAGTCAGCGCGAGCCCTTCCAGTCTTGTCTGATCCACCCCCAACCTTTTGTTCCTTCGCTCTCGACTTCGGGGATCTCGACCGCGTCCTCACTCTGCGTCGTTTTTTTTTCATCATCCGTTTTCTTGGTATCCTTCCACTCTGGGTTGCGAGTGATGATTACTTCTCCTTTTAAAGACTTTTTCCTTTTTTCCCATTCGAGCCGCAACTCGGAAGTAGCCTCCTTTCTCTGGAATCCGATGTTGCTACCCCCGTAGTTCCCCGCCCCCTACCGAGGAGAGGATCGTTTAGGTGAGTCCTTTCTTTCCTCCGTCCAGTTGTTGTGTTTCTCGCCCCTCATACTATTGATCGTATAGCGTTTTACGACAGAGTTTTTAAGAAAGGCAGTGCGCCGGCTCTCCTCTCTCCCCCCCAACCTTCTCCCCCCCCCTTCTGTCGCCTTTTTCTAGATTTCCGGCTTTTGCTCAGAGATAATCCTAAGTCGCCCCCCCCCCTTTATGTTTCTTTTTTTTTCCCTAATACACCTCCCTAGTCTCTTTAACCCCCCCCCGAGGCGCGGACCTGAGGGACCCATCCCCCTCTTCGCCTATTCCCACAACTGGGCTTCTCTGCGCACGCCCTTCTTCTTTCCTTGCTGATATCCCCAACCTCCTTCTTTCGCTCGAGCGTATACCTCTTATGTTCCCGACTTCCGAAGGTTCTTTGCCAGCGTCGTCTTTCCTGACAACTTACACTTTTCCTTTATATTCTTCCCCCTGAAGCTAGACGCCCTCGCTTAATCGCACAAGACTCCCGCAAGCCCCTTTCCCTTTTATACGGGTCCTCACCGCTCCTTTCCCTTGGAACGCCATTTTCTCGGTAGGCCTTCCCTTCCGCGAGGAGTCCCCTCTTTTGTTGAAACCCGATTTTTAACCGACCCCCCCTAAACAACCTCTTGGTACCCCCTGTTTTTTTACTCGAGACGATGACACTTTCTCTTCCTAAATCCGACTCTCTACGGTTCTCTTCTCTCCGAACCCTCCTCCCCTTCTCTTCTTTTCCGGTCGATCAAGATTTTGACTTTTTCCTTAGCCATGTGCTCACTTAGCTGGAAGCCAGTAACGTTTTTTTTAAAAAGAGCTGTCCGCATTTCGAGGTTTCTGATATAGGGATGGTTCTCCCTTAACTGCCCCTCTTTTCTCTGCTCGGCCGGCCTACCCGGTGTCCTCGCTTTTAGCCGGAGGCCGCTCCTTCCTCCACGCAAGACTAGGGCCTTTGGCGTGGGGACTTTCGCTGTGATTGAATCCGTCCTCGAAAGACTCCTCCTTTTTCCTCCATCCCCCCCCCTCTTTTTGGTACCCCGTTTCCGGCGACAGAACCCCCGCTTTTCGTTTTTCCGTCGCCGGTCTCACGTGGCACTCGTTTGTCGCTTGTTTTCCCATCGTCTTAGTTGTGGTCTACGTCCCACGCATTTGTGGCGAGCTTAGGTGTACTCTGGTGAACTTTTTTTAGGTTCATCGCATTTTTTTTTGCTGGTGCGGGCTGAGTTTGGGCGGTCGGCTAGCCCTGCCCCCGGACCTTCTTTAGGGAGTCTGCTACACTCCCGCTCCGTCGGAGACCAGCTGATCACCGATTCCCGTATTCATCTCGAAGCCGCTTTTTCTCCAGGATTCAGCCCGTTTTCCTTTTTTTTTTAGTCGCAGATGCTGGAGTTGTTGTGTACCCCCTCGAGCCCCTCTCTTCTCTTCTTAGAGTGAGCGTTCTGGAGGCGTCCTCGCACCCCCCTTAGTTTTCCATCCTCCCCTTTTAGATTTTTTTTCCCCCTCCCCTGAGGACGTTTTCCCACATCTCGGGTGCGGAAAGACACCCCACGATCGTGTGGCTCCTCTCTTCTGCGGTTCTTTTTTGAGGACTGACTCTCTTAATACTACCCCCTGGAGAATGTTTTCCTCCCCGTCGCGCTGACCCGACATTTATCAAGCATGATTCGATACCTTTCTTTTCTCCCTGCCCCTCTGTAGGCATTTACCCCGCTGATTGCGCCCGAGGTACCCACCCCTCTTTTACCTGAATGAAACTGAAAGCAGGTTTCTGCGGAAAGTTAGTTGCATTTTACCGCCTGGGCCTCTTCGGGTGGTCTGCCTCTAGCCACCCAATTCCTCTTAGAAATATCCTTCCCCTCTCCCTTGTGTAGGAGACCAGGTGGATTGCCCCCCTGGGCCGCCTGTTTACCTCTGAGGGGGTTTTTCGGTATTGTAAGCTCACACCATCCCGACTTGCGGAGATCCCCCCCTAGTGGAGAGGTGTGTATTCCATCTCCTTAAAGGACATCGACTCTCGGTTCAAGTCTATTTTCTCCCCCCCCCCCCCACGCCATGAATTATGAGTTCCTCTCCCTCCTCTCCGATAACGAATTCTGAAGTCTCCCGTCGAGGATAAATTTCCCCCCCTATGTTTTACCGAATCTCCATGCCTTGGGTTTTTTTTTACCGAGTCCTTCTAGAAGCGACGTCTTTCCACTCCGCACACTCCTTCCTCCCTAAAACCCGTCCAATGCAAAGGCCTTTGCTCCGAGTCCCTTCTTGCGGAAGACCCTCCCTTCTATACAATTTCATCCTTACACTGCCTACGAGCTTCCTCTCTTTTACTTCCCTCCTTGTGTTGTTCTCTCTCTTCCTCGTTCGTTCTGGCGTCTGCTAACTTTATGGATATAGGTTGTTGTCACTCATCGCAGGCCCCCCCTTCCTGTGCCCTAGGGCGGTTGTTTTTTGAAGTCCTTCTTTTTTCTGCGGTGGCGCGTTAGATTTTTCCCCTTGTAGTCCCCACCACCATAGTGACCCCGGGTATGTGACGGACGTCCGGCCTTACCGTAACTTTTTTGTTCCCAACTGTGGCAGCGAATCTAGTTTATCTTTTTCTTGGGGCCACGTGATTCTTTCTCGAGAAGCGGAACGTCCCCATTCTTTCAAACGATGAGGGTCGTCACCTTCTTTTTAACTGTTCTGCGTTCTCTTTTTCCTGGTCTTCTTTTCTTTACAAACCGAACTGACTTTCTAGGTGAGCGCCTTTTTCTTCTTCAATAGAGGGAGAGTTAGACCCCCCCCCGCTCGAAAATGACTCCTTCCCTCCCTCTCCACCGGTGCGAACACTGCGTGGTCTCATGGAAGTATTTTATCACATTAGGAAGTTGTTTTTCTTGCTCTTTTCTGGTAGCGCCCATGAATCCCCTCGCCGACAAGGAGGGCCTTCCCTTGGAACCTTATGATCTTCCAATTTTGATTCTTCAGTCAAAGAAGCTTGTTTTCTAGGACTTCTGGAGAAGTGGATAGTCGTCTATGCCCCAACCTCCCCCGGGTGGAAGTAA
>Ga0179591_1258610_pt1 | contig 20986 bp, 28 predicted proteins | sample CZOMad2_1_08_16f_FD_182891 | JGI IMG/M metagenome (GOLD analysis project Ga0179591, IMG submission 182891) | Vadose zone soil fungal communities from Angelo Coast Range Reserve, California, USA - CZOMad2_1_08_16fungal (PacBio error correction) | ecosystem: Environmental > Terrestrial > Soil >... | reverse complement strand
CTTCTCGAATAGTGACTATCATTTCAATCCCCCCCCACGCAATACACGTCCCCGCGCGCCTTTCGCTAATTCAAGAAAAAATTGATAAAGAATGCCCAAGTGTGCTCACAACTTAGGTTGAATCTTCCGCACGTGGCATAACCTCGATGTTTTTGTCTCTGCCCCCCCCATTGCCCCCTTTTCTATACAGACGGTTGACGCAGCCCGCTGACAGCTCACCACTGTGATTTCATGAATCAATGCCACTCTCCCTCCCTTTTCATGAGTTTTAAATCGTCCTTTGAATAATCCATATGTCCCTCATTTGCAGGATGGTGTCCCCTTGAAAGACGGCGAGGCTCACTAATGAGCCTCGCCAGGAATTCGTGACTGACCTGACGACCCTTACACAGATGAACTTTCCATTTTCGAGCCGACTCTTTCTACTTTTTCCGCCCCTTTTATATTCTTCTTTCCCTTTCACCTCTTATCTCTTCTTGAATTCGTTCAGAAGATTAGAATAAGGACTACGAGCTCCGCTTTCGGTTTTGCCAGTCGCGAGCGACCCCTTGCCCTCCCATGCCTAAGTCTCTCCCCCCCCCCCAATGTCTTGTTCCTCTTTCTTTTTCTCCAGCCACGCTTCAGTATAATATATTATTTAAACCGTTTTGTTGTGGGGATGTACTTCGTCGTCTTTTTTCCCTTGTCTCCTTACACGCTAAGCCATTTTTCTCCCCCTTGAATTTTGTTAGCCCTTTTCTTCCCCGACGCGCATGGAACGATTCCGAAGCTCGAGTTATAGAGTGCGAGCTTTAGGAGTTGAAGCAGGATTATAATGTTGCCTTTCATTTAAATTCTACCCCCAGCGTTAAGCCTAACCCCTTAAGAGAAGACAACTTTAGCCCCATCCGTTACCCTAGCGTACGTTCTCCTTTTCTTATATAGATGACGAAGGATGGTAGTAGCAGTTGGAACTTGGCGATAGGTGCGTCTTTCCATGTGATCCTCTCCGTTCTTCCCTCCGGTCACACCCCAGCAACAGCAACTGACAGCTTGCTTTCTCACTGTCCTTATTCTTCCTGTCCCCACGACCTCCTCTCCTTTCTCTTATCGATCAGTGTGCAATTTGCGCTGTCCGTTTGTTAAATGTGCCCCCTGGGTCAATGGGAAAGGCTCCCGCCCAATCTAGCTCCTTTTGCCACTTGGGTTTCAATGATTAACCTGATGGTTCTTGCCCTTTGGCAATTCTTATCAATTTTTCGAAGGCTGGAAGATCATGCGCGCACAATTCAGTCCCTCGATGTGAGGTCAGTTACGGGAGTTTTTTTGGAGGTGTATCTTGGGGCTATCTTATTTCCGCGTCAACCGTAGTTTCGTCAGGAGCTTTTTTTTTGTCTGCGGTTTTTTTTTTTTCCCCCACAATTGGGGAGACCCGTCCATCCAAAACATTGACACGGCTGATTGTTCCCTCCGATTTCTCGGGTATTTGTTCTCGTTATCCCCTACTCTATGTCTCAGGTTTCCCTTTCGCAACTTCTTATCCCCCCCACTTTTATTGGTACAGTTTTTCTAAGATTGTTGGCCAAAAGGACAAACCTCTTCGACCTTCCTCGCCGAGACATTTTTCACTGTCGTTCCTTAAAAGATGGAGGGCCGATTCCTGTGCAGATGTAAGTTCGTCCCCGTCTCCACACCCTTTCCCCTTTATCCTGTTATCGTCTGACCCGAATACATGCAATGATCGGACCCAAATCCCTTTCACCCCACTTTCTGCCCCCTTCCGTTAATGTTCCGGCCATATAAATTGCGTCGGCAAAGAAGGCGAAGTTTCCCCCTTAGAGGGCCTTCTTGAATTTTCCCTCTCCAGTCGCCTATTCGATATGAGTAGCAACTCAGCAAGTTTTTAAGCATCCATATCACTTCCACCATTTTTTGCCTCTGAGTATTCGTTGGGTCGGTGCTGCCCTCCTTAGTAACCCCCCATTGATCAAGTTCGGCCGAGGTAAGGTACGAGCATGAAGTTTACGGTTTGCCCTTCGAGAATGAACTCATTTCGTGTGTTTCTTTCCTTCTTTTTTCACTTTTCCTTTTTCCTGTTTCTCGTTGACATGAAGAACTGATTTTTTGTGTACGTGTTTCACTGATTTTCTGAGTCTCCCTCCCCTTCGTCTCGCTTTTCTCTACTATGGAAAAAGAATCTTACCCCGCAGATTGTTTAACCCCACAAGCTCTTTTCTCGCCTTCGGAGCGTCATTCGTCAAGCAATGGTGATTCCCCCTAAATCCTTGCCCGACCCCAAAATCTCTTTGACATTTTTTTCTCTTCACTCTCTGAAAATTTCCCATAGTATTTGATTTGTATTTTTTTCTGAAGTTAGACGACTGCTAATCCTTGTCATACCATTCCTGTGCAAAGAATTCATTGAAACTTCCAAGAGTGTTCCAAGCCTAAAGGCTCTCCTCTTGGTGTCTTTCCCTTGTGATTAGTGTATGGAAACCGTTGTGTCCCCTCTATTCGTGCTTTCGTCTTTTTGGTCCTCCGCAATTCTAAGCTTGCGTTCCCCCTTCCACGTCAATCCCAATCACAACGACTTCTCTAAAGAAATGTAGGACAGCGGTCCTTTACTCCACAATGCGATTTCGTGATGGAAGGTGGCTGTTTCTTTTCTCTTTTCCCCCTCGGACCCTTCTTTTCCTACCTTACATCTCCTTTTTTTAACTAACGTGAGTCGTCCCAGCCTTCTTTCTGTTAAAAACGGTCTCGATTCCGACATGAATTTCCCTCCTTTTTATGCTTTTCCCCCGCTTTATTCTTTCCCCCTTTTCCCCCTTTCACCTTTGCGCCCCCTCCCCCATTCACTGATATAAACCATCGCTGATCATTTAGCCAAACAATTCTACCATTCAATGAAACACAAAACAATCTTCCTTTAACACCCCCTGCTGTTCCAAACTTCACCCCTTTCCCCCCCCCCTAACTTGCGTCCTCAGCCCACACTAATTCACCTCCTTCCATCCCCCTTGCACAACAGTTCCTCTTTTCCCTCTTCTTTTTAGTTTTTTCGCTCCCCAAGAAAGAAGGTGTGGTGAACTTCTCCTCACTCTTCGTCATCCGAGAATCTTCTTACAGACGTTCATGGCCTTTCCCCCTTTTCTTTTTAACGGTCTTAAGATTCCGACCTATATGATTGGATGTCGCCAACAGTTAGTTATTTTGTGACCCCCCCAAACCGCACCCCCTCGGTACCTTTCCCAAGATGATCTCAGTTATACTTTCCCTCCCCCCCCCACACGCTGCTTCCTTCCACGCATTTTGACATAGTGAGTGGCCACCATTGGGCTTAATAATCCCCGTTGTTTTTTTTTATGATCCTTTTCCGTGTCCCCCGCAATCACTTCACCTGTCTTACCGGCCTAGTTTTTTTTTTTCCCTGGACCTGGGCTAGCTTCATAGGAATCTTGTAATGTTGGAGCTTGGTTGTAAGAAAAGAACCCGGCCTTTTTGTCCTGCCAGCGCCGCAGCCCGAGGCAGTTCTCCCCCCCTTCTTACGCTCCCACTTCACGTCTGCCCCGCGCCATTCACTCTGGTATCCTTTTCCTTTCGTTTACGAAGGATCCCGTAGCTTTTTCCAACAGAATGATTCTGTTTTTTTCGCACATTCGTGTTTCCTTCCTCTCCTGTTGTTTTACGGTCTTCTCTTTCTGAGTTCGGGGTTGGTTCGCCCTTTTAGGTTGCCGGTTGCAGGGAAACAGAGTTTTGTTAGGACTTAATAGGTTGGGTTTTCATGGTCCCTTTTTCTTTGTTGGTAACGCACCTTCTCGCGCTTTTTTTGTGAGACTTTGTTCTCTTTTTTGAGTTTTTTCAGGTAACTTTAACCTACGGAGAGTTTGCAATGTCTCCTAGGTAAGTATTTTCTGAATCGTTGTTTACCCGTCTTGGAGACTTCCCCTTCTTTTACACCCCCCCCCCCCCCCCCCCCCCCTTTCATCTTTCGTCTCACTCATTGACTTGGAACTTTTAAAGAACCAAATATCCTCCTTGGTGTAGTTTGAAGACCTGCGTTTAATGCCTCCCTTCTGTATCCGCATTCCTTGGATTTTGATTATTCTTTCCGTTTTGCGAGAGTACTTTTATTGGGTCGAATTACTCAAAAGCAGATTACTCCGGTTCCAGCGGGTTGACAGCCAGAATTTAACGAAGTTGAAAAACAATCGAACCTTTTAGTGGTCCCACAGCTGTCAAATTGCTTCCATTTTTTGCCCAGTGGTTACTTAGTGTCTGTATTTTATTGGACACCAAACGTAGATCCTCGTTTTCCACGTCGGCGGCCAAAACCTTCACCTTCACAATGGCATGAAAAAACAGGTCGCTTCACACAAGGCAACCCCCGTTTGCCCATTCGGCCCGTTATTGAAACAAAATTTGATAGCTCTGACTCTTTTGAAACCCCCGATTCGGTACCAAAACTGTGGTCGTGTTGGCCGTCTTCCGTCCCATCTCCCAACCCAAGATAGTCCTCCTCTTCTCACCTGACCATATCCTCGCCACCTCCCCCTCCGCTTTTATCAGAGCAAACCGACAAATCTTCTTCACACTCCTCAACCGTGACAAGGTCTTTTCGCATTCTCCTGAAGTGCAAACCGATGATAGCATTGTATACCCGGCGAGTCCACCCCTTTTCATAAATCTCATCGATAAGGAATATTCCCCCAAACAATACCAAGAACCATGGAATAAAGGAAACATTTCTGATATTGAACAGGGTGAACTTCCCCAATCGACTGGCTTCCTGACCTTATCTCCCCTCTCGAATTTTGAAAGGCGGCCTCACTATCATGCATCTCATTCCAAAGCCGGAACGTCGCTTACTTTTTTCCTCCCGCGGATAGGGGACCCTCCCCCCCCCAATACGACCTTTAGGTCAACTGTTTTATTCCCAAATCCTGCCAGCCGATTTCCGGAATCCTTAATTTTTTTTTGAGCCTTTTTCCCTCTTGGTTCATCGTGTATGTAGCAGGGCACAGCCCATCCCTAATTCCGTCGACACATCTGCATTGTTGGTCGCTCCCCCCCTTCGCATTTTTTTCCTTGCAACACATCCTTTGATCCTGAGACCATAAAAGTTGGACATTTGCGATTTCACCCCGCTCACCCCCTCCTTCTGGACCCTTTCCAAGCCCGAACCCCCCTCACCCCTCGTCACGCCCTGAATCACCGATGTCCTTATTTGTCGATTTGTTCTTAACAAGAAGCTGCCATCCTAGCGACTTTCAAGCTTCAATCCAACCCCACGAACTTCCGTCAATGCGCTTCGTTTCCCCCGCCCCCGAACCCCCAATGATTTCCCAGAATGATCCCATGGCTCACCACGGTGTAAATTCTCCCTTTTGTAACACTTCGTCCTCTTTGCGTCCTTGGTCCCCTTGCCGTATATCCCTTCAGTTTTTTTTCAGAACCCCTTCCCCCCCACCAACGCCAGTTTTAGACAAATTTGCTCCATTGGATAGATAGCGTCCAAGAGTTCATGTCCACACCCTACGTCAATTTGAATAAGTCCCATCACTTTCCTTTTTTCCTGCTGTTTTTCCCCTGCTCTTAATAAGGATAGGCTCACAAGATAAATACTCTCTCTGGCTTTACGACCCTTTTCCCCCCCCGTTATGAATCATTGTCAGGCGAAATCCCTTCTCCCCGTCTCTATTTGCACACTGCTTGTTTAGACCTTTTATTAAGTCTTTTATGGCCTGTAATCTTTTTCACACAATTCGACTCCTATTACGACCTTCTCTCCTTCCCAGTAAAGCCCCCTCCGACTTCTCCTTTTTCCCTGATGAGGCCCACGGAAAAATGGGCCTTTTCCCTGGTATTTTTCTGTTATGTAGACCTCCCAGCACTCACCGCCTCCCTCCCCTTACTCCTCTCCTTTTTTTTGTTGTGGAGATGTGAATGAGGATTTCTCGACACCCCTTCAGCCCATGACTCCCCCCCCTTCCCCTTCATTGTACTGTTTTTTCGCGCAGACGGTCAATGCATTTCTCGGTTCTTAAGGTCTGACCCTCGGACCTCTCCTTGATTCGTAACCTCTTCCGACCTTTGCTGACCCCCTTTACTCCTCCCTCTTTAATAAATTCCTACAGAAAAGTTTTTTTACCAGATTTTCTTTTTGCTCGGTCTGTTGGTCTTTCTTAGCATTTTTAAATGGTCCAGACTTTTTCCCTGGGCACTATTCTTTTCTTCTGTTAGACATTACGGGCCTAGCCTTCAAGAAGGGTTTAATTACCCCCTCAGTTTGCCCCCTTTCGGATAATGGAACCTACTGCCCTCTCCTCTTTTCTGATTCCCGCTCCCCTTTTGGATAGAATGGCGCTTGTTGCTGTTGTCCGACTTCGGGACCCTGGCATTGTCACTGTTTCTCCCCCCAACCATATTTCAGAATTTTCTTCCCCCCTTCCCTCACTGATTCAACCCCCTTCTGGGTTTATCCTATGGGTCTCCCTATTAAATTGGGTCTTTTCGAGAAGACAGCGTTTTTTTGATTTTTTCTCGGTGATCTTTTCCCTCCCTCTTCTGTGCGCTTTCGTCTATAAACCGGGGTGCTCCTCCCCCGACCCCGAGCATCGGGTTATGGGCAGTGGAAGATGCGCTGGGCTTGGCCACGATACCTTCTTGAGCCAGGGTTGATCGCACCCTTCCGTTTTCCCCACCTTTTCTTGCTTTCATGAGCGACGGAGTTTGGCAAAGGACCCACCAACCCTTCCTCCCAGCTGGGCGACCTTTAGATGGGCTTCATTTGTCATGATTCGCCGATTTCCTGCAGGTGGACATACCCCGATGCACCTCGAAGGACAAAGGCCACATCGTATTCCGGCCTTCTTTAATAATGACCATTCTTTCGTCTGACAACAGCCTTTCCCACCCTGGCGCCTCACGTTTTATGTGAACCAATATAAATCGGCGGTTTTCCCGCGCTATCCTTTTTTGGACTAGCTGAGGCTGACGGAAATCAGGGGCCGCTCCCCAGCAGCCTTAGATATGTTTAATAAAGAGACGTTTCTGTGGCACACTTTCTTTGCAACTATAATTTTCACAATTTGCTCTTTTCTCCTGGTTTTTCCGTTTCCGATCCTCTCTGATGTCCCCCTTGTCTCAAACCAGGTGAATCCGTGAGGTTACAAGCGAAGAGCTGTTCGCTTTTCCCTTCCTCTAATTGAAATCCTTTGTGCTTCTTACTTGGACTATTCAATTTGCTAGGTTATTCCCCTTTCACCCTTGATTGTATAGTGTGTGTCGGCAATTTGTTTTTCTTAATTATTTAGTCGGATCTTTGGGATTTTCTGATTGGGACTTCTTCTTCAGCACGACTTTTTTCAAAACAATGTTCCAGTTTGTTTATAGATGTCCTCATTTCCTTTTGTTGAGTCCCTAAATCCGTTGCCGTTCCCACAACCTCGTCTTTTTTTTCCTTTTGAACTTCCCTCTCTCCTTTTTAAAATCTTTCTCCCGCTTTTTTTTTTTTCCTCGACTTTTATGCCCGAAGGCATTTTAATTTTTTTCATCCCGTGAGACCAGATTAAACCTTAAGTGTCAAAAGCAAAGGCCTTGTTAGACTTTAATGGTACAGGATTCATTGTGTGTCCCCTCTTCCTTAACTTTTGGTATTTCCCTCCGCTTTTCCATCTTCAAAGTTACAATTCGTATTGCGGCTTGTGATTTCCCGAGGACGCTCTCAAGTCCACTCGCGCAAACTTGCCCGCTACAACCCTCCCCCCCCCCAACGCATTAATACACACGCCCCTTTTCCTTTCAGGTCTTTCCACCCATGTCCGATTTTCGTGAGCCCAGGTGGTCTTGTTTTTCTCCTTCCATTTTTTCTTAACAATGTATGATAACGTACACGCGGGTTTCTTAATTTCCGGCGCATTAACCCCCGACACCTCTGCTTTCCCTCCCTTAATTCAACCTTATAACTTTTTCCGCTATTACGAGGGACCTGCCGCAAAAACCCTCCACAATCATCCTCTTCCCCCCACCCCGATGGTGATCTTTTGATCTCCACCCCCCGAAAGGACCCATTCCAATGAACCCCCCTCTTCCACACATTTCCTGACCCCCCCCACTTTTCAACTTCCCCTTTAACCCCCTGCCCCCACTTGAGACGCAGCCAACATTTCCAATCCATACCCCTTCAACCCCGTTTTCCACGCTGATTCCTTTCGCGCCAACGAATCAGTTTTTTGACCCTTCCTCGTTAATCATCTGTAGGCGCCGACTCCTTTCGCCCAGTTTCCTTTGTCCGTAATAGTGCTGACTTTTTGATTCGATCAGGAATGCTTTCTGGCCACACGTTCGTTTTCTGTTGTTACAAACCCCGGAACGGTCAAACCTACACAATCTGCCTATTCCCTACCCAAAGAGATGTCCTTTCCCCATTGAAGTGAGTGCAGTGGCCAATGGGTCCCCCCCCCAGTAACTTTTTTATTGCTGATCTTGCCCCCCACTTTCTTGGACCCGCAATCACTGCAACTTCCTTTCCATTTCCTCTGAGTGGTGGTGGGTCACTTTCCTCTGATCCAGATTGGTTTAATGTTGTAAGTTGCCATTTGGTGTTAGACACCAGTCACGACGGTTTCAAGACCCCTTTTTCTCGGTGATTCTTGTAATCGCCCCCGATTTTCCCCTCTTCTGTCCCCCTCTCCCATTCACTGCTTTAGATTACCTTTTTTTGTCCTGGCATTTGAGTGTATCCTTTGGTCCCCAGCACCTTTAGTTTCGCGAACTCCATTTTTCGATCGCCTGTGTGAAATGTCTTTTGCGATTTTGCCCTCTTTCTTGTCTTCCCCCCTTTAGAAAGTTTCCATTTTCCTTTTTCAAGTTTTACCAAGGCAGTGTTAGTTGGACGATTGTTTTGAATATGTTGGTGAATGTTTTATTCGTTTGGTTATCAACCGTCCCTTCTCACCTCTGGCTTTTGTGAGACGGTGAGGCGGCTCTTTTTCTTTCTCCTGGTCCCTTTACTGAGGAGAGGATTGAAAAGGCATCCCTTTCGTCCCTTTTGTACATTATCTTAGGGACGAGGTTTCCAACTTAGTCACCCCCCCCCACGCTTTTACGTGCAAATGACTGGACCCCTCCCCCAGCCCTCAATCACGCCCTCCTTCTTTTTCGCTGTTTGAAGGAAATTGAGTATACGAAAGCTTGGATGCGACGAGTTTTGCCCGATTTTGCTCCCCGTTTCGACATTCCCTTTTTCCTTTTTCCCCTATGTTTAATATCCATACTCATAAAAAGACGATAAGTATTTTCCGGGAGGTATACCCCTCCTTCACGCCTTCCCCCCCCTCAGCTTCAAACTTTTTTCCCAATTTCCTCATTTTCCTTTGGGTTGGAAAATTATTGGACCTTAGTTTGCACTGATGACCCCAAACTTATTTTTATTTGCCCCCTACCCACGGCTTTCCCCGTACCAAGCTGAATCAAAATGGACGATTCCAAACTGTATGTGTCCTCCCCAACAAAGTCCCAAAACGTTTTGTCCCCCCCCTCTGACCCTCCCTCTGAAACCACTTTGCTTCCGATCCCTGCGCTCGGGAAAAGTCGAGAAAAATTAGGACTTGGCACAAGTCGGCGTTTCAGATTCTACAATCGTCTTTTGCAAGCCCTCCCCAGTCCTCCGCCCTGTCTGATACCGACCCCCCCCTCCTTTTTCACTTACCCCCCCCCGTACTCCCTCCTCCCGAGAACCCCCTTCCTCCTCCCCCCCCCAATTCCCATGCCCCTTCTCCCCCCCCTCCCTTCTTTTTTACCTCCATACCGAAGTGACCCCGCCTTCGCTCTTACCCTCCTCGTCACCGTGGGTTCTTCCTCCCTGGGTATCCCCTCTATAATCACGGCAAAAAAATACCACCACTGGACCACCACAAAAATTTTTTCAGGCTAGTCCCCTCCAATCAGTTTATCCCTTCGTGAGACGTCCTGCTGAATCGTCCTTTGAGTCCCCATTCCTCCCTCCTCCTCGCTCATTCCCCCCCCAAACAGGAGATGAGGTTAAGAATATTCCCACTCCTTTGTCGCCCTTTTTCCCCGCTTTGTTCGAACCCAATGCTTTCCTTTCCTGCCAGACGATTCCCCTAGACCCTGCCATGGTCCCTTTTTCGCTCGTTAATCGTTCTTTTTCCCCCTTGGCCATTTCGCGCCACCTCCTCCGATTGGAACGACATCATGAAAAGGAGCTCCTTGAGGCTTTTTTTCCTTTTGCCACCAACTCCTTCGCTCCTTTCCCCCCCCTTCCCATGTGTAACCATCCCTTTCTTTCCCTATCCACCCTTCTCCTTCCTGTATGGACCATATGTGCCAAGCCACGAACACTTCCGCCGCCTGATTTCTATTAGTTCTGATTTGTTTCGCCCCCACTTCCTTCTCCGTCCATACCTTCTCTCCCGTCACTATCCCTTCCCCCATTCCCCAAACAAAACGACAATCACCTTGAAAGCCGGCATTCGTCGCAACGACCCCATTGGAGCACATTGGCTGATCCCCCCATTCCGGTTGCTCCAGTCTGAAGTGGCCTAACTTCGTTTAATGTTGGTATGGCTTTGATTTCCTTGCAAGGTTTTTCAAGACTCCCGCCCAGCTCCCCCACAGAAATACCAATACCCTTTTCCTCTCGACTAAGCCCAGTATCGTCTTCATTAGGTGAAATCTTAAGTTTTTAATGAAATTTCCGATCGCTTATGGTTGTCCTTGCTTCCTCCCCTTCCCGAGTGCAAGCCTTTTCGACCTGACGCCCTCATTCTTTCCTTTCCCTCTGCCACCATTTCCAAAGGAGCAGAGAACGGAGAAGTTTTTCCCTGTTAAACCCCCCTTAGCTTTACGATCCTTTTTTGATTATTTTTTCCCTGTTCCATTCGACTCCTTCCGAAATCTTTCCTCCCTCGTCTCCTGATATATAGACTTCTCATCTGAGAGGGAGAGCGAGAAAAGGATATTTTCCATTCGAGAGCATTCCTCCCTCCCCCCCCCCTCCCAGTATTCACTTTCACATACTCCTTTTTTTGTTGTTGAGGATTGCCTTTTCCCTCCCCTAGGCTTGCTGTCTCCTTCCCTCAAGCCCTTTGCTTCCCCTTCAATACATTGTACCGGTGTAGAGCGGCCTTTTCTTTTCCGAACCTCGAGATTAAGGTCCGACAGGATTCGAGTTGCAGGATTCTTCCTATTCCTTTCTCTTAATGTCCCCCTCCTTTCCGATTTTACTGGCGTTAAACTAAAGGAAGAAACGTCGCGAACTATTGTTCGGAGCTTTTCGGCTCCTAGTAGGTTCGTCTTCAGCTGTTTCCTTTTTTCCTGGACTCTTTCCCGGGACCGATTCTTCAGGTAGCAGTGAGAATCGTTTCCCCGCGGGCACTCCGCAGAAACTGACAAGTTCCTTTTTTGACCTCTCACTTTCCTTCCTTTACTTCCCCCTCCTTATTTTTTTGAACCCGATTTTTTTCTTTATTTTACGACATTGGTCAAGAGATGTTTTCGCTTTTTTACAAAATGCGGGATTTATCCATTTTCACTTTTTCCAGAGAGTCCCATACTTCGTGCGATTGCAAGTTGCCTGATTCAACCGGAATGGGATACCCCCTTTTGCTTATCAAATGGGTCGGTTGCGTTCGCCTGACAGGCGCGGCTCTTTTCTTGCTTGTGTCTTTCCCTCGGTGTTTTGAGTACCTGCTTAGCGAGCTTTTGATGGTTGTGAAAACGTGTTTTCGATCCTAAGCTATGAATTTGCTTTGGTATTCTTGGCTGACTCTGCTGTCTTCCTTTCCCCCGAGTGATCCACTAAAGTTCTCGTGGCCGGGCATAGAAACGCTCAAACAAACCTTGTAACGCATTGATCCGAAGTCCTTTGGTGGCACTGAAACCAATTCCCCCCCCCCCCGCCGTAACTCTCCATCTGTTTTTTTCCCGTTATTAATTGAGGATGGCGCGATACAGTGGAACTCCCCCCACTGCTTCACGTCCAACATTCCTTCTCTCCTTTTCATCGTCTGCAGTCCACCCTCACTCATTCTCTCCCCGCAGGGCCACACTTTTTCTCCCGTGTTCAATGTGGAGGACCAGGGCTCCACCTAATTTTTTCCCGTTTGGACTTCGCTGGGGTTTTTTTCGTGGGGATTTCCCCCTTCAATAGTGTAACTGCGCCCGTCGCCCGATTAGCTCTTTTCCTGGACTCTAGCGATGTTGATGTGGTCGCCGAAACTCCTCCCCACTTTTTTCTTCTTGTATTCCCTTCCTTTTTGTTTTTTTTTTTCGAATTCCCCCTTTTCCCCTATTCTAACATGGATGACCAGTACTGTCCGAGGTTTTTAATGTGCCGAATAAGATGACTGATTTAGCGGTTTGTCACTTGGATTACTTCTTTCAATCCCGGTTGTCCCCGCTTCAATTGAACTCACCTTTCGTAGCTATTGTAAGCCTTTGAAGCCGTTGTGTCGAGTGTGCCCTTTTATTCTTCGTGCCTGAGCGCCCCTTCGGCGATCTTTTTCTTTTCATGTTATTTAAGAAGATGTCCTCCCTTACTAACAAACACCCTTTTTTTTTCTCGATCTTTTCCTATAGCATCTTAAGAGTTGCTCCCCCGTCCCTGAGTCCCTTTGCAGCTGTAGCAAAACTTTTGAACATTTACTGAAATAGGCGACATTTTTCAAAGCCCCCCTTTGACAGATTTCTTTCCCCTCCGACTTTCTATTCCCTGACTATCTCCTTCTGTCATAAGTTTACGCCCGAAACCTTCTTGTCCCACACCCTTACCAGTACTTCGTTGATGACCCCTCCTTTCAATCTTTAGATGTTTTTTGCAAAGTATTGTGTATGTTTTTCTCGCCATTGTTATTCGCGTCTTGTGTATTATTCCTTCGTGTCGCCCTCTTCCGTAAGCTTTCCCACCTGACTCGAATCACAAACGCCGTAGCGGACCTGGATTCTTCAGGTCCTTTACTTTGTTCGGTTATTGAGTGTGTTTAGTTGGCGACCCCTTCCGGTTACCCTTCTTCGAAATGGAACAATGGAAGTGGAATATTAACCAGAACGAGATGCCAGCCCTGACTGTTACAGCATTATTCTGTTCAACTTCATTCCCCCGGTAAATTGACCTTTTTATCAAACCTTCAACGTCTCTTCACCCCCCTTTTTTCTTCCCTTTTTCTTTCGCCCCCCAAACACCCCCCTCCTTCCCATTCCATCAAAAAACCCTCTCAAACACAATAAGCCCCCAACCCATGTGTTCCACTTCACTCAACATTCCCCCCCGCGACCTCCAGTCCCCATTCCCCCCTTCCAATCAACCCCTTTCCCAAACAAGTCGCTAGAACCTGATTTAGTCGAGAAAATCAGTATGACTGAGGGATTCGTATTCCCTCGTGCTTCCCCTCAGCTCCATATCTTACAGAAGCGCTTGCGAAGCTTCGATTACATAGTCCTCTGCCTCTGATTGGCTTCTCCCCCGTTCGTTATTTGGTGTGCCTTCCACACCAACGTCACTGTCCAACCTTACCAATCTGGCCTAATAGCTTATTTAAGAAAAACGTTTTCCAACGCCGGAGTGTTTCGTTGTAAAGTTAACGGTGTCCCCCCCTTCCCCTACTCGTTTTTTTTGAGAGAGCTTGAAAAAGTCGTTTTCCCCCGCCCCCTAACTTTTCGAGTTGATTGAGATTTTCGGTAAATGGAGATAGCTGATCGGGCAGACTTTTTCTTTTTTTCTGCCCTTGTTTTTCCCCTCCCTCAAATAAAAGACCGTTTTGCGCCAGCACCAGAAGATGCAGGTGGTAAGAGACAGTTACAAACCCCCGATTTTTCCCGCGCCCCCCATTAATTTTAGCTTAGGAGTCTACTTGAGTCAGCCGCGGTCCCCCTCCTTGATTCGGGCTCCTCAACGACCTCTGTGTCTGAGCTGATTTTGGTAAATGTTCTGGAGATGTGCCCATTCTTGTGGACTGATCGCTTTGGCATGTTGAGGTGTTTCCTTGTAACATGACTTGTTCGGACGATTGTTTTGACTCTGTTGGTGCATTGTTATTTCCATTCCTTTTTTTTTTCTACCCGAAAAGGATCAGCTGATTTGGTGTGTTTTAAGGGTGTGTTCCCCCTTTTTCCTGTTTTTCTTAGATCTTTTTCCCCAGGTATACTGTTCTCACTTTTCCTGCATCGGTTGTAATTTTATTAGGGTACGATTTTCGCCACACCGTAAGCTTTGACGGACGTGTCATTCGCCCCCTGAAAACTACCTTCCCACTCCCTCCGTTGCTTGGAGTTCCCAGGACCTGAGATTCCTTGCCCTTTCGTTATCTCTTTTTTGGTTGGATATGCTGTCTTGCATATTACTTGCGACGTTTCTCCTTTCATCCTCCCCTCCCTCTCTCCTCCTATGTCAGCAGGCGGAGGTTCCCTCACGAATTCCTTTGACATTGACACAATCGAAGCTAACCCCCACTCCTGTTCATTCTTTGGACTCTTGTCTTCCCCCCTTTTTGATGACAAATTTTAGTCCCCAACCCAACCCAAATCCTTCGTGGCGGCATAACTCTGTAAACCGGCTGATCCCAATGCATTTTTTTCACAATTGTTTTCAGCGCTTGCAGGTTCAAAAATTTTCCAACGGATTTTTTCCAGTTCCCCTCCCCCCCCCCCCCTTCATTTTCTCTCAACAAAAATGCTTGACGCTCATTCCGCTCTTTGAAAAAGATCGAGAAAACAAATGGGGACGTTGGTGTCAACGAGTACTATTCTCTTCCGTCAATATTGGCAACAAAAGCTCGCAGAAACGCTCTTTCCAGTTTCCTCCCCTCACCTGTCCCCCTCTCCCCCTGTCCCTCAATCCTTTCTTCAAGAACCGCCGAGCCCATGAAGAAAGACTAATGATAGTCATTCTTTCCATCTTTGACACCAAACGCGTCATCTCCCCCCATCTTTTCCTTCTCCTTCACAATCTCCACTATTGTCCCCTTTTCCTCCCTGTATCCTCCCCTTCCTCGGGGCCCACATCACACCCGCCAACTAATAACATGATTCGGAAGCATTGCACCCTATGGATTGACGCCGGCAGAGCGACTCGGCTCTTCGTTACATCTCCTCACCTTCGCTAAGTTCCCACCTTAGTCGCTCTTGCTTTACAGAGAAGTATTGGACTTAATTCAAGTGCGCCGTGAGGTCTCCCCTCGTCAAATCCAGATTAAGTTTCCTTCAGCCCTGATGTTGCACGAATATGAATGTTTTTAGCTTTCCGGGTTTTTCTGATATGGCCCACATCCTTCCCTCTTCCGGCCAATCCAATTCTTACTTTCCCCGACATACTGATGTCTACGGTCCGCCAATTTTAGATTTTTGTTCAACCTGAGTTGATCCTTCGATCCAATACCTTTTTTTGATTTCCAGGCATTTTTCGATTCAACCCATTGATAACTTCTTTCAGTGGATCGTTCCATTGACGAAGACCCCCCCCCCCCAGTTGACTAACGCGATTATCTTTTTTCTTCTCTTTTCGTTTACCAACTTTTTTTTTCCCTCTCCGCACCATCTCTAATCGTTGAAGATCCCGTTGCCTTCCACCCTCCAATCACCTCAATGCTTCACGCCAGACACCCCCCCCTGCTCCTCCTTCTCACATTTTCTAACCCCCCTTTCGGTTTCCTCAGTCGCACGTGACATTCATTCGAATGATTGAATCTCTTCTGACGTATCCCTGCAAGGTTTACCGCGACCACCGAGTCCCACCCTAAGCTCCCAATTTTTTTCCCCTTTTCTCGATAGCATACAGACCGCTCGCTTTTTTATTTTCCCCCTTACCCTTTCAGTTGAATCCTTTTTTCCTCTTTCTTTTGCTTTTCTTTTTTTTCCCTGCTTCAGCCAGGCGATGTTCTTCTCCATTGAGACCGACGCATAGCCCTTTTTTTAACGCGCCAGACGACCATTTCAAAGGACCTTGCCCATGAGATTTCTCTGTTTTGCACCTGTTTCCTTTCTTTCGTGACCGCGTAGTCTGTTTCATGCCTCCCGCATCTCATCCTGTTTTTCGCCCCTCCGTCTCTCTCCTTCTCCTGGACTTTCGAGCGAGCTAAAAGTACCCTGGAATCAATTAACTGGGCGTCCCGACTTGTCCTTTTTTTTCTCTTCTCTTCCTAACTCCGTTGTTTTTTTCCTCTCTTCCTTGACTGCTGTCCTGTACGGACATTCCCTCCTCCTCCCTGTGCTCAAGGCAGTTCCATTTATTCCTTTTTCCTCTTCGACTGCCAGAAGTTTAGGCGAGCGTATCGGGGGAGTCGGATCGTCGAGGTTCCTGGCCCAAATTTTCAGCTTACATCCTTTCAAGTTCCTCCCAGGGTTTCTTCAGTCCTTCTCTCCGTTTCCGCTTTCTGTTTATGGATTTCGGCTTCATGCCGTTGTGAACAGTTCTTATGAGGGACTATGGAGTCGTCGCATCTATTTTGAAGCTGGACATACGTAGAACTGCCCGTTTAATATTCAAATGACTTCTCCTCACCTCTTCCCGCAGCTCGGATATGACCCTCTCCACGTGTTCGAATGCTCTTATGTCGCTGTGTCCTCTTCAAAACATGGAGGGACGACATGGGCAATGGACCTTAAGCCAAACATTCGCAGTTATGCACTCATCCCCCGTATGGGTGAAAGCACGTTTCTGCCTCTTTACTGGGTCGTTTCTTCTTCCTCCGCGCGGATTCGTTTCTTTCTTTTTTTGGAGTTCAGCCGGTGATCTCACTATCAGATATGTTTTTTTTCGCGGAGGCACCACTGGCGTTCTGAATCAGACAGAGAATTCCCCTTTCTTCGGCGTGACGATGGTCGTCTTCTTGTCGTGGCACCTAGGATTCCCCTCCATTATAGTGCTTTCCGGGTTTAATCGTGAACCACAATGGTCAAACCAATGTTGGTCCTCGAGGATGTTGGCAAAGGCCAACAAATCTCACCCAAGCCTGGCCTCCGACTTCTCCATTAGGATTTCGTCCCTTTTCCGTAATTTGATGGAGGGCGCGTATTGCCCTGTTCAGGTGGAACAAAAACGATGAAACGTATCCTCGTCTCAGCTCCCGGTGCATTTTTTGCAGACATTCCTTTGCATTTTAGTGTTGATCCCAGGCATTTCCCCGGAGTCCCGTCCGGTGGAAGGACAATATACAGTTCCAGTGCGCGGAATCCTTTTTCTCGCTTGATGGGACGAGCCGTCGCGATTAGCTCTTCCTTCGCCTTCCATGCGTTGGTTGTGTCACCTCCCTTTTTGTCAACTCTAACTTTTCACACAAATTTTGCACATGGTATTCCAGTTTGGTTGGATGTTTTTCAGTACTCCCCATTGATTACTTTGATCGGGCCTCCTTTTCCCAGTTCCCCTCCGAGCAGTTCTCCTGTTGTCACTTCTTCATTTCTTGACTTCCTTTTCTGTTTCGAGTAAGGAATCTTCCATTTGGGTGTTACGGTTTTTATCGGGAGAACCTGTCTTTTAGAGCCGTTTTCGTAGGTACTTGATTTGTGACGGATCTCCTTCGGCTCTCCTTGATTTTCATCCTATGTCAACTCATCGGAACCTGCGCTGTACAAACTTCCTAAGTTTTGTTTTACAGCGCATCTCGGCAGCATTTGGTTTGATTCGCAAAATGACGTATGCTTTTTCCCAAATCTTTTTTTTTTTCTTTTCCTCCCCTGCATCGCGAACCATTTTTCCCCCACTCGTCCATTTCTCAGATGTTACGCCGAGTTTATGCCCGAATTGATAAGAATTTTGTCACCGTGAAGCCCGAATCCACGTACTTTCCCCCCAGTACCCAGTCCTCGAGTGGACCCTACTTTTTCCCTTCTTCGATTTTGGGTCAATCGTTATTTTTTTTTCGGTCCCTCCTCCTTACCTTCGTAGCGGTAGTGAAGGATCGCTCCAGATGAGTCCATTTCGCACCTTCCGAAGTCCTCCCACCAAGCCCAGTCCGTCGAGTAACGACCTGTAGCAGGAAACGAGGATTTTAAACAAATGCCGATTGACCTTCTTTTTCTGGGCGACTTCACATTCCTTCCCATTCTTTTCTCACCGAATAGAATTTTCTCCTTTGACTTCGTCCCCCCTCCCGGCAATTCCCCCCTGAACGCCGATGAGAATGTACCGAATATGTTTTTTTCAACAGTTTACCGCGAACCCCACCCATATCCCCTACTTTTTCCCCAAAAATCATCGGTCTTTCCTTTTCTTTATCCCCCCCCAAACACCTCAATTGAACAATTCCAAAGAAACCCAATCTTTCAAAAAATCAGAAAACACCTTTTGCCCTTACATGAGCACTCCCACTAATAGTCAACCTCCAATAAATTTCCCCCCCCGTCTTCTCCACGCGTCCGACTCCCGCCCCCGTCATCAGGTTTGGTGACCGCGCGGATCCCTCGTAGGCCGCCCGTCATTATCGAAGGAATGAGCAATCTTCAGATTGCGTACCCCGCGTCAGCTGCCTCTGCTTTTCTAACCGTTCGGTTTTTTTTTCTGTCCCACCAACTTCCCACGGTCAACACCCCATCTGCCGAGCATCCTTCTAAACCCCAACACGAGCTGTACGTAACTCATTTTCGTGACATTGGCCCTCTCTCTTTCCCCAGTTGTGGTGTGATCTATATTCCCCGTCCTTTTACCCTGCCCCATCACTCAAACGGCGTTGACATGCCTTCGTGTTGTGTCGGGAAATGTGTTTGCCCGTTTGTTGCCCTGTTGAGAAATTCCCAAATCGGTTTTTCGCCAGTCAAATGCCCTCTTCCTCTGACTCTGTTTAATCTCCCTCTTTCCAGCACGATTTTTTAAAAGCCGTCATTCCCTATTGTCGATACGGGCGGTTCCGACGCTCTCGTCCCGAAATCCAAATGACTTAGTGGCTCGACACCTTCCTCTTTTCTCTCGACTGTTGTGCCAAATGTCTTTGAGATTCCGGATGATGGTGGCGCGGCTAAAGTGCAGGGAAGGCATTTGTTGTTACTCTTTATCTTGTCATTGGAAGGTTCCAATTTGTTTTGTTTGGTCAGAAAATGCCCCTCTTTCTTTTGTTTCGGTTTCTCTTGTGTCGTTTTGCGCGGTCCCGGAGGTGACGGGGGTTCACAGGTCAAGACACTTGTCGTCCCTTGTTTAATCTGTGGGCCTAATGCACTTCCAATATGATCTTTTCCTCCGGGCTTTCTTGGAACTTTTGCCCCTACCAGCCACTCAATCACTCCTCGGAATGGTTTGAGGTCCCTGCCCCCTGACATTCTTTGCTACGGTCTTTTTCTTTTTTTTGATGCCCGTTTGTCTCCACCAGCTTTGCTCGCTTTCTAGCCAAAATAACAAAAGCCGGTGTTACCGCAGGCTTGAGGGCCTACACTCATTACACGACGCCCCCCCTCTCAGCCTTTCACCATTAGATGTTCACCCACTCATGAATGTAATTTGTGCCCATGTGGTGGAATTTGTCTCCCTAATTAGTCCTTCCTTCGGGGCCCTTCACGTCTGCGTGAACCTCTTTCTTTTCCAATGGAACGATTGAAAACAATGTTTTCGCCGTGCCTGATTCAAAAATGTCAAGACTTTTAAAAGCATTTTGCCCCCCACCAACTGACTTTAATTCTCTCCTGTGAAAAGATTCCCTAGCAAAACTGTGACGTGTTTGGGTCACCTTTAGGCGTTTCACTTTTCCTCGATGATCAAAGGACTGTCGTTACTGAACCAATTCACCCTCAAAATTGATCTCACTTTCTTCCCTCAGGCAACCCGAAGATCCCCCATGAAGATTCCTTACCGCCCACCCGAACGATTTCCGTTTAAGTAAGAGACCCTTCGGCAGCTCTCCCCTACCGTCGCACAGTTTCACAGCCATGGTTTCTACTTATCATGACCTCCCTTGACAACCAAGACCCTCCCCTTAACCTCTTCAAAAATTTTGCAGGGGTGGCCGGTATAGTTGAGTGCGACACTCCTTCTTTATTTTGTGCTTGAGCGAAGCGGCGGGAAGGAGTTCCTTTGATTTCCCCTCCTCCCTCCTAGTTTCCCCCCCATTATTCGCGCTCGGTCTCCCTGTATATGGTCCCCCCCTAGGGGTTCCAAGTGTTCCCATTGCGGCATCCTTTTCCTCCTTGATGCTTGACTAACTTCCCTTTGTAGCGTTATTTTTTCATTTCTGTTTCCACCTTCCTTTTAACGCGCCATCACGCAATTAGTACGGGACTACATTATGCCTCTGGTTGAATTTTTGTTATTGCAACAAACCCTCCCCCTCTCCTGCGATCCAATCCCCGTTTTTTCCGGCTTTGACTCCCCCTTCCACTAATGTAGTGGATCACTCTTTTTTTCCAAAGCCATCGACATTCACGGCGAATAACTTTGTTCGATGTACTGAGTCATCTATCCCCTCCTAGCGATTTGGAAACTCTAATCACCACAAACGCACTCCCCTCCGTCCTTCCCCCTTTTCGTATAAGCAACGACCCCCAAGTAAGAATGCCCCTAAACATTGAGTGCACACCTTTTAAGCCCCTTGGCCCCCATACTTCCTTATTCTTTTTCTTTTCCCTCCATCTAACGACATGTTTTTTTTTCGACGCACAGGACAAAAGCCAGCGTTTTTCCCCTTCTCCCCCTGTGATCCGATAGAAGAATAGAAAGAGCGTCCTTTTCGACTACGTTTTCCCCTGAGATCATTCCAAGTGAGTCATGGTATGTTCCCGTATCCCTCTTTTTTTCCCGGATGCGACCCTCCCTCCAGAATAGTCAGGGCATTTTTTTCAGACGACATTTCCAACTGTGTTTTTTCCGAGAGACTCCATATTTTCCACTGATTTCGCCAGTTTTCTTTAGCTTTGCTGCACAATTCCGTCTTTCATGTACAAAGTCGCGCCTCCTTCACGCCCCCATGTCTCCTCGTCTCCTCGCTCCCCCTTCGCCTTCTTCCTGGCCATTCGCGACGCGACCGTAATGACATGGAATTCGTGACACATGGTTTATGTCAGACAG
>Ga0179591_1324893_pt1 | contig 20991 bp, 21 predicted proteins | sample CZOMad2_1_08_16f_FD_182891 | JGI IMG/M metagenome (GOLD analysis project Ga0179591, IMG submission 182891) | Vadose zone soil fungal communities from Angelo Coast Range Reserve, California, USA - CZOMad2_1_08_16fungal (PacBio error correction) | ecosystem: Environmental > Terrestrial > Soil >... | reverse complement strand
TTGGAATTCTTTCTTCTCGGATACTTTTTGAGAGTAGTCGTAATGGATGGGACAGATAGTATTCTTTGCTTTTCTCTTTCGGATGTACCCGCCCTTCCAGTGAAAAGCTGCTTATAATGTTTTTGTCGACCCGGATTTCTGAGAAGCTCCAATTTCTGAAGTTTCTCCTTTCACCTTTTCAAACCTTCTTATGTAAACCATCAAGGGATAGGTCTCCATTTTACCGCGTTCCCCCCCCCTTCCCCCTCTCCCTTTCCTCTTCTAGCCTCTGAGCCAGCAAAGTTCCCTGATTTTCCCCCGAGGCAGTTCGAGACTCCCCCCTTTCAAAGCTCCCCCCTTCTTTCCCGGGAGTTTAGAATCTTTCCCAGATTCTTGCATCGAAACCTTAATTCCCCCCTGCGGAGCGTATCCGTATTTTTCCTTTCTAGGCCGATCTGTCTGAGGGAGATTACCCCTAGAGATTCTCCTTTTACCAGATTTCGCTGAGTTTTTCGTCTCCGTCGCTTACGCCCTCCTGCATTCGACTCCTCTAAAACCGACTCCCTTACGATTTTTTGTAGATGATTAATGCGAGAGTTCTCCGTCCACGCTGCGTTTTTTTGAGCGGTTTCTGAATTTCCCTCTCTCGGCCGCGCTCCCCGAAGTTTCTCTCCTTTCCGCACATCCCCACCAGTTCAGCTGTTCCGTGGACTTTTCCCCCCCCATCCCTGCAAGAATTGCACCGTCGGCCATCTCGGTTCCCCTTCGATTCCCGCATGAGTTTCCCTTGACACCCTCTTATTTTTTTTTTCCTTTAGACATGCCCCGCCTCGAAAATCCGTTTTTTTTTTCAGGAAGTATCGCAGTCTAATATCTAAATGGCGTACCGGAACGAGCCCCCATGACCGATGAAGTGTTTGATTTCCTCCCCCTCCTTTTTTTCTTATTTTAGGTGATTTTCTTCCCCCTCTTACTCCTTGTTGCTGTTTATGAGATCGTCGCACAAGAAATGAACCCCTCCTACATTGGATCAAAAGCTTTTTCATTATTACTTTTCGACTCTCTTGAAAGACCAGCTTCCTGTCCGGAGTTTATTTTTCATGCTTCACCCTCATCTATCTACAAGGAGCTTCTTCCCTTTCGGATGTCCCTCGGTTCCTCCCGTTCAGACGCCTGGCGGGTTTACTTATTTTATTTATTTCAGAGTTTTCACGAGCTCTCTTCGGTTTTTTTCCTTTTCGATGCTTCCTTCCGGTGTTTTCGGGAGATCACTTGAGCATCCTGCCCTCCGCCACTAGGTGGGAATATCTTTGAATTATCTTCCCAACCTCCCCTCCGAGCGACCCTTTTTCTGGCTTGGTGTAGTTCCGATTCTCGAGTTGTTGGTGTTTTTTTTGAATTTGAGCTTCAACTCCAAAGCCTCCTCTTTTGCCCTAGGCAACTAGAGTTTCACTGCTATTTTTTAAGAATCCAATTTCCCCAGTTCCCCTCTTGGCGAGCTTCTTCCCCCCGGACGAAAGTCATTGGGGCTTAGTTTCGAAATTGCTCCTCTCGATCGCCCCCTTGTTTGCTTTATCAGAGTTCTCCTTCGCTATCCCTTTCCTGGCTTCGTACTTCTCAGGTTTTTTATTGAGACTGATCCTTTCTCCCAGCTGTCTCAAATTTTCCCTTTTTCCCGCAGATTTTTTCCCCCTCCCCTCTAATGGGAATTTTTAGTCATGGGTGGGAAGACTGAAACCTTCATGCTCTTTAGTTTTTCTCGCGTAGCGTTCTTTTCCCCATGAGCACGCGTCTTTACCTGGAGGCATTCTTTAAAGCGGGGTACCTTCCGAAGAGCTCCATCCCTTTCGGGACCCTGATTTCCGTAACACTGTTTCGCAAATCTCTTCCCCCTAAGATCCTGCCAACGCTCTTCCTCTCAACAAATCCCAAAAGGCGGCGCTGCCGATCTTTATCGGCGATTCTACTTAGGAGGACAGTTCCTTAGAACGCTCTATCGGCCTTCTCTCAATCTTTCACCTGCAACCTGACATGAACTCCCTAGGGTCGCTACGAACAGTAGTCGTAATCGCCCTTTGAAATGTCTTCCCCCTCATACTTTTTTTCTGAAGGGACAGGTAAACTTTGTCAAGTTTAGTTTTCGTCTGACACACAATCCCGCCAGGAGTCCTTTTATAAGTTTTCTTTTGAGCTTTCCTCTTTTTCAACTTTTTTTCGGATGTTTTTTCGCTTTCCTATGATGTTGCCTGTGTGCGGTCCTAGGGCTCTCTTCCCCCTATAAGATCCCCTCCAGGAAATTTTCCTCTTACTCCTTTTAGGAATCCTCGGGATTCTCGCGTGCATTTACGAAGGTTTTCTATTTTTTTCCTACCATCCCTTTCTTTCGTGGCCTACCAATCTTTTTCTGACCGACAAGCCCTGAGGATAAATCCCCCTTCTAGTATTCCTTCCTATAGAGTCCCGACAGCATCTCTACCTGAGTCCTTCTCACGCTCCCTAGAGCGTCTCCTTGAGTTCTCCCCAGAGACTAACAACGACTTCTTCTCTGTGGGCTTTAACTTTTTCAATTCTTGGTTTTCAACGCAGGCTAAGTGCCTCTCTGAGCGGCTTATTCCCTCCGCTTCTCCTCTGTCGGGAAGTTCTGAGAACTTGCCACTTTGCGGCAAAGAACCGCCGACTTTTCGCAGGAGCCCTTTGACAGTTGCGAACCTTTCTCAGGATCACAAACCGGTTCCCCCGTACCATACTGAAGTTTTCGTCATACTCTTCATCCCCCTTATGATTTCTTTGGCGGCCCATTGTATCTGCCGGGTCGATACCCTCTGCCAGCTTTATTCTGCCTTGAAGACCCTTCTCCTGGCGAGTCTCAATCAGCCAGACTACAGGTTTTGGAGCGGGCCTTCCCTTCCCCCCCGCGAATTCCCTCCCCATCGACACGATACAGTCTGCCACCGATTACAATCGGGGTCTTCCCGCAGCTTTTTTGGATTACGTTGTGGCGTTTTTCTTCGCCCGGTTCTCCTCTCACAGGAGCGTGTTCGTGATGACCCATCGCCCCCCCCCGCAATCCCTCTCCCAATTTCTTTTCTAGATTTCCTCACCCTTTCCCCCATACCCTCCTCGTCGCGCTCCTTCCGGTCACCGCCTCAAAGCGCAGTGTCTTTTTATCTTGGACATCTTCTCCTACGCCCCCGGCGCGATCATAACTTACCCGGTTCTCAATAAGACTTGAGCGTGTTTTCCTCGACATGGTTTTCATCCCTTTTCTACGGAACCTTTTTTTCATCAATACTCCTTTTTTGTGTTTTTTCCGGATCCGACCGAACTTCTGATCTTTTTTCTCTCGGTACCCCGTCTTTTCGGCGGGCTCGCTCTCGACAGTTAGTGTATGTATGACCTTCGTTTTGCTGAGGTAGTGCTCTTTCCCTTTTCTTTTCATGTCCCCCCTTTCCTAGCCCCCCCCCCATGAGCAGGATCAAGTCCTGTCCCGCCTCGTTGGTCTTTCTCAATCGTTTACCCATCCCCTATCACACCTTACAACACAAATCCCGCTACCAACCGAGATTTTGTTCCTCGACGTCTTTTTTCTTCAGATTAGGGGTGATGGATCTCCTCCTCCTTGAGTTAGTGTTTTTCCTCCCCCGTTCATGCTCCCCTGGACCGACGAAAGCCCTCATAGAGGAAGACACCACGTCTTACCCATTTCTTCCTACCTTTTTTTAGTGGAGATTTGACTCGGACTCTTCTTAGTTCTTTTTGGAGTGTAGTCAAGCATTGGTACCCTATTCCCGAGTTTCTTCCTCAGGATACCTTCTCGAGTATTTCTAGGATATATTCTGCCTCCTTGCCGGTTCCTTTTCCTTTTCTTCGAGTTTTTCCAAGTCCCCCCTCCCCCCTTTTTAGTGCGGATTCAGATTTTTCTACGCTCAGTTTCTCCGTCTTCCTTCTGTCAAGTGTTCTTTTTTTCTTTTGCGGCTTTTTTGAACTTTTTTTTTGATGACTTGTTGACATTCTTTGAAAACGTCTTATTTTACATTTCCTTCCAATCCTTTTTGCTAGCTCGGCCTGTGACCCTTGTCTTCGAGATGTGTAAGATTGGCACAGTTCTGCATCTGGACCTCCCTTGATCTTTTTCCGTACGCGTTAACATGCGCCCCGTTCGTTTACCTAAATTTTCCTTTTTAATTTTAACGGCTCCTGTCCATACACTCTCGCAAGTTTCGGTTTACAGCCCTGAGGTTTTCAGGATCCCCCCCCCCTTTTTTATTCGAACCCTTTTTCCCGGCACTCATCTAACAGACTTAGGCACACGCGACCTTCTTCCCCTCCGCCTCCAAACAGGGTGTAGCTTCCTAGATCCTTCTGCTCTTTGCACTATCCGAAGAACAGGCTCCAGCTTTTCAACCATTTTTTCAAAGCTTTTTCCGAGAACCTTTCGAACGTCTCGCTTTCAGTCTCAGTTTGCTAAAAGTATGTTCCTCTTCCCTTTTAATTGCATACCGTTGTTTTTTTTTTTCATGGCAAGTTCCCTTTTTTCTTCTTGAACGCTCGCGACACCCCTTTTTCTGAGAGGGCATCTCGAATGAAGACTTGCATGTGGTCGCGTTCTTCTGGGACGTTTTCTTTTTTCCTGAGATGGTATCCTCCCTGTCTGCGGAGCTTTCTTGCAGCTTCCCCTAAGTGTCTTTTGACTTGAGTCAGATTGTTTGATGAATTCCTATGACCTTTCGATTTAGTTTTCCCTTCTCCCCAGACTTTATTAGGTTTCTCTTCTGCGCGCCACCGGCCCTGGTTGCGCTGGAATGCGGTACTCGTACAGAAACCAGCGGATTTTTTTCTGATCCAAGAGTTTTTGGTCGTTTTAAATCCGCTCTGCATGGCTCCGTTTTGCTCTTCGCCGTAGAAGGCTCGGAGATCTTTTTACCTCTAAACATTCCTGGGCTAACATTCCCCGTCACGCTAGAAGACACAAGTTTTATCGCTCTTCTTCTCGCGGTCTTCTTTAGTTTCGCCGTCCCCCTCCAGTTTTAGGAAGGTCGCGCTCGGCGACATCATTCGAATTCCTTCCAGAGCTTCAAGCGTTTCGCCCCCCTCCGACCCCCCCCCCCCGCCCCGATCTCAAGGCCTGCATGAGTTTCTCTCTGTCCCTCCCCCGTATGACCTATGAAATATGAGGACGCTCCCTCGGTTCGTACCTCACGCACTCTTCACTCTCTTCGCACTGTAGAAGGAATTCTTCCCGGCAGTGTTTGAATTTTACCTCGCGGATTTTACCCGACATTACATTTCTATAAACATTCCCACGAAACGTAGGCTGCCACCCTTCGACGATTTATCTGCAGAGCTTCTGATTCAGAGATTGTATGTCCTTGGGGTGCAGGTCCCCCTGAGAGAAAGAACGCGAGGACCCTAGGATCGACACACCCTCCAAAACTTTTGGTCTTTTTTAAGGGTCCTGTAGAACTGGAAATAAACTCTCCTCGGAGATTTTAAGAGTCTTTTGCCCCAGACAACCCCTTCTCGAAGTTTCTTCTTTTTTTCTTTAAATCCCCTACCCAGAGCTTTCGATCATGGTTAAAGGTTTTTTGTAATCCTCCCCCCTCATTGAGATCCTTTTCCTTCCAGGGCTCTCTTTTATCGTTGCGTGCCTCTCGTGGCCGGAAGGCTCTCCCCATCCGTTTCTCGAGAGAGATCTTTTCCTTTCAGCAACGGAAAGAGATCCTTGAAGGCCCCATTTAGATGGGGGATCTCCTTCGACTGAAGAAATTCTAGCCCGGCGGGTCTTCTTTGGTCTGATCCCTATGTCATATTACTGTTCGGTGCATCCCTCTTCAGGCCTTCAGGCTTTTACCTTTTTTCTTTGTTTGGCAATGCTGTAAGATGCCCAGATAATATTTCAGAGTTCCTTTGTTGGTTTTTTTTATTACCCCCCCCTCGTTCTTAATACGCCCGGGGAGATTTTCTCAACTCCTCCAAGAAATTTTTTATTTCCTCCTTTTGGGAATTCCCCATAGTAGATTTAGAGTCTCATTGAAGTATTGGTTTTTTCTTCTTACTTTTTTTATGGTGGTCTCTTCCCCAAGCTCCTTTGATAAGACCCCTTTCAAAAATTAGTTTAATTTTTGATAGCTCTTACTTTCTCTCAGGACCTCTTGTTAATTCCCTTTATATCCTTTTCAATAAATCTGGAGACCGTCTCATTGGTCTTTTTTGTTTTTCTAGTTTTTTGCGATTCTTTTCAGAGGTCTCTGTGCTTCGTACAAGATTAAGAACAGGGAATTTTGTAGGTGTCACTCCTCCTAGGGTAGTCTTCTCTTAGCCGGACTATTTTTTTGGAAGTCTAGGGATTCTTTTCTTTCCAATACTAGCCGGACCTTCTGCACCAAAGAGGTCCGCTTCGTCTTTGTGCATTTCCCAATGATTTCTTTCGACATGTTCCCCTTATCCCAGTTTTTGATCATGACTGTGATCCCTTTTCCTGTTTATTGTTTTCGATCCCCTTTCAATGCATTTGAGGCACGCGTATGAATTCCGAATCTCCCCCTGACGCCCCGGGATTTCACCGGATCAACCCCTCCTTCAGGTCTTGGGCACGACGCCCCTGTATGCTCGGCTGTCCCGCCACCTCCCGAACCCCTTTTTTGGCCTTACTTTCGAGGCCTTTCCCTCGCTCTTACCGAGACGCCGCACCCCGCTAACCCTCCTCTCCACATTTTTTAAGCTCCTTTTGCCGAAACTTTGTGAATTTTTCAGTCTTTCGCTTGACGACTCAGAGAGTTAAGCACTTTCCATTGCCTTTGTTGTTGTCCCTTCTGCCAGTCCTTTTCTTACGGAAACCTTTCCTCTCTTCCGTGTTAGTCCTCGACTGGGATCGTGAAGTTCCCTAAAGCTTCGGCGGTCCCCATTTTTGCCATAGTTTCCTCGGCCGACTTTCTTTTTCTTCTTGAGCTTCTCCTTTTTCCACAGAGCCCTCTTTCAGGCAGGCTCTTTCTGACTCTGATTTTGGAGCCCTCCGATCGCTGCAAGGTTTCATTCGGGTTTTACTGACTTTTTTGTGTCCCCTCCCCCCCAGGGGGAGCCCTCCGAGTGGGATCCCTGTCCCGCTTGACTGCTGACTTTTTCGTACTGCGACAACTTCGTCTTTCGCGCCCTCGTTTTTGTTTGAGAAGTTTCGCGATTCCCGCTAACGCATATGCCGTGTCTGTGCACCTTCCCTTTTTTCCCCGTCTCACACCGTTCCCCGTCTCTCCCTCTCTGACGACCGTTTTAAATTTTTGGTCTCCCGTCTCTTTCGCAAGATTCGCCACATTTCTAAGCCGATTGAGCTTAGCACTTCGGTTCTTTTGCAGTTTCTTCGTTTAACCCAAAACGGCGTTTCGCTTCTCCAGATCCTTTTCGGCACTCTCTTCTCAGACCCATCCCCCTTGTTGCGATAGTCTATCTGATCCTCATTGAAAGCTTTCTTCTTTTTCCAGAAGCTTTCTTCTCGCTCTAGTGCAGTCTATAGCGGAAGCGCGCTTCTTGTACTCTCCATCGAGGCTGTTCACTGAAGTCCCCCTTCCATGTAAACGCCCTGAGGTTTTCTTCGCCATGTGTATGATCATCCTGAGTCGGACATTTGAGTCACTTCCTCTTGGTTTTTTTGACGGGGCCCCGCCTCTCATTTCCAACCGGAAGTTCTGATTCAAGATCCAGTACAAACTGTTACCATCCCCTTTCTCTGAAGCCCTTCACCGGCTTCTTAGGTTCCCCCTGGACCCCTTTCGCCGAGGCCGCCCCATTTCGCCAACGTACTTGCTTCTTATCATTTTGCAGTTCCTTCTCCGCCGCCACCATATTTTTTGCACGGACCCTCCCTGTTCGCGTTCTTCCACTTGGATCATGTCTTGAGGTTTCCTCGGAAAGGCGATCTTCTAATCTCTTCGACTCCTAACTGCCGGCTGATACCAGTTTTTTTCACTCTGGTAACACGTCTTCTCTCGTTTTTCTTTCGGGCGCCTCCGGAAGCCCGTATTTTGCTGACGGTTGTTTTTTGTCTTGCGGTCTCTTTCAAATGCTCATTTTTCCAGTTTTTTCCCTAATGTCTCTTTTCGGACTCTTTGACTGAATTTGGGTCTTTGGCCAGCCTCTTGGCACTCTTCTTCACGACTTTCCTAATTCTTTTTCGGAAGGATTTGTTTGATGGCTTTCTCAAAGGTGCCTTTGGGTTGGTTTTGTGGGTTTGGCCCTTTTGATCAAGTTTTCGTCTCGTGGACTTTCTCTATCATGTCCGTTTCATTCCCTTCCCAACCTCGTTTGGGAATTTTTTTTGATCTCTCTTTTGACCTGCGGTTACAGACCTCCAAGATATCGCGTCAAAACTTCTGTAACCCTTCTCGCCCTTTTCTTGACCTTTTAGTCATACTTTGCCTCTCTTTAATAGCCTCCTGGCGTTTCCTTTTTTTTCAGATTGGTCCTTTCTCTTTATCCATATCTGAAGCTAGAGTTGTTGATCCTTTCATCCCTTGATGTCTTTCGAGCTTAGATGCCTTTTACTCGTCGTTCCTCTGCTACGTTTATGTATTCCTTCGGCGGCGCCATTCACATATAATGATATTATATTCCTCTCTTCAGGAAACTCTTCGTTTCCTACCCGCGGTTATTTTCCCGTTCATGACGCAGCTTTAGACTCTGAAAGTGTGGGGTTTTTTTTCAAGTTTCCTTCTAGGGCCTTTGCGTTCATTTCCATGACCTTCCCTCTATTGTTCACAGACGCATTTCCATTGCCTCTCGGTCGCGTTTTTTCCCTCTCAGCCTCTTGGATCCTTCCCTGGATCAGAAGTTTCTGAAAATCTCTCTCACAAGGCTATCCCATCTCGACCTGGCTTCTTTTAAACTCTCGATCCCTTCTGCCCAGTCGGGCCAAACCTGGTCGGACGTTTTTGGAAGCCTTCCAGAACTGGCCTTCTCCCGACTTTTGTCTCCGCCCGTCCCACTTCCAAATACTACCTCTTGAGACTTTTTCCCCCGGGGCATACCCTTCATTCGATTCCTTTAAGCCTTCCCGTTAGGCTAGCACCCCATAGTCAAAATTTTGTCTCTCTTGTTTCTGTTGTTGTCCTTTCTTGTCCCTTTTGGCAAAGATCTCTTCGAGCGTGCACTCGAGACGTTCTCCTCATTTTGGTTCAAGATGTCTCTCTGTCGGACGGTCTCTGAGGAGCTTTTTCTTGCCCGTGTTCTTTCCTGAAGCTTGATGTTCAGCGCGGGCCTGTTTTTCCGAAGATCTTTTTCCTCGATTTTTTTCCGAAGTTTCACTGTGAAGATTTCTTCGTTTTAGAATGGGTGACCTCGGTGACTGGGTCGAAAGGTGAGTCTTTCCCTATGTCGTTTTAACAGCTTTATGCCCAGCGCGTTCCATGACCGATCTCCAGTTCTAGTCTCTTGGAAAGTTCCCGGCGATCTTCCCTTATCCTCTTTTAAGTGCTCCCCTTTGGTGTGACAGGGACCCTCGAAGAACAACGTCTGACGAGGTTTCTTTTGTTTTTTCTGTGCCTTTCCTTCTCTCTTTAGATCAGTAGAATTGCTTCCATAAAGGTCATTCCTTCGCGAACTTTTTATGCCTTTCTCTCCAATTTTTTCTCAGAGATCCTCCCCCAAACGTTTCCCTTCTACCCGATCAGCCAGCGAAATGACCCCTTAGATCCCCGACCCTTTTGAGGATTCTGTATTGAGCTGCTTAACGCACCCAATAGGCAACCTCTCGAATTAGCCTCCTAGGCCGGTCCCGGTGAAAGCTTTTGTGCTTCCAGAGAGGTCTGCGGGTTTCCCCTGGTACACCCCCTTTTCTTGAAGTCCTCCACCCAATAGTTTGGAAGCCTCCGCCAACTAGTTGGTTGTGATGATCCGAGGTTGAAAGTTCTCGCTCTCTCTGAGTCCTCTTTTCGGTCTTTTCTCAGGCACCTCGAAAACCGTTCTCCCACAGCGTTGATGAGAATACCAACCTGCAGTGACCATTCCGTCGTTTTCCTCCTCGCAGGAACTGCACCCTCATGCAACCATCTTCTTCAATCTGAACTTAAGTCCTTTTCCGGCCACCATTTCCGCCTGGCTCCTTTCGGTTCTCCCAGCACTCCCCCAAGCCTCCCTCCCCCCGATCATAATTTTGCGGGCCTGGTCTCCGCCGACTGCCATAATTTCATCAAGGTTTTTTGTTAATTTCTTGGCCCTTTTCTGCACCAGTTCTCTTCCCTGAAGGATTATTATGTCCCCTCTACGTTGTGTTGCCCTCCGTCGATTCTTCCCGGAACCTATTTTTCCCAAGTGGTTGCGTTACAAAAGATTCCAATGGAGATTGAGTTGAGACCGTTTCAAACTTTTCAGATCAGTAATTTTTCTCTTTTTGTCTGTATGACATTGTAACCGCTGGTGGTCCCGTGCCATATGATGCTTCTTTTCCTGAAATGGTAAGCTCTTTAGAGTTTTTTTGGAATTCTTTCGACGGTAGGCGTTTGATCCTCGACGGTTTTGAGACCGCAGTGATTCCCCTCCTAAGTTCCGTGCTTTTATGCTGGGCATAAACGTAGTACATCTCCTGTCATAATACTTCCCATTCTTCCCCCCCGTAGGGTCTCCCTGCTGGACCTTCGTGTTGGCTGATGATGGTCCGGCATTTCGCTTTTTATCTTTTTTTAAACACCCCAGTTTGTCCCGTGGGTCCTTCATGTCGGCTTTAGATAGTCTTTTTTCCGAGCTCCCTAGCCAACGGCCTCAGTTACGCCATGACCGTGGAGGTTTTTCATACTTTTTTTTGATCCTTTTCCCTGAATTTCCTTCCCCTTATTTGATTTCTCCCTTTTGTTCCTCCCCTTTTCTGTTCTTGTTGGAGTCTTTCCTCCTCCCTTATGGTTTGCTTCATCCTCCCTTCCAGGCTTTTAGAACATCGGAAAATTTTTAGTTTAGCAAGATCACCCCTAGTTCCTGTTTTTCCTTCTTTATTTTTCTCTGGCAAGACTTTGTCCAAAAGTGGTGCATTATGGTTTCCTGGCCGTATAACGCCCCCGGCGTGATTTTCTCGCTTCCTGCATTTTCTTTTCGGTTCCCTTCTTTTTCCCGCAGAACCTTATATGAAAATGGATCTGATATTTTTTCGCCTCCGGGTTTTTGGAGTTACACCAATTTTTGGTCCCTTTCTCCACGAAGCGTAGACCTTGATCATCGCACTTCGGGATTTCAAAATTGGCGGAATCTTCTCCCTCTTCTCATCTCTTTGGATCCTTCCTACGCAACCATCGTCCCTTTGTCAAACACCCCTTTTCTGCGCTTGTCTCTTCCGCTCCACGGGCCTCGTCTGGTCTTCTCGAGTGTCCTATCGACTTCCTTTCGAGAGTCCATTGACTTTCCTTCTACCCCTCTCATTTCTCGAGATGATCGACATGCTACGAAACTGACTTCCGGTTCGTTTTTTTTCCCGGAGCTTTCTTCGACTTTTCGCCGGAACTCTTTCCCTCCCCGTGCAGGTTTTTCTTTTTTTTAGGGTGCGGAGTGTCGCGTAATGCCTTCGTGAGAGGATCCTATCTCTCCCCCTTAGGCTGTTGCCTTTTTCCTGATGCTTATCCTGCAACCGACGTTTCTAGATGGGCGTCGTGCCCCCTAGTGAGATTTTTTTTCAGCCGGGCCGGATGTTCACAGCTTTCCTTTGACATCTTTCTTCCCCGACAGTTCGTACATCCCTCGCCAGTCTGGTTGTAGATTTGAATCCTTCCCGATCCCTGTGTTCACCGAGCATCATGTGCTGTTCAGAGTGTGCACCCTTGTCGACACCCTGCGAGCTACGAGTTCTTTTTCCATGTGAAGGACTAACGATCGGTCTCTAGATTAGCGAGTATTCGAATGGTTTTTTTCAGCATTTCTTTTTTGTTTCAATCTTTCCTGACTTTGCGAAAAAGGTTTAAGGTTACCGCGAAGGTGACCCCCCTCTGCCTCTCTTCCTGAGCTTCTATTTTCAAAGCACTCTAAACTCATCAGGACGGAGCCTGTCTCTTTTTCATGGATTCCAGATTAGCTCAGCTCAGTTTTTCAGACTTTTTCTTCCAGACGCCCTCTCAGCCCTCCTGGTCCCGTTACAGGCGCATGCCGTGATCGTTTCGACAACGTAATCCTTCCTCGATCACGCCACATTTAGGCCAACCTCTGCCCCCTGAGAGTTGCATGTCCGAGACGGAAATTTGCTATATTCCCCTGTGTTTCTTGACCGCGCCCTCGCGCTTATGAGTCCTTCCCCCAAACCTAATCTTGCTCTTGAACTTGAGTCTCTTCCCTCATTTCACAAAATTTTTTATCTACATAGAGGCCTGCGTTCTGAGTTCCCAGTCCCCGCGTCCTGGGGGTTTTCCTCAGATTTCCCCCACGCATCCCTTTTTCCTCCCCTTTCGGCCGTACAGGTTTCCGCCTTTAAATAATCCCCCCATGGCCTGTTCATTTGCATTTTCTCCCTTTTGCCGTTCCCCCCCTTTTTCCGTCTTCCCTCTTTCCTTTTTTTTCCGTGTGTTTTCGTCCTCATGAGTCTTTCCCCCCTTTGTCCTCTTCGCCAGGCGACTTTTATCCCGGGGTCTCATCGGATTTTCCGTATCTCGGAGCCTGGATTCTTTTTTTTCTTGTCTGAGCAACAGCTTATACTTACGGTTTCGTAGGTGCCCCCCCTTTGAAGATTCCAGGACCTTTTTCTTTTTGACGCCTTCTGGCCAATTCTTGTTTCCCCTTTTCAGAGTTTTCGACGTTTTACGACTTTCTTGGGTGCTCTTTTTAATAAACCTCTCTCGCGGAGTCGTTTGTTTATGTCTTCCGAGAACCTTTAATTTATAGGCCCCCCTTCCTTCGATGATCTTCTGAGACCTTCTTCTGATTGTTGTTCGATGCTGAGGATTTCCGCCAGAAATCTTTAGATTTCAAGTTCTTCCCCGATCTTTCATGATGATCTTTTCTTTTCTCCTTTACTTCTTCTCGTGTTTCTTTCAGCATAATCCCGACCTCAGTTCCTTCCCTCGCTTCGGCTGCCTGATTGGTCCGTATGGAAGTGCCAGAGTCCTGGGATTTTCTTCTCGTTCCCTTCCCTCAAGATTTGGGCGGTGATTTTCTCCAGAATCTGGTCTCTGGCATCGTCCGTCTTTCGTAGTTTGGCGCAATTATCCTGGCTTAGACAGGCCTGAACGCTTTTTTTTTTTTTTTTTTTTTTTTTTCAAGTTCCCCCCGGATCTCTATCAGGTCTTTTAGACCATTGGACTCACATGAACCTCCTGCATATTTTTCTTGGTCCCCTTTCGTGCTCAGTAGATTGCAAGGCCTGAAATACCAGAACCACTTCTTCATCTGGTCCCCAATAAAGACGATATGAAGTCTCAGACTATGATCCTAAGCTTTCGAATAAAATCTCTTTCTTTTAGAACTCTCCTTCTGGACCCTTATTTCCCTCTTTTTAATGCTAAATTGGCAAGTCGGCTTTCAACAAATACCCCCCTTTTTGGGGTCCCTCCTCCTTCTCTTCTTCCCTAAGAGATTTTGAGAGTGTTCGCACGATCAATTTCTTTTCGAGCCTCTCCCCGATTTTCCCCAGGTAACGCCTTGCACCTTTCTTGGGCCATTGATGTTCTTCGTCTTTGCCCCGCTCGCTTTTTCCCCGTGTGTCTTTTTATCTCCCCTTTGACCTTGCCCTCTTTTCCTCTTTCCCGTTTGTTTATGAAAGTGGTACTTTTTCGCGACCTGCGAGGCCTTTTTCGCGAGATTTCCTTCTTTGCGGCGTAAGATTCCCTAAGGCGTCATTTGCCGGGTTTTGCTTAGCTTCGCCTTTCGGATTCGTGCCCCTCCTGCCGCTTCCTGCCAGCTTTTTCCTCCCCCTTTCCTTTCATAAAGGATGCTCACGTCTCTCAAGTTGACCGGTTGTTTCCTCTTGTTCCGTTCTGGCGGGCCTTGTCCCGGGCCTCCTTTATCTGCAGCCACGGATCCCCCTGCTGGTATCCCGAATATACTCGATCCCTAGCGCTCCGGTCGGTCCTCGTACCCCACGCTTTTTTCCCTCTCAGGTCAGCTTTTTCGGCTTAGCGAGATATAGCCCGGCCTTTTGAATTTTTTTCCCAACCTCTTTCTTTCTCAAAACGTCCATTTTCCCGATGACTCCTTTGACGTCAACGCCCTTTCTATGACTATTGCTCGTTTTTCCATAATCCTTCCTCGAGAAAGTTTCTTCCGTTGCCCAGGCGTCTAATTCCTCCAAGGAATCCCCTGAACCTTGTGACTCGTGCCATGATCCCCTAAATCCTCCTCGATTCCCTAATCGGAAGATTCGAAATCCTTTTACTTCGATTCTTCGCGCGTCCCACCCGAATCCTCTCGCAGTGCTGAACCCTAGACCTCGTTTGAACTTTTAACCTTGTGCTCTTTCAAGAAGCCCGCCGGGTAACCCCCCCCATTATCCCGCCGATCCGCCTGCCAATTTCCTTCCATCGTCCCTTTTTCTCTCTTTTTTTGGATCGTGGACATGCTTTCGTTTAGACTTCGTGGCGTCGAGATTCACTTTTTGCACTTTTTGCCCCCCCCCTTTAGGCCGAAACCCTCGAACCCCCCTATGGCTAGTTGCTCTTGACCTTCTGGCACTCTCCCTTCGCCCCACTGTTGAAATCAGTCCGACTTGGCCTGCCTATAGTTCAACCCCTTGTCCCCCCCGTGTTTTTTTTGCGGGACTTGCAGACCCCTCCCCCCCGAAGCTTTCTTTACTCTTTCCCAGTCTCGGCGCCCCCTCCAACTTTCCTCTTGTATTTCCCCCAATGTTTCTCTCGTTTCCCTTTGCGGATCTTCACCCCCTCTTCATCATTCCTCTGACTAGAGTCTGTCCGTTCAGAATCCGAACCATGCTCCCCCTTTGCTCTCCCGAATTTTTCTTACACTCTCCTGAGACCCCAAAACTTAATTTGTGAGTCTCTTCCCTGAGTATTCCCCTTCAAAAGAACTTTCCCTTGACTGAGTTGCTTAAAGGCCCACCCCTTCATGTTTCAGGAATCGTCCCAGTTTCAGATCCCTTGGACTCCTTAGGGTCCCTGATTTAATTTGTCCATCTGAGGACTATGTTGTGAACCTTAGTCTTCTACCCCCGGTCTCTCTTTCTTCAGCCTGATCATCTGACTTCTCTAGTGTTTCACAAACTCCCTCGAATAATCCCCCCCGGGGAGCGATTTCTAGGAAGTGGTGATTGGGGTTTTTCTCCCCTCTTCGCTGTATTTCTTCGGTAGACTTTCCAGTCCGATCTCCACCCTACAAATCATTCTCTCCCTAGGGAGGACCGACCTAAGAGCTTCCATAGAGCCGTTCAGCCGAAGAGCGGCTCCAGCAGACCATGGCCCCGAAGCCCAGGCCTCTAATTTTCCTATTTCTCGCCTCTGCAGAGCGGGAGCTTTCTTGGGCTTCCTTTTTTGTTAGAGGTGCTCAATGTTCTTCACTGTGGAGAGTTTCTTGCGCATTCCGTTTCAGCTTTCCTTTGGAATCTCGCTTCCATTATTTCTCCCTTCTACGGCCCTCTTATCTTCCTCCGGCCCCATTCCGCCGCCCGGCTCCTTCTCGATGTAAATCCTGACGGTTCTCCTTGAAATCACCGAGCACCGGGAATTTTCGTGGACCTTGCTAGCCCCTCCGTGAATCTAGGGCCTTCCCTTTCCATAGGGTTGTTTACGAGGCGTTTCCTTTTCCAAGTTTCTTTCAATCCCCGGAAGTTTCTTTTCGGATGCCCCCTCTCCTCCCACCGGTCCTCCCCCTGCAAGAAAGAATCAGGAAGGCGGGTGAATTTATAGTCCCCATTTTCCTTTCCCCCCCCCCTCTGGTGATCTCCCTTTCTGGCGATCCGTGCTTTTCCACGACCGCGCCCCCTGCCTTCTAATTTTCCCCCTTTTTTTTCAGCTTCAAACCCCCCCTTCCAAGCCGAGCCCCGGCATTCCTGTTCTTGTCCAGTAGGACTCTAGACGTTTTTTGCCTCGGTTGCCCACTTTGAAATTCCCCTTCCCCTTTCCTCTCCCTCCTTTTTTTTTGAGCTCTCTCTTCCCCAAAGGTTTGTCTTCAGGAGCTTCGATCAAACATTCCTCTTCTCCCTAGCTTTTTTTTAAATATTCTGGGCCTCCTTTTGTGTTCCTCTCGGTGTTTTCACTGTGTGCGGTTCTCTATTTTAAGAGCTTGCCTGCCCTTAGGCTTCCTCACTTTGATCTTTTTTTTTTCTTCCCCGATGAGTTTCTTCGAGTACGAGGTCTCCATATTGACCCTCCAGACCTCTGATTTTTTTCCCGGGTTCTTCCGCCAAGGTTCCGGCGGATCCGCCCCCCCGCTATTCTCTTTAGAGCGGCCCCCCCCTGTCCTTCAAGCATAGGTAGAGTCCCTCCAGAATTTCTCCCTTGCGAACTCTTGCATCCTATTACACCCCCGCCAGTCCCTTGACTCGCCAGCCCACCTTGATGTTACCCCACCAGGCTCTTACCGCTCTAGGACTTTCCTACTTTTCACCATCAGAATTCTTCAGGCTCATCTTCTCGTGACTTTTTCAGAGACGGTTCAATATAGTTCCGCGACGTTCTCCCCGAGTCCGGGCATATTTCATTGCCTTCTTTTTCGAGATTATTTCTCTATCTTTTCATGCTTCTTTTGGGCCTACCTGCTTTCCATTCAGGTTTTTCCCAAGATATTCCCCCCTCCTTTGCTCTCCTCCGTTTTTTCTGATTCTGGCCGAGTTCCCTCTTTGGAACTTGATCGGATCCCTCCTTTCCCTTGCGACGGCTTACCCCTCCTCTCCCAAGACCCCTTCCAGGAGGGCGAGGGAATAGCGCTCAAGGAAATTCCCTATGAGGATTCCTTCTTTTGGTGAAATTGCTCTCTCTCGCCCGAGTATTCCCCCTTTTTGCCTCTCCTTTCTCCATACCTCCTCTACCCAAAGCTTTCTCTGATGAAAATTGATAGGTTTACAGGAACCCTTCCCCTGTCCCGAGAGGCCCAATCTTTTCGTAACCCCTGCCTAGTCCTTCAGCTTTTCTTCCTCCACCTAAACCTCTCTTCTCTTGGTTTTCATTTCCGGACAAGTAGCCTGAGTTCACATATTCCCCGGTCCTCTTTCCCATTCGAACTTTTCTTCAGTCCCTCCCTGGATCATTCCTTATGTAGTTACGGCCTTTACTGGATTTCCTTTAAACTCCTCCTTTTGGGTTCCTTCCCTAGGTATTTACGACATCTTCTCTTTTTATACCCCATTTATTACCTTCTTTCCCCCGAAGACCATTCCCCCGGCTGTCATGTTAATGCCTTGCACCTTTTCCGTCGTTCTTCGTTCTTTGGGTCCATAAAAACTTCCCATGTTTTATTGTTGTCATTTCTTTTAATATGACTGCCCAGTTTTTTGATGACTTTCCTGACTCAGTATTACGCTTTTTCCCTGACATAGTTTTTTTCCCCTTACGCAGCTTCCCCTTCGAATGTTTTCTAGCGCTGACTATTTCGCCTTCCATACTGTTCCGTGTGGGCTTTTGCACCACTCCTCCCCCAAGACCCCTTGAATCATCCTCCTTTTTACGGCATTCCTCTCACCCTCTCGTTGATCTCCCTCCTTAACACGTTCCTTCTGTGGAGAGGGGTTTTATCTTTTTCTTTTTCTTTCTGTAGCCGCCCCTGCTGGACGATCGCTTCCCATAATTACTCAGTTAACCGGCTCGTGATCTCGCGTCGTGATATTTCCTCATCTAACTTCATCCCTACCCGTGGGTCCTCCTTTTCCCTGGCGAGTTGGGTATCATTGGATTCATATCTGGCGAGGCGCCCAGAGTTTGTATAAGTTCCATCCGGTCTTTTCGGGTGTTCGCGATAATGTTAGTCCCTGCAAGGTGGTCTAGTCAGGCCTTCCCAGTCGTTTCCTAATTTTTAATTAGTTCCATTATCCTCTCCCCTGAGAACCCATTTTTTCGGATCCTTCCCCCTGCCCTGACCGCTCCTGTCGGATCGCCTCTCCATGGGTTAATCCCCTTCTTTGGTCCCGCATGTCCCTTGCCACAGCCACCCCCTTCCTCTGGAAACTTTCTTTTTGAGAGGTTCTTCTTTCCATGGTTTCTTCAAGGATGGCGGATCTTGCGTGCTCTCCTAGTTCATATTTTTACTCCCGATCTGCTGTTTTTTCCTTTAGTTTCACACTCCTGGCGTCTCGCCTTTACCCACAGGTTCACGGCCGGGGTTCCTCAGGCGTTCCATTTAACCCCTTCGGTGCATCTTCCCGCCAACCAATCAGCAAACAGTTCCTCGAAGCCTCTGATTTCTTTTTTTTCTTGTGAACTCGCCTGCCCAGCAGCGCCCCCTTCGGGTTTCACGTCGCCAGATGCACCTCATCTTCCTGCTCATATTTGTCCTCTTTTTAGAAGGGTTCACAAGTATGTGTGTCTCCGTAACTCGCCGTACCCAAATTTCCTTTCTGACCTTATCTCTTTGTTTTTTATGATTTTCAAAGGTGGGTACCCTTTTCAGAAACTTTTTCTTTCCTGGGTCCAAGTATCTTTACGGATTAATGACCGTGGCGACTTCTCTGGAGGCTCAAGCTTAATTTTGTCATTTGTCGGAAATTTTTTCTTTTCACGGTCCTTTTATTGGATTTCTTCTTAGGCAGTTCTTCAGAAGATCATTCCCCGGCAGGCGCGTATTTTTCTTAGACCCCTCCTGGATTGTGCTTCTCCGATTTGTTCTCCAGGGGCTCCTCTAAGCATTCGTGGATTAGAGTGCCCCAGAAGACCGAGTTTTTTTTTATTTTTAGCAAGTTTTAGTAGCTCTGATTTCTTTCTTCTTTAGCGGGGAGCTGGATTTGACGCCTTCCCATTTATCCAACTTAGGTTCGCTCCCCACCCCCCTTTCAGCAGGTAGACTGACATCCATCGGAGCCTTCCCTAACAGCATTATTTGCTTTCGCGGGACCTCTCTCTCCACAATTAGGCGAGCTCTTCTGGCTTAAGGCAGCCGATCTTTCATTCGATAAGTATATTCCTGGGCTTTGGACCTCCTTTTTTTCCAGCTCTTTTTCTCTCCCAGGGTCCCTCTCCAGACGGCGCCCAGCGAACACTTGTGCATTCTTACCCTCGTTTCCTTCGGAGCCTGATCTGCTCTCTCTCGGACCCCTCTTTTCCTCCGATCTTTTTTTTTCTGAGAGATCGAAAGGCCTTCTTTCTTGATCTTTCTGAGTCCTCCTGAACCGTAGAGCCCCGCCTCTGCCTTCTCCCTTGGACCTCCCCTCCTTTGGGAACGCGCGCTTTCTGGGTGAAGAGCGTCTCCTCTTTTCGACTCCAATCCGAAGCCTCCTCTCCGAACCCCCTAACGTCCTTACTTCAGTCTCGCTCTCTTTTTCCCGGACCTTTATGCCTGATGAGGACTTTAGTACACCGTGGTCCGAGTTCAGGCACCATTCCTCTCCGTCCCAAATTCTTTTTTTATCACCTCCCATCACCGAAAATTTCACAGCCAACGTTTTTTTGGGCCGCCGACTAGTCCTCCACTCTCACCAGACCTGCCTTGAATTTCATCCTGCTTTCCTCCTCTTTTATTAGGGCACCGCCTTGACCAAACTAGCCGTAGAATGTAGTGTTTTTTCAGAAGACCAACGCTTGGACTTCTCCCCGGAATACGTTTTCTGGTTCTAAAGCACCAATCGCCCTTTCTCTTCCCGTCCCCCCTTTTTAAGGATCTACCTTTCGGTGCGGATAGAAGGGCTCCTATCTTTCCTCTTTTTTGAGTCCTCCGGCCTTCCTCCTCTCGCCTTCACTCCCTCATTTTTTTGCCAGGGTACATTGCCCATGGTTTTTCTACCGGTTTCCTATTCTGTACTGCGCCCTTTTCCTTCTCCTGCGTTTGTTCTCTTCTTTCTTGTCCCGCCCTGAACTTTTAGGATCTTTCTTGGCATTTAGTTTCTTTGACTCTTTTTCTTTTCTTTCCTCTACTAGTTAGGTTTGGTGCGGGCCCCTCGGATGGGACTTTGCTTTCGGAAGATAATAGAATTGTTCTGATGACTCTTTCGGTTTTTTTTCTATGTTTCCCTTCGGATTTTTTTTCGTTTCCGTTAATGCCCGCTCTTTGGACCCCCGCCCCGAGAAAGTTACCTAATGATCCTCATTTTCTCTCTTTCCCATGATCAAGCCTTTTTGGTCCGAGCTTTTCCTCCCTTGGACGTTCGTGGCGATGGTGTCGGTGTCCCCCTTCGCGGGTTGGTGGAACCTTCCGTCCTCCCGACTTTTTCTCTATCCCTTTAACAGTTTTTTCTTTTTTTCACAGGAGGGATGATAGTCTCCGAGTGATCCGGCATCCGTCCTTCTAATTCACCCCAATCTCCCCCCCCCCCACCCCACTTTTTTTTTTTTAATTTTTCCGTCTACTTGCATGGTTACTCGACTCTAGAAAGGTAGAGATGAACTCCTTTAGGAGCATGAATTTTAGTGCTTTCCCCCTCCTCTCGGGCGCTTTTTAATGCATCTCCTTTTAGATTTTCCTCCTTCAGGGTGTTCGTTGTATCTGTGTCGCCGTCCGCTGCTGATTCTGCCTCTCACGGCTCTTGGCCTTTTTAGGGATGGCCCCTCTGGCGCCATTTCTTCTGAGATCCATCTCCGGCGTCTACCCGCATGAGACGGATCGGCTTGAACGAACATTGAACGCTTGTACGTAAATGCCGTCTTCCTTTCCGCTCTTCCTCCCTCTTTTGGGTCCCTTTGTTTCGGTCGATCGGGACGAATGGTCCCTCCAAGCACAGTGGCATGCTTTTGTTTCTTTTTTCTCTCTGCTCGCCGTTTCCGTTCATGGCAGTTCTACTGCCACTTTTTTAGACCGCCTTTTGGCGATGCATAGCGTTGTGTTCACGGCAGTCTTTTCCCGAACCGTCCTTAAGCTGGATCACTCCAGGGGAGTTACGACGCACCTCCTGTGTCGGGCTCCCTTCAAAAGGGATCTTCGCGCCAACCCTGCATCGGTCGTGACGGCCCCGAAGCCCCTTCCAGA